>Ga0307423_1000181_pt1 | contig 41952 bp, 39 predicted proteins | sample SalMarWE160310MG_FD_202154 | JGI IMG/M metagenome (GOLD analysis project Ga0307423, IMG submission 202154) | Salt marsh sediment microbial communities from the Plum Island Ecosystem LTER, Massachusetts, United States - WE1603-10 | ecosystem: Environmental > Aquatic > Marine > Intertidal zone >... | reverse complement strand
AGCGTCTCGGAGGTTTCCGATACCAGCCACGGCATGATCCGGACCGAAGTGGTGTGCGCCATCTGCGACGGTCACCTCGGCCACGTCTTCCCCGACGGTCCGGATCCCACCGGGCGGCGCTACTGCGTGAACTCGGCCTCTCTTACGCTCGACCGGAAACCGCGCTGAAGCGCCCCGGCTCCGTCTCGCGCACCCTGCCTTCTCGCAACAGCCGCTCCAGGTGTTGCCCCATGCTGCGGCGTTCGACGCATGCCAGGAACGGAACCGGGTCCCCCGGTCGGTAGACGAAGCGGTGCTCGGCGATCTCCTCCAGGGTGTGGGGATCGCGGAGGAAGTCGAGCAGACGCGCCTCGCGCTGCTGGATGACGGCGGCGAAGCGGTCGAGGCGCTCGAGGAAGGCCCGCCGGCCCTCCAGCACGCCGATGTGATGAAAGGTCACGTAGTGGCGGGCGTCGATCTCTCGCACCTTCGCAAGGGAGTCCTCGAAGGCTTCCAGATCCGACCAGGCGTCTCCGTAGTAGGGACCGAAGCTCGATAGATCGATGTCCCCGAGGTAGAGGACGCCGTCCGGCTCGACGTGGAAGGCACAGTGGCCCCGGGTGTGGCCGGGGGTGTGGACCACCTGCACCCGGCATCCGCCCAGCTCGAAGACGTCGCCGTCGCGGAAGGTCAGCACGTCGGCTCGCGGAGTGAAGTGAAACTGATTCACCACCAGTGGACGGAAGGCGCGATCGACGGCCTCGTCGTCGAAGCCGTAGATCGCCATGAAGTCGTCGAGGGAACGCATGCCCGGTGCGTCCGCATCGTGGAGATGCCAGGGAACCTCTGGGAAGAGGTGATTGCCGGCGATGTGATCCTCGTGGCAGTGGCTGTTGACGACGCGGTCGATGGCCGGAAGTCGACCCTGGCGGGGGATCAAGCCGAGACAGGGGTCGATCACCAGAGACTCCTCGTCTCCCCGCACCTCCAAGCTGTTCCCCTGCGGGTATTTGCCCTGCTTCTCGCCGAACAGCACCGTGACCCGGCCGAGCTCGAGGTTGACCAGCTCCTCCATGAGATGTGGGCTCATCCGCGGGCGCAAGCCAGGTGGTCTCGAATCGCCGCCAGCCAGGGCTCCGGGTTCTCGATCTGTGGGCTGTGGGCGGCGTCGGGGATCTCGACACGCCTGGCGCCTCGGATCTCCGCCTCGAATACCCGCGACGGCGCGAGGAAGGCGGCGTCCTCCGCTCCGACCACCACAGTGGTCGGACAGCGGATCTCGGCGAGCCGATCTTCCACGCCCTCGTGATCGGTGAGCAGCGGCCCCAGTGTGGCGAATGCCTCCGGATCCATCGCCTCGATCTTGGCGCGGATCCGCTCCCAGTATCGAGCTGGTCCCATCGCCTCCTCGGCGCGCCGGGCCGCCGCGGGCCGCTCCGGGTCCCCGGCGGCCTGGGCGCGCATGGCGGCGAACAGTGCCGCCATCCCCTGCTCGCGCGCGATCTTGCCTCCGACCTCGAAGATTCTCCGGACTCCGCTCGCGATCGGTCCCGCCGCCGTATCCATCAGCACCAGGGATGCCACCCGCTCCGGATGCGCGAGCGCCAGACGGAGGCAGACCATTCCGCCCATCGAGTGGCCGAGCAGGTCGCAGGACTCGATCTCCATCGCGTCGAGGAAGCCGGAGAGGTCCCCGACCAGCTGCTCCAGTGAATAGGCCTCGGGGGCTCCGGGGTTGGTCGAGCCTCCATGGCCTCGTTGATCCAGGGTGACCGTCGGTCCCAGCTCCGCCAGGGCCGGAAGCACATCGGCCCAGTCGTCACGGGACCCCGTGAATCCGTGGACCAGGACGAAGGGGCGATCGCCCGATCCGGTTCGTTCCCACTCGATCTCGACCTCACCCAGCTTCGCTCGTCCCGTCCGTTTCATGGCTCCAGTCTAACGTTCCCGCTGGCCGTGCGGCAGCGCACGGCGGCGTCCGCTCACGTCCGCCGGAACCATCTTCACAAGGACGCGCCTCGGCATATAGTGGCTGCCGTGCAGATCCGCCGGTCCCGCGGTGGAAGGAGCGATGGGCGCCAGCGCCGCACTGTGGGCGGTGGTTTCGGGGGCAGCGCTCGCGGCCCGCCTGCACCCGTCGTTGGCGCCGCTCGCGCGCTGGACCGCTCTCGGCGGCGCGTTCTGGATGGCGATCTTCGTCTACCTGCGCCGGGGGGGAGAGGCGGAGTCCGGCACTCGGTTCGTCGCCGGTCTGGCGCTGGCGGGGGCGTCGGCACACCTCGGCTGGGCGTTTCTTCACCTCGACGACGTGATGGCTCATCCCCGCGCGCTGCTGAATCCCGCAGTGGGCCACAGTGTTCTGTTCGCTCCTCTGGGGATCCTCGCCCTGGCGCCGGGGAATCGCGCCGCGCGCGAGCGCTATCTGGCGGCGGCGCTGGGGAGCCTGCCCCAGGCCTTTGCGGTGGCGCGTCTAGGCTGCCTCGCCTGCGGCTGCTGCCACGGGACCTTTGCTTTCTTCGGAGCCGATGCGACCCTGCTCTGTGAGATCGCGGGGCATCTGGCTCTCGCCGGCTGGACGCGGCGGCTCCCGGCGGCGTGGGTCGGGCCGGCGACACTCTCGGGTTTCGGGACGCTTCGGCTGGTAACGGAGCACTTCCGGGCGCCTTCTCCGCTCGGTGAACCCCTGATCGCGCCGATGGCTCTGGGGATCGGCTGGATCGCGATCGCAGCCGCGATGGCGTCGACCGCCTGGCAGCACCCTCGCCCGGTGTTGGGCCGCCGATGAGGAGCGTTCCTCCTGTTACAGCTGGCAGCGCGCTTCTGGTCATGCTGGCCGTCTGGACGGTTCTGCTGAGCGGCTCGATGCTCTCTTCGCTGATCGGTGAAGAGCCCGCGACGCTCCTGGTGTTCTGTTTCTCCGCTGCCCTCTTGATCGCGACGCGTCGTCCCTCCGTGGTGCGGCCTCGCCTTCGCGATGCCGCGCTCCTGGCGCTGACGATCGCGCTAGGCTTCGTTTCTCATCCCCCGCTCGGCTCTGCGATCGCCGTGTTGGGTCTGACACTGGGGCTCGCCCCGAGCCTCGCGGCGCCTCCGATCCCCAGCGGCCTTCCGCTCCTGATCGCGGTGGTGGTCGCCGCACCGGTCTTCGAGGAGCTGCTCTATCGCGAGCGGCTTTTCGATGCCATTGCCGCGACACCGCTGGGGACGGGCGGTGCGATGCTTCTGACCAGTGCGCTCTTCGCACTCACCCATCTCACGCCGTGGCAGATGCTGGGGACCTTCCTGATCGGAGTTGCGCTGGCGCTGATCCGTCGCGTCTCCGGGACTGTTACCGCCTGCATCGGATTGCACGCGGGACTGAATCTCCGCTCGGTCTGTGACTGCGCGGTGGAAGCGCTGCATGGGTGACCTGTCGTCGGTGGAAGAGCGCGATGCGCTCTCCGCGGAGACTTCGGCGGTCCCCGTTTCTCACCCCGATCCGTCCGCACCCGAATCAGGAGAGGGATGATGAGAAGCACGAGCACCGCAAGACCGATCGATCGGGCGATTGCAGCGCTGGGGATCGCCCTGATCTCGACCTTGGGCTGCCCGCCGCAAGGCGGAAAGCTGGCTCCGGCAGCCGGGCTGCCCCAGTACCAGGAGCGCGCCGTGATTCCGGTGCCCGGTGCGTTCGTCAATCCGCTGGGAGGGAACCTGCTGGTCCGGCGCACCGATCTCAGCATCGATACCCATCTCGGCACCCGCGAGATCGGCGCCGCCTACAACTCTGCATCCGAGCAGTGGCTCTGGAGCTTCGACATCAGCTACGACGGCGTCCGCTTCGTGGATCCGACGGGCGCCTCCTACGACACCTCGACCCTCGCGCCGGGCGACGGGATTCCGGGAACCGTCTGGGTGGTCGTCGACGGGGACACCATCAAGACCAAGGGAGGGCTGGCCTACGAGTTCGCCCCCGACTCTCGCCTCGGCGTTGTTCGCTACACCAGCGCGGAGTATCCACGGCTCACCTATGCGTCGGAGATGATCGCCGGAGAGCCGCGCACGGTCGCGATCGATCAGTGCATGGCTCCTGGCGACTGCGAGGCGGTCTTCGCGATCTCCTATGGAGCGGACGGGCAGGTGGCCTCGATCAGTGATCGGGCCGGCCGAGTGGCGGAGATCCAGTACTCCGGCGACCAGCAGGTGAGAGTCCGCGACGGACTCGACACCGCCCGTGGCTGGCCCGGGACCCGCTACGAGTACGCGGGGGCCAAGCTCACGGCCATCGTCAACTCCGAGGGCGAACGCGTAGAGTACACCTACTCGGGTCGTCGAATCTGGGAAGTGCGCGCGATCGGGGAGGGGAATCCACTCCACCGATTCGACTACTACGTCAAGGACGGAGCGGGACTCTACGCGACCCGCTACCTCGATCCGCTCGGCCACCCGACCTGGTTTCGGTACGACCGGCAGCGTCGTCTCCATGAACGCGAGGTCGTGGAGACGGAGGAGATGCTGCGCCTCGCCTGGAACGGGTCCAGGGTCGTCGAGGAGATCCAGCCGAGCGGCGTCACCACCCGCTGGACCTACCTCGGCGACGACGTGGCGACCGAGGTGCAGCCCTCCGGCAACGTGGTGCGCTTCAGCTACGCCCCCGACGCAGTGAATCGCGACGCCTTGCTGGAGCGAGCCCCGCTCGAGATCACCGACAGCATCGGTCTGCGAGAGCGGCGCGGCTACGACGCTTTCGGGCGGCTCGAAGCGGTCGAGAATGGGGAGGGCGAGGTGGTGGCGGGCTACAGCTACGCCGCCGACCAGACCGTTGCCTCCCTGACCACTGTCGACGGCGTGATCGGCTACGGGGACTACGGCCCACACGGCCACCCGACCCGAGTCACCAGCGCCGGGGTCGAGCTCGAGAGCGAATACGATCTGGTGGGGAACCTCTGCCGGGGGACGAATGGCCTGGTCCCGGAGCTCGGTGGGATCGTCTCCCGAGAGTACGACGAGGATCGCAATCTGAGCCGCATCGCGGTGGCGGACGCGGGCTACGGGGGCGAGCCCCTTCATCCCGATGAGTACGTCGATGTCGAGCATCGCAGCGACGGCCAGCGCACGCGAATCGTCCGTCCCGGCGGAGGCGACCACGAGTTCGACTACGACACCCTGGGGCGGCTCACCGGAGTCCGCGAGCGTGTGGACGGCGTCTGGAGGTCGACCGGCTTCGAGTACGACGCCGCCGGACGTGTCACTGCAGTCGAGCTCGCCAACGGCATGCGGCGGGAGACCGGCTACGACGCCGTCGGACGGTTCGCGTCGATCCGTAATCTCCGCGACGGCGTGGTCGAGTCCACTGCCACCTTCACCTACAGCGAAGGCCAGCTTCGGAGCCTGGAGGACTCGGTTCGCGGTGGTGTCGAGCTCCACTCGCACGACGCCGCCGGCCGGGTGGCGACCATCGAGTACCCGGACGGGGAGGTCCTACTGCGGCAGTACGACCTGCGCTCCAGGAATACCCAGGAGGTCTTCGTGACCGACACCCTGCTGCGCTGGCTCGAGCGCGGCTACGATCTCGCCGATCGCGAGGTGAGCCTCTCGGATTCCGGTCAGACTCTGCTCCAGCACGCCTACCAGAACGGAAAGCTCGTCGAGACGAGCTACGGAAACGGCCTGGTCCGGAGCTACGACTACGATCCCTCGAACGGTCAGCTGAACGGGTCCCGGACCGAGGGTCCCGGTGGGGTCGTCGAGCAGACGGTGATCACGCGGGAGGGGCCGGTTGGATTCGCGCCGGGGCTGCACGTCACCGCCGTCACCACGACCTCCGCAGGTGTTCTCACCACCACCAGCGAAGAGTACGCGGTGGGACCGGGCGTCGACGAGGCGGGCCAGGAGCCCGCGGTCGGGAATCGAGTCTACCTTTCGGTCACCGGCAAGAAGGCAAGTGCCTACGAGTACGACGCGCTCAGCAACAGCCAGGGATCAGCCGCCTTCGGCGAGAGCTACGAGTACAACGCGGAGGGCAACCGCCTGCTCTCGGCGACCACTGCCGCGGCGGGAACCATCGATTACAGCTACGACGAGGCGGGCTTCGCCATCTCGCGTCGAGGTGTTCCCCTCACCTGGACGGCTTCGGGTCGTTTGGCCTCCTTTGGCCTCGACGTGAGTTTCGAGTGGGATGCGTTGGGTCGCAAGGTCCGCTCGGTGGTGATGGGCGCGGAGAGCCGCTGGCTCTTCGGCGGGCGAGTGGAGGCGGATCCGGCGGGTCTGCCCAGCTCGATCGATCTCGGCGAGGTTCGCGTGGATCTCGCCATGGGCCAGCATCGCTACCGCCACCTGGACTTTCGCGGCAACGTCAAGTTCGTCTCCGACCAGGGCGGTGAAATCCGCAGCCACTACCAGTACGACGCATACGGGCTGCGGAAGCTGCGAGGAGCGGACGACGATCCGGTGCGCTTCGCGGGCCGCAGCCAGATCGGCGAGCTGATGGCCCTTGACGAGCGAATCTACGATCCGGCGGTGGGTCGCTTCCTGTCCCCCGATCCGGTTCTTCAGAACGTCAATCAATACGCCTACACACTCGGAAATCCGGTCTGGTTCGCGGATCCGTCGGGTCGGGATTTCGAATCCGCTCTGGAGGGAATCCTCGCCACCGGGGCCTTGGCGGCAGCGACAGTTGCGCTGTTCTTCGTCACGTCACCTGGTATCGCCGTGCTGACGGGGGTTTCCATGACGCTGGCCGCACTCACCTTCGCAATCTGGGTGGCTCACCAGCTCGAAGGGGTGGGGGCAGGCCCCACTGGGATCGTCACCACGCAGCCCGGCCGGATGGCAGCGGCCGACCCGACCGCTGATACCGGGGCCAGCCAGAGCTGCTCGCCGGTTCGCCTGGCCTCGGTGCCGGGTCTCGGGAGCCTGCACTGGATTCTGATCGCGGCGCAGCTTCTGCTCGCTCCTCTGCTGATCCGCTCCTGGGCCGCGCGCAGGCGGAGGCGACTGCGATGAGCAGGGGTGGCGGCGCTTCCGGCAAGAGGGCGCGGTCCGCCGACCTCGACGGGGATCCCGCCAGCGCCGCGCTCTACAATCCCATCGCTACCTGCACCGCCGCCGCCCTGCTCTCGCTCGCCTTTCTGGCCCAGTGGTGGGGGCGCGCGGTCGGGGAAGATGGCAGCGGCTACGCGGTGTACCTGGTCGGCGGTCTCCACGCCTCGTCGGTCCGCGAGGGAGAGGTCTTCCGAATCGTCACGGCTCCTCTGCTTCACCTGCACATCTACCACCTCGGCTTCAACGTGGCGGGGCTCCTGGGCCTGGGCGGGGCGCTGGAGGCGCAGGTCGGCCACGCGAGATTCCTGCTGGTGGTGGCTCTCTCGATGCTCGCCGGATCGGTGGCAGCCCTCGCCCTCCCGCCGCCTGCGGGCGTGGTGGTGGGGGCTTCGGGCGGGGTCTTCGGGATTCTCGGGGCGTGGTGGGCTCTGGTGCTGCGCCAGTGGCAGAATCCGCCGCCCCTGCTGCACAGGGCGCGCTGGGCGATCCCCATCGCTCTCGCCGCGGATGCGGCCCTGGCGCTCCTGGCTCCCGAGAGGGTCGGGTGGTGCTCGCACCTCGGCGGCTTCGCTGGCGGCATGGCCGCGATGGCTCTTCTCTCCCGCGCCGGGCAGCCGATTCCCCTCGGTCGGTCACCGCGTCGGATGAGGCTGGCCGCAGCGGGCCTGGCAGCGCTCTTCCTCTGGGGGGTTGCCGTCGACCTGCAACGCGTCGCCTCCGGCCGCATCTGCGAGGTGATGGCGCGGGACGACCTGAGCGAGGCGGTTCGCGACGGCTTCACTGCGGCGTTGCGCGACCTGCCGGTGACCTGTGCCGGCCTGGAGCCCGGGCCGCCCCCCGCTACGCCAGCAGGTAGCGAGACGCCAGAGCGTCCGCGTACTCGTTCCAACGCGAGCCGTCGTGGGCCCTGATCCACTCGATGCGGACGCCGAGATGCGCCTGGGCCAGTGCGTAGAATCGCTTCACCAGCTCCAGGTTGGCGATCGGCCCGCTCTTGCGCCGCCATCCGCGCTGCTCCCAGCCCGCTGCCCACTCGTTCACCGTCTTCACGCAGAGCTGGCTGTCGGAGTAGACGGTGGTCTCGGCGTCCTCGGGAAGGGCCTGGAGTGCCTCGATCAGCGCGGTCAGCTCCATGCGGTTGTTGGTGGTGTCGCTGTCACTGCCGCACCTCTCCTGGACGATCTCGCCGTTCTCGACCCAGACGAAGCCCCAGCCACCCGGCCCCGGATTTCCCTCACAGGAGCCGTCGGTGAAGACGCCAGTCCTCGGGCCCGAGGTGTATCGCTCCAGCACCTGATCGGTGGTCAGGAGCGGGCTGCGGTCTCGACGGCTCACATCACACTCCTTGGACCACCCTGCTGGAGGGTACCCCAAACTCGAACTCAGCTTTGGTAGCAGGCCAGGAAGTCCCTCTGGAAGTCGTCGTACCGTCGGGCGAGGATGGCCTCCCGCGCGTCTCGCACCAGGCGCTGATAGAAGTGGGTGTTGTGGATCGAGGCGAGAATCGCCGAGAGGATCTCGTTCGAGGCGAAGAGGTGGTGCAGGTAGGCACGCGAGAAGCCTCCCGCGCAGGCGGCGCAGTCGCAAGAGGTGTCGATCGGGTAGGCGTCGCGGCGATAGCGGCGGTTGCTGAGGCGGATTCGGCCTCGCGAGGTGAAGACACTGGCCGAGCGCGCGTAGCGGGTGGGTATCACGCAGTCGAAGAGGTCGATCCCCTGGCCGATGGAGGCGAGGAGATCCTCGGGCAGGCCCACGCCCATCAGATAGCGGGGCCTCGACTCGGGGAGCAGGGGCGCGGTCAGGGCGGTGATCTTGCAGAGAAGCTCGTGCCCCTCGCCCACCGAGACGCCGCCGATCGCGTAGCCGGGCAGGTCGAGTGCCACCAGGGAGCGGGCGCAGTCCACGCGCAGGTGCTCGTAGACGCTGCCCTGGACGATCCCGAACAGAGCCTGATGGTCGCTGCGCCCGTGAGCTCTGAGGCAGCGCTCCATCCATGAGAGGGTTCGCCGCACGCCGGCCCCGGCCAGCTCCACGTCAGCCGGGTAGGGGGTGCACTCGTCGAAGGCCATGATGATGTCGGCCCCCAGCTGGTGCTGGATCTCCACGGAGCGCTCGGGGGTGAGCTCGATGGTCGAGCCGTCCACCTCGTTCTTGAAGCGCACACCCCGATCGCTGATCTCCTTGCTCGGCAGCGAGAAGACCTGGAAGCCACCGCTGTCGGTGACGATCGGGCCCTCCCAGCGCATGAAGTGGTGCAGGCCGCCGAGCTTGTCCACCAGCTTCTCGCCGGGGCGCAGGGCCAGATGATAGGTGTTGGCGAGGAGCACCTCGGTACCCGTCGCTCGCAGCTGCTCGGGCGTCATGGCGCGCACCGCCGCCTGGGTGCCCACCACCATGAAGGCGGGGGTGTGGATGTCACCGTGGGGCGTCGCGAACACGCCGGCGCGGGCCGCGCCGCTGGTCTGCTGGAGGGTGTAGCGGAAGGGCTGGCCCATGCCCGAGGATGCTAGCCATTTCGATATACTCCGGTCTGAATCTTCCCGGGAGCGAGGTGATCCAGAAAGCGTTTGCCGATCGCGTCACCGTGGCCACGCGCCGGCTCGGCCATCCCCTCTGTGCCGGTCTCGACCCCCATCTCGATCGCTTCCCACCGCTCTTCCGCCGCGGCGGGATGGCTCCCGAGGCTCCCGAGACCGCCGCGGCCCTCGAGGCCTTCTGCCTGGCGATGTTGGATCGGCTGGCGGGGCGGGTCGCGATCGTCAAGCCCCAGATCGCCTTCTTCGAGCGCCTCGGCTGGAGGGGCATTCAGGTGCTCGAAGGGGTCGTCGCCGCTGCGCGGGAACGGGATCTGCTGGTTCTCCTCGATGCCAAGCGGGGTGACATCGGGTCGACTGCGCGGGGCTACGCGGAGGCCTATCTCGGCAGCGAAGCGGTGCTGCCGGTGGATGCCATCACCGCGAACCCCTACCTGGGGCTCGATGCACTGGAGCCCTTCGTGGACGCGGCCGGGGAAACCGGTGCGGGCGTCTTCGTCCTGGTCAAGACCAGCAACCCGGGCTCGGGAGATTTTCAGGATCGCAGTCTCGGCGGAAGGCCGCTCTACGAGCGGGTCGCCGAGTCGCTGGCCGGTATCGCGGAGCGCATGAGCGGCCCCGAGACCGGCTGGTCGTCACTCGGTGCGGTGGTCGGAGCCACCTATCCGGAGGTGCACCACCGCATCCGGGAGCTCCTGCCTCGCGTGCTCTTCCTGGTGCCTGGCTACGGCGCCCAGGGGGGTGGCGCCAAGGAGGCAGTGGCCGGCTTCGTCGCCGGGCCCGGGGGCCGCCTGGAGGGCGGCCTGGTCAACTCCTCCCGCGGGATCCTGTTCCCACCGGGCTCCGATACGGACCATGTCTCCAGCTGGGAGCGAGCCGTCGACGAGGCTCTCGACCGAGCGATCAGCGAGCTGGGGGAGGCCGTTCGCTAGCGATAGGTCTTGCGCTCGCCGCGGCTTTGCCGCAGGCGCGCCCTTCGGAGTTTGGCCTTGAGCCTGGCGCGGTAGCGGGTGCTCTTGGAGCGATTCCTGTGGGGGAGCTTCGTCGACTTCCTCATGGGCTCCTCCGGAGCGTTCTTCGGGCCGGCGGAAAGTAGGCGAGAGCGGCGGTTGCGTCTACCCTTGGGCCGGATCCCGCCTAGGAGAGCCGATGGAGACGCCCCTGGACCGCATGATGGATTTCGACCTCACGCCCGAGCAGCGCCAGGTCCGCGCCGCGGTTCGCGGCTTCGCGGAGAAGGAGATCCAGCCCTTCGTAGAGCAATACGAGCGGGAGGCGCGCTACCCGACCGACCTGATCCAGAAGCTGGTCCCCCTGGGCTACATCGCACCGATGATTCCCGAGGAGTACGGAGGCTCCTTCGTGGACGTGATGAGCTATGGCGTCATCTGCGAGGAGCTGGCGAGGATCGACTGGGTGATCGCCTCGGTCGTCTCCGTCACGAATTCGCTGCTGGCCGGGTCGATCCTGCGCTTCGGCTGCGAGGAACAGAAGCGGCGCTGGCTTCCGGCCATGGCCGACGGCAGCTGCCTCACCTCGGCCTGCCTGACCGAGCCCGATGGTGGGACCGATCTCGCCAACCTGCGCACCCTGGCCGTGAAGGTGGAGGGCGGCTGGCGTCTCACCGGGACCAAGGTCTTCATCTCCCACGCTGCCCACGCGGGGCTCTTCCTGGTGGTGGCGACCGTCGATCGGGAGAAGAAGCACAGGGGTGTGACCGCCTTTCTCGTCGATCCGCAGACGGAGGGAATCCGCATCGGCGACTTCCCGATGCGCACCCTCAGGCGCGACAACCTGGCGGAGGTCCACTTCGAGGACGCCTTCGTCCCGGACCAGGGGTTGCTCGGGGAGTCGGGCAAGGGGTTTCCGGTTCTGGGGTCCGCCCTCGACACCGGGCGCTTCTCGGTGGCGGCGCGCTGCGTCGGACAGGCCCAGCGCTGTATCGACCTGGCCGTTCCCTACGCGCTCGATCGGGAAGCCTTCGGACAGAAGATCGCCGAGTTCCAGATGATTCAGAAGAAGATCGCCGACATGGCGTGCCGCACCCAGGCTGCGCGCTCACTCGTCTACCAGCTCGGGCGGATGAAGGATGGTGGCGTGCCCCGCGCCTCCATGGAGGCGTCGATGGCGAAGCTGATGGCCAGCCAGGCCGCCGTGCAGAACGCGCTCGACGCCATCCAGATCCACGGCGGCTACGGTCTCTCCGAGGAGTACGAGGTCGGACGCCTGCTGCTGGAAGCCAAGGCGCTGGAGTTTGGCGAAGGGACCAGCGAGCTCCACAACAAGATCATCGCCGAGTTCATGTTGGGGGTCCGCAAGCAGTGAGCCGCCAGTGAGCCTCGGATGGGCGCGTCTCGCCAGAGCGTGAGAGGGAGAAGAATGTGAGTGCAAGGGACGAGCTGCTGAAACTGATCCTGGAGGTTTCCTTCGAGAAGCGCCCCGTAACGCTTACGAGCGGCAGGAAGAGCGACTTCTACCTCGACCTGCGCCAGACCCTGATGCGTCCGCGCGGCGCGCGCCTGGCCGGTCTCCTCGCTCTAGAGAAGCTCCTCGGTGGACCGCCCGTGGCGGCGGTGGGCGGCATGGCCGTCGGCGCGGTTCCCTTCGTCTCCGCGATCCTTCTCGCCGCCGCCGAGCGAGATCCGGAAACCGAGCTTCTCGGCTTCTTCGTCCGCAAGGAGGCCAAGCAGCACGGTCTCGGCCGGCGCATCGAAGGGGGTTTCGAAGCCGGTCAGAGCGTCGCCCTGGTCGAGGACACCACCACCACTGGTGGCTCGACCCTCGAGGCCGCCGACGCCGTGGAGGCCGAGGGTGGCAAGGTGGCGCGGGTGCTGTGCCTGGTGGACCGGGGTGAGGGCGCGCGGGAGGCCTTTGCGGAGCGCGGCCTCGACCTGGAGGCGATCTACACGCGTGCCGACCTGCCCTTGTAGATCGAGCGTGGCGTAGGAGACCCCCCATGAGCCTGAACCTCGGATCGATCCTCTTCGCCGCCGCAGACAGCAGACCCGACCACCCCGCCGTCAAGCTGAACGATCGCGTCATCACCTACACAGAGCTGGATCGCGCGGCGCGGGGAGTCGCCTCCAGCCTGCGGGAGCGCGGCCTCGAGCTCGGCGATCGGGTGGCCCTGATGGTGCCCAACGTTCCCGAGTTCACCATCGCGTACTTCGGCATTCTCTACGCGGGCTGCGTGGTCGTGCCGCTCAACGTCCTGCTCGCGGCCCCCGAGGTCAGCTACCACCTCGAGGATTCCGGCTCGAGCCTCCTGATCGCGCATACCTTCTTCCAGGAGCCCGCCAGCAAGGGCGCCCTCGGTGTCGGGGTTCCCGTGGTCTGGACCGAGGGGGAGAGCAAGGGGCACCTCCCGGATCTCGCGTCCGCAGCCCCGATCCCCGCGGTACATCCGACCAGTCCAGACGACACCGCGGTCATCATCTACACCTCGGGGACCACCGGCCAGCCCAAGGGGGCGGAGCTCACACACTCGAACCTGCTGATGAACGCGGCGCTGGTGGTGCCCCGCCTGATTCCAGTCGACAAGAGCGACGTGGCCCTGGGAGTCCTTCCGCTCTTCCACTCCTTCGGACAGACCTGCGTCCAGAATGCCGTCATCGCCGTTTCCGCCACCCTTACCCTGCTCCCCCGCTTTACGCCCGAGGATGCCTTCGAGATCATGGAGCGGGACGGAGTGACGCTCTTCGCCGGCGTCCCGACCATGTACTTCGGACTGCTTCACCACCAGGGCGAGCGCGTCTACGATCTCTCCAAGCTCAAACACTGCCTGTCCGGCGGCGCGCCGATGCCTGTCGAGGTGATGACCGCCTTCGAGAAGAAGTTCCCCGTCACCGTCCTGGAGGGCTACGGCCTCTCCGAGACCTCACCGGTCGCGAGCTTCAACATGTCCGATCGGCCGCGCAAGGTGGGATCCGTCGGCTACCCGGTCTGGGGGGTGGAGATGGCGACCTTCGACGACGAAGACCGACCGGTCCCGGACGGGGAGCGCGGCGAGATCTGCATCCGCGGTCACAACGTCATGAAGGGCTACTGGGGACGCCCCGAGGCCACCGAGGAGGCCATGCGCAATGGATGGTTTCACACCGGCGACATCGGGATTCGCGACGCCGACGGCTGCTACCACATCGTGGACCGCGTCAAGGACATGATCATACGCGGTGGCTTCAACGTGTACCCGCGTGAGGTGGAGGAGGCGCTCTACACGCACCCGGCCGTGGTCGAGGCCGCGGTGATCGGCGTCGCCCACCAGAGCCACGGCGAGGAGATCAAGGCGGTGGTCGCCCTGGCCAAGGATCAGAAGGCCACGCCGGAGGAGCTGATCGCGTTCTGCAAGGAGCGGCTGGCGGCCTACAAGTACCCGCGGGTGATCGAGTTCGTCGACGAGCTTCCCAAGGGCCCGACCGGCAAGATCCTCAAGCGCGAGCTCAGCTAGGAGCCTGACCCAAGACTGGGCAGCGCGTCCAGCCGCCCATCCATCCCCGCTGGCTGCGTTGCGCTCGGTCGCCGTAGCTACGGCTATGCCTCCCTCGCGCGCCTTGCCAGCGGGGCGTCTCGACGGCTGGGCCGCATTACCCAGTCTTGGGTCAGGCTCCTGGCCGTCCCCGCTGTGGGAAAGCTCGGCGCGCTTCAAGGGGGGCGCCTATGCAGCCGCCGCCCGCTCAGCCCGAGCCGTTGCCGAATAGATCCAGGATCGCGTCGAGGTTCGCGCGCAGCCGTTCCGGCTCGACTCCGACGGCGGGAGCGTAGAAGAGCGGCTCGTCGGTCAGATCCCCCCACTGCGCGAGGCGGTCGTGGACCTCGTCGGGGGTGCAGGCGATGGCGATCTCCTCGACGAGCGCGTCCGGCACGGCATTGGCCATGGCGGCCAGGTCGAAGCTCCGCAGCGCCCTTCGGCAAGCCTGGCCGACCTCGCGCATTCCGTGGAGGTCCAGCACCGAGTGGTAGAGCTCCGTGGTGAGGTAGAAGCCGATCTGCCCCTTCGCATCCCGAATGGCCTGGTCGCGATCGTCGGAGATGGAGGTGAGGACGTAGGGCGCGAGCTTGCAGGAGCCGGCCTCCCGGCCCGCCCGCTCCTCGGCGCTTCGCAGGCCGGGAAGGGTGACCTCGCGATGCCACCGCCTGGTCGCGATCGGATGGCCGACCAGGGCGTCGGCGACCGTTCCCGCGGCCGCGATCATACCCCGGTTGACCGCGGCTACCCAGATCGGAATCTCGCTGCGGGGGGCGCCGGGTCGCGAGTAGATCGGTACGTTCAGCTTCCAGAAGCGGCCCTCGAAGCGAAAGCCGCCGCCTCGCTGAGCGGCGATCGCCTGGCGCAGCAGCGTCACTAGCTCCCTCATCCGGGCCGCTGGCTCGGAAAAGGGAATGCCGAACCAGTCCTGGTTCATACGCCGCGTGGCGCTTCCCAGCCCCAGGACCATGCGGCCGCCGGAGAGCTCGTCGAGATCCATGGCAGCGCTCGCGTGGAGGAGAGGGCTGCGGGTGAAGGCATTGGCGATGCCGGTTCCGAAGCGGATCCGCCCGGTCGCCTCGGCGATGGCTCCGAGGGGTACATAGCCGTGCCGGTTGAAGAACTCGATCGTGAAGACCGAGTCGAAGCCCGCCGCCTCCGCGCGCACGGCCAGATCCAAGTCGCCTCGAACCGTGCCGCTGGTCAGGATCAGTCCACTTTTCATGGCCAGGAGTCTAACGAAGCAAAACTGGGCTCTCCGTGACCGGATCCGTCACGGGCCTCGGCTTTACTCCCGGTCGCGGTGGGTTTCCCCCCGCCCACCGCTTCGAGAGGACCCGATCAGACGGGAGGAACGACATGAGATCTGCGCTACGAACCATGACGCGCTGCCTGGTGTGTGGCTTCACCGAGATTCGGACGGACGAGGTGGTGGATCGCGGGGTGGTGTTGCTGGCCGAATGTCCGCGCTGCGATCACCGCTGGACCGAGCGCCCCACCGCCTGGGTGGCGCCGGCCTCGGCCGGGTTCGCTGAGGAGACCCCCGCCGCGTGATAAGGTGTCGGCGGTGCGGGTCGTTCTCTACACGGGGAAGGGTGGCGTCGGCAAGACCACCACTGCCGCGGCGACGGCGGTTCACGCCGCCCGCAGCGGGCGCTCCACGCTGGTGGCCTCGGCGGATTCGGCTCACAGCCTGGGAGACGTTCTCGAGCGCCGGCTGGGCCCCAGGCCCAGCCACCTGGCGCCGAACCTGGACGCCCTCGAGGTAGACACACCCAGCGAGACCCAGCGACACTGGGGCGCGGTTCGAGACTACTTGATTTCGCTTCTCCGCTACCAGGGGATCGAGGAAGTGGTCGCCGAGGAGCTGGCGCTGCTTCCCGGCGCCGAGGAGATCACCACCCTTCTCGCCGTCGAGGCTTATGCGCGGGAGGGCGGTTACGACTTCGCCGTCGTCGACTGCGCGCCGACGGATTCGGCGCTGCGACTGCTGACCCTTCCCGAGGTGGCGCGCGGGGCGTTTCGGGTGCTTCTCCGGGTGCAGGGGGCCCTTGCCAGCATAGTGACACCGCTCGCCCGGAACCTGATTCCGGTGCCCCTCCCGGAATCCGAGGTGTTTCGGGACGCCGAGCATCTCCTCTTCCGGAAGCTCCGCAGGCTCCGAGACTTCGTCGGCGATCGGCGCACCAGTGTCCGCCTGGTGGTGACCCCCGAGCGAATGGTGATCGACGAGGCGCGGCGCGCCCACACGGACCTGGCTCTCTTCGAGCTGCCCTGTGACGCGGTCGTGATGAACCGGCTCCTCCCGCCGGCCGCAGCCGAGGAGGATTTCTTCCGCGACTGGGCCCGCCTCCAGCTGGAGCGGCTCGTCGAGGTGGAGGAGCTCTTCGCGCCGCTTCCGGTGCTGACGGCTCCTCTCCAGGACGACGAGGTCACCGGTCTCGATCGCCTAGCGGAGCACGCGGACCGGCTCTTCGGCGCGATCGAGCCCGACGCGGTGCTCTCCACTGCGCCGCGGATTCGCTTCGAGGCGGAGGATGGCGGCTACCGCGTGGAGGTCCCGCTACCCCACGCGGGGTCGGGAGACCTGGACGTGGCCAAGATCGACGACGAGCTGGTGATCGGGACCGGCACGCGGCGGCGCTCCCTGCTGCTTCCGCGGCGTATCGCACACCTGGAGCTCTCCCAGGCGAAGCTCGGGGGTGACTTGCTGGTGGTCCACTTCACCGCCGCTCCGGGTGGGCGCTAGGTGCGGGTCATCCTCCTGACCGGCAAAGGGGGTGTCGGCAAGACGAGCCATGCCATCGCGACGGCCCTGGGCGCCGCCGCCCACCGCCACCGGGTCTTTCTGCTCTCGGCGGATCCGGCGCACAGCCTCGGGGACGCCCTGGGGAGGCGGGTCGGAGCGCGTCCCGTCGCGATTGCCGAGGGCGTGGTGGCCCGGGAGGTGGCCGTTCTCGACGAGCTGGATCGGTCGTGGTCGGAGATCCAGCGCTGGCTCCGTGGGCTGCTGCGGGAGGACACCGACGAGGTCCTGGCCGAGGAGCTTCTGGTCTTTCCCGGTCTCGAGGAGCTGATGGCCCTGCGAGCGGTTCGAGAGGTAGAGGCGACCGGCGACTTCGACGTCTGCGTGGTCGACTGCGCGCCCACCGGCGCGACCCTGCGCATGCTTCGCTTTCCCGACGCACTGCGCATCTTCATGGAGAACTTCTTCGATCTGGAGCGCCGGGGCGCCCGGCTGCTGCGCCCCTTGATGGAGCGGGTTCGCGCCGCGGGTGTGGTTCCGAGGGACGAGTTCTTCGAAGCCATCGAGCGCCTCTACGGCGAGGTGGAGGACGTGCGTCAGATCCTGATGGACGGCGATCGGACCACCGCGCGGCTGGTCGTGAATCCGGCCCGGGTCGTGGTGGAGGAGACGCGGCGTTCCTTCGCCTACCTGAGTCTCTACGGCGTCGCGACGGATGCGGTGGTGGTCAACAGATTGCTCCCGGCAGAGGCCGCCGGCGGCTATCTGGCGCGCTGGGCGGAGCGAGAGCGCGGCGAGCTGGATTCGATCCAAGCCTCCTTCCCGATTCCGCAGTTCCGGGCGCCCCTCTATCCCCGCGAGCTCCGCGGAATCGAGGATCTCGCGGGTCTGGCCCGGGACGTATTCGGGGATCGCGATCCGGCCGAGGTCTTCATGCACACCCGCCCGATCCGCTTGCGAAAGCACGCCGGCCGCACCCGCCTGGAGGCCGACCTTCCCGGCATTTCCAAGGAGGAGATCGAGGTGACCACCCGCGGCTCGGATCTGATCGTGCGCGTTCGCAATGCCTCGCGTTTGATCGCCCTTCCCGCGTCGGTGCGGGGTCGACCGATTCGAAAGGCGCGGCTGCACGACGGCGTGCTGGAGGTCGACTTCGGGTGACGCCCCGGCGGATCGTTTCACTGGTTCCGAGCCTGACCGAGGCGCTCTTTGCGCTGGGACTGGGAGAGCGGGTCGTCGGGGTGACCGAGTGGTGCGCGCACCCCGCCGATGGCGTGGCCCCGCTGCCGAAGATCGGGGGAACCAAGAACCCCGATCTCGATTCCATCCTCGCGCTGCGTCCGGAGCTGGTCATCGCCAACCGAGAGGAGAACCGACGCCGCGATGTGGAGCGCCTGGAGGCGGCCGGAATCCGGGTGTGGGTGACCCACGCGCGAACGGTTCGCGAGGGGATCGAGTTGTTGGGCGCGCTCGCCGAGCTGGGTGCGCCTGAGGAGAGGCGGCGCGCAGTGGTGGATTCGGCCGCGCTCGCGCTCGCAGGGGCCGAGCAGGAGCGGTTCGAGCACCGGGTCCGGTTCGTCTGTCCGATCTGGCGGGATCCGTGGATGGTCGTCGGAGACGACACCTACGCCCACGACCTGATCACACTCTGTGGTGGAGAGAACGTCTTCGCCGGCGTGGGCGGGCGGCGCTATCCGCGCGTCGAGCTGGCGGAGATCGAGGCCGCGAGTCCGGAGCTCATCCTGCTGCCCGACGAGCCCTACGCCTTCGGACAGAGAGATGCTCAGGACCTCGGTGCGCTCGATGTTCCCGCGGCCCACACGGGCCGCATTCACCTGATCGACGGTACGCTCGTCTCGTGGTACGGTCCTCGCATCCTGCAGGCTATCGAAGCTCTCCGCGCGCTGTTCGCCGGAGCGGCCACTGGGGGGCAGGACAGGGGGAGGAGGGTGCGCTCGTGAACCAGCCCACTGCGCAGCGATCGAGCCGGGTTTTTTGTGTCCTCGGAGTTGCGATCCTGCTGCTCGCCGCGTTCCCAGGGAAGGCGGCAAACCTGGTCGACGTGCGGGTCGGAGTTCACCCGGAGTACACCCGCGTCGTCCTGGAAACCGACGCCAGGGCTCCCTGCTCGATCGAGTCTTCCGGAAGCGAAGAGCTGGTTCTGCGCCTGGACGCCAGCAGCGGGGCCCGGGTGGTCACCTCCAAGAAGAGCGCGCATCTGGTCTCGATCTCGGTGATGCCGATCGACGTGGGTGTCAGCGAGATTCGCATTGCTCTTCGCGGCCCCGTGGAGACGGATAAGCTGGTCCTGAGCGCGCCGGACCGGATCGTTCTGGATCTGCGCAGAGCAGAGGGAGCTGGCGCGATGCCGGCGACAGCAGGACAGCCCGCACCGTCGATTCCGCTCCCCGAGCCCGTGGCGGAGGTGATCCCGGAGCCGACGGCGGCAACGCCGGCTCCGATGCCGGACGCGGTGGCCGAGGCGCCCTTGGAGCCGGCCCCCGAGGCGATCGAAGATGCGGTTACGACTCCGGCCCTCCCCGAGCCGGATCAGGGTTCGATGCTGGCTGCCGAAGAGCTGGAGGAGCCGGTGCCCGTAGTCCCAAAGCCCCTGATCCCCCGCGGCGATGTCCCGCAGCAACCAGCCGCCGGGAGCGGCCTTCTGGACGCGCTCCCCGAACCGTTCGACCAGCCGCTCCTGCTCGCCGGGCTGGTAGTGGCCCTGATCCTGGTGCTCGCCCTGGTTGTCATGCGCCGCCGAGGTGCCGCAAAGGACGAGCAGGTGGCTACACCCTTCGCCGCCGGGGAGCCCTTCTCCGTCGACGAGGAGCCCGGCGTCGCGCACGAGGACGGGGAGGCGGCTCTCCCAGCCAGTCCGGCTGGAGGGAGCCAGGAGTCCTCGCTCTTCGATCGACCCGCCGAGCCGGCGGAGCCGTCGAGCGAGCAGCGAGAAGCAGGGCCGGCCGAGGACGAGGGCGCCGCAGCCCTCTCCCTCGGTCAGCCCGCTCCGGGCGCTGATTCGAGCCCGGAGCTGGAGCGGCGGCTCGCCCAGCTGGAGGAACGCTTGAACGAGATAGGAGACACCACGGATCGTCTGGGCCGACAGATCGCGGCCCAGACCGAGGAGCTGCGTGTCCAGCGCGCCGCCATCGCGCGCACTCAACGGGTGTTGCGCGATCTCACCCGACCCGCGGACGAAGCGACAGAGCCGGTCCCGAAAACCTGACCCACGACCGGAGCGTCCCCGGGGCTAGGTTCGATTACAGGCCAGCCGAAGGGCGCCCAGCGCACCGGCGAACTCGCCCTCGGGAAGGAAGATCGTCTCGTGGCCCAGTGCGCCCGTGATCAGCTGCAGCACCTCCCGAAGCGTGCGATTGTTCCGCAACGTCGAGCCGCCAAACACCACCCGCCCCACCTGATGGGCGGCTCCCAGACCCCCGCAGATCAAGGCCACGTTCTCTCCGACCAGTCCCATCACGGCGTGGGCCAGATCCTCTGGAGCCGGCGCCGTCTGCCCACCGGCCAGGCGAGCGAGCTTGCCGAAGCTCGCTGCGGTGAGGTCTCCGAGCAGGGGGATCTCCCCGGGCCGGTAGATGTCCGAGACTAACAGGTCCACCCTTCTTCGATCGCCGCGGTCCGCCAGGGCGGCGATCTCGGAGAAATCGGCGCGATCGAGCAGGGCCGCGCCGAGTCCGACCACGGTCCCGCCGCCGAGGGCGGTTCCGCCGATCCGATTCACCGCCATGCCGTCCACGAGCATCACGGAGGTCCCCGTCCCCAGTGAGACCAGCAGGTATCGCCTGGCAGGGCCTACCGCCACGTCCTGCAGCAACTCAGCCGCTCCGTTCCCCCACGCGGCAAACTCGTTGACGCGGAGCGTCTGGCAGGTGAGCTGCTGCGCGAGCTTCGCCGCGCCGCCCCCGGCCAGTCCCACGCTGCTGGGTCGGGCAGCCTGGATCATCTCCACGACCTCCGAGAGCGCTGTCGCGGGCAGCAACTGGTAGCTGATTTCCCCTGTGGGGGTTCGGATCGCGAGCTTCACCAGCGTCGCACCTGCATCTACGCCAATCGCTGTGTTCGTCGACCGTGTCACGTGATACCCTCGCCGTTTCAGGAGCTTAGCTACACCCCAGGACCTGCCCACCCATGTATACCCAGTTCTACGGGCTCCGTGAAAAGCCGTTTTCCCTGAGTCCCGACCCCCGTTATTTATTTCTGGCCGACTCGCATCGCGAAGCCCTCGCACACCTGCTCTACGGCATCGAACAAGGGGAGGGGTTCATCGCGATCACCGGCGAGGTCGGGACCGGAAAGACCACTTTGTGCCGGACGCTGCTCCAGCGCATCGAGCCCGGGACCGAGGTGGCATTCATCTTCAACCCGCAGCTCTCCGCGCTCGAGCTCCTTCAGGCGATCAGTGCCGAGCTGGGCCTCGAGACCGGAGATCGTACCCGCCGCGAGCTCACCGACCAGCTGAACCGATTCCTCCTGACCAAGCGGCAGGAGGATCACCGCGTGCTCTTGATCATCGACGAAGCACAGAACCTCGCTCCCGATGCCCTCGAGCAAGTGCGGCTGCTCTCCAATCTCGAGACCAACACGGCGAAGCTGATCCAGATCATCCTGATCGGTCAGCCGGAGCTCGATGCCATCCTCGAACAGCCGAGCTTGCGCCAGCTGTGCCAGCGCATCAGCGTGCGTTGGCGTTTGGCCCCACTCTCGACCAGCGAGACACGGGAGTACGTACGCCACCGCCTTCGCATCGCTGCCGGTGCGCCGCGCGAGCTCTTTACCGAGCTCGCCCTGCGCGAGATCCATCGGCGCTCCCAGGGAATTCCCCGGGTCATCAATCTCCTCTGCGATCGGGCCCTGCTGGCTGGCTATGCCGCGAGTGCCAAAGCCGTTGGCCTGGGGCTGGTGACGCAGACTCAGAAGGAGCTTCGGGGCGGTGCTCGTTCCCTGCCCTCGTCTCCTGCCGTCTCGCGCCTCGATCGGTTCGTGCCGCGTGCGCTTCGCAGGGTCGTCCCAGCGGCAGCGCTGCTTGCGATCGGCGTCTTGGCCGGCGTCGCCTGGCAGAGCTTGAGCGGAAGAGCGAGCGTGACTCCCGCCTCCGCGCCCGCTCGGGTGTCGGCACCGCCGCCCCAGCTGGCTGAGTCGTCGCCGGGTCTGGCAACCGAGCCGGTTCTCCCCGCCTCCGGAATCTTCCCCCCGCCCGACGAGGAGTTCGCCGACGAGATCGCCGCGGCTCGGGATTCCTGGGAGTTCGCGGGAGAAGAGAGCGCAGACTTTCTCGAGCCGAAGACGGAGCCGGTCCGGACCGCGGCCATCGCGCCCGCGCTGGAGCCCGGCGCCCGGTTGCCGCACGCCGACCTGGCCACCGTGCTTGCGCGGAGCTCTCCGGCGGTCACCACCGCCACCTCCGTCAATGCACTGCTCGATATCTGGGGTGAGGCGCCGACGGCGAACGAGCTGATGTCTCTTCCCCAGGCCCTTGCGATCTTGGAGAGCAGGGGTCTGGCGGTGATGCCGCTGCGAGGGACGAGCCTCGCAACGCTCGAGCTGTTCAACTACCCGGCGATCCTCCAGCTCTCGGCCCTCGACGGAATGCCGCGCTTCGTCCTGCTCGCCGGTCTCGAAGGTGGGCACGCGCTGATCGCCGGGATGGGTGACGGCCCGCCGCTGCGCGTTCCCTTCGCCCAGCTCGGGGAGCACTGGGGCGGCGATGCCTGGGTGGCCTGGCGAGAATTCGAGGAGCTGCCCGAGGTCCTGCGGCCGCCGCTCAGCGGCGCCCCGGTGATCTGGCTCCAGAAGGCGCTCGGTCGGATGGGCTTCTACGACGGCGCCCTGACCGGACAGTTCGACCTCGCCACCATCAAGGCGGTTCGCGATTTGCAGGCGAACCTGCAGATCAAGGTGGACGGTACCGTGGGGCGAGTGACCAAGCTCAGACTATACGAGAGCCTCGGGCTCTACGAAGTCCCGCGACTCAGAGAGCGCGACGAGGTGACCGGTTGAGTACGATCCTGCGAGCGCTCCAGCGCCTCGAGAAGGAAAAGGGCGGCGACTGCGAGATGAGCGGGCTTGGAGAGGGCCTGGCTCCCCGCGGTGAACCCCCGGTGCGGGCGGGGGGGGCTCGCTGGCGGATCGGCATCGCCGTATTTCTCGTCTTGCTACTGGGCGGCTTCTCCCTGCGGTGGTGGCTGTCCGCCGAGGAGGCCAGCCAGCCTTCCGCCGAGTCGCCGCCCGCGATTGCGGCGGCGCCCAAGCCGCCCTCCGAGTCTCTTGCTCGGCCGCCGCGCCGACTCCCGCCGCAGCCCGAGGCCGAGATCGCGGCGGTGAGGCCGGGCGCGCCGGCTGAGCAGATCGGCGTCTCGCCATCATCGCAGCCGGTGGCCGCCCCGCCGCCCCTGCCCCCCATCGAGGAGCCGGCTCCCCGGGCGCCGGTTGCGGAAGCGCGGCCTGCCGCAATGCCCCCGCCTCCGGCTGCCGAGCCGGAAGTCCAGCCACCACCGTGGATTGCGGAGCCGCTGGGACTTCCCGAGCCGGTTGCCGCAGCACCGCCTCCTCCTTCCCCCATCGCGGAGCCAGCGCCTCGGGAGCGGGTCGCGGAAGTGCCTCCGCCTGTCGCAAAGCGCCCGCCCCCGGCTGCCGAGCAGGTCGTCCAGCCGCCGCCCCCGATCGCCAGGCCGCCGGCACCGAAGGCACCCGAGGCCGCTCGCGTCGCGACACTTCGGCCGCCGAAGGTGACGGTGAGGAAGACAATCTGGCACCCGACACCCGAGCGCCGGGTGGCCGAGGTCGAGGTGGAAGGGCTCAAGGGCGCGCTCGAGCTACGCGAAGGCGATGCGGTCGGCACGCTGGTGGTCTCGGAGATCCAGCCCTCAGGGGTCGTCTTCCTCCACGGAGGGGAAAGACTCCTTCAGAAGGTCGGCAGCGGGCAGTGAGCGGCAACCCGCTTCGCGTCAGCGTGCTGGCGGACAGCCATGGACACCTCTGCGACGAGACCATGGATCTCCTCTCCGACGCGGACCTGATCCTGCACGCCGGCGACATCGGCGGCGAGTCGATCCTGAACCGGCTCCGCGCCATGGCGCCCGTGGTCGCGGTCGTCGGCAACGGAGATCCGGATCTCGCCCGTCGCTATCCCTGGGAGCAGCGGGTAGAGATCGCGGGAGCCCGCCTCCTGCTCTGTCACTGGTACGACAACTGGGGAAGAGTCCACCCCAAGGTCGAACGGGAGATCGGCGAGTGGGATCCCCACGTGCTGATCTACGGGCACACCCACGTGGCGGACAACTCCCGGCGCAACGGCAGGCTCTACTTCAATCCCGGCTACTCAGGCCCGCCGGGTCTGGGCCGGCCGCGGTCCGTCGGCCGGCTGCTCGTCGGTGGCGAGAAGGTCTCCTCCGAGATCTTCACTCTCACCGGGTGAAACGGGCTCCCACCTCGGTCACTTCATCGAATCGAGATGGTGCCGTTGGATGCGCGGAGCCGGATCGGGGTGCCGCCGCGGCCGAGTGTGCCCTTCATGCGCCCACTGTGTTCCCGGGAGGGGGGATCGAGCTCCCGGGAATTGCGGATCACTCCGTTGTCCACCCGGATGTCGACATCGCCGTCGACCTCTTCGGGGAGATCGAGAACGATGCGTCCATTGCTGGTCGAGAGGATGACCCCCGCCTTCCCGATGTCCTCGAGCTCGCAGTGGATCGTGCCGTTCGAGGTGGCTGCATCCACGGAGCCGCGATGATCCTCGAGCTCGATCTTCCCATTGCTGGAGCGGGCCGCCAGGTGTCCGCAGGTGCACAGGCACGAGACCTTGGCGTTGGAAGTGTGGATCTCCACGTCGCCGATCACGTCCTCGATGCGAACCGCTCCGTTGCTGGAGCGGGCGCGGACCGAATCCCGGAGACCCTGCACGCAGACCTTCCCATTGGCGGCGGTCACCTGGACCTTGAGCTCGCGTGGAATGCGCAGCTCCATGTCGACGCGGCCGCGTCGGTTCCAGCGGCCGGGGATTTCGACGTCGATGTTCAAGTCTCCGGCGGCGTCCTCGCTCGGCACCACGCGGATCGTCTCGACCAGACGCCGCGCCTGCTCGACGGACTCGGCTCGCGCAGCCTTGGTGAGCTGGATCTCGATGTCGCCCCGGTCCTCGCCGACCACGCGCGTGCGCCCGTTGGCGTTGTCGATGCGCAGATTCCCGCCAGGAGGCCGGGGGACCTGGATCGTCTCGGTCTCCTCCGCGCGTTCGCTCCAGGGGATCCCGGCGAGCAGGGTTTCGATGAACTTCCCGAAACCCCTGCGGCTGGCGCCGCACTCCCTGTCCGTGGATTCGTCCGTCACCTGGTCGCGGTTCCCATCACGAGCATGCGTTTGGCATCGAGCATCGGCATCTTTTCCCTGCGCTAGTCGCTAGTGAAAGGTCCGGTGATCATCGTCGGAGCGCCGGCGCGAGCGGAGCTCGTCCATGCGCACCGCGCGGAGGTTCCTGCGCATCTTGTAGCGCCGCCATCGGTACTGAAGCGACTTGAAGCTGATCCCACCCGTGGTTCCCATCCGGCGCAGCAGGATCCAGCCGACCACCAGCCCGCCGAGGTGGCCCACGTGGCTGACGTTGGGGGGACCGGCGAGATAGCCCAGCACCAGGATCAAGGGGATGAAGTAGATCGCCTTGATCGGTATGGGCGGGAAGAGGAGCATGATGGTGCGGTCCGGCCAGGTCAGCGAGTAGGCCAGCAGCACGCCAAAGATCGCCCCCGAGGCGCCCAGCGTCGGGCTCATAAAGCTCTGAGAAGCGCCCGCGCCGAACAGGATGGGAATTCCGGGCCAGGACACGATGATCAGGCCGGCGCCAACGCCGCACAGCAGGTAGAAGCGCAGGAATCTCTTCTCACCCCAGAGCATGGCGACGGGAGAGCCGAACATCCAGAGCGCCAGCATGTTGAAGCCGATGTGCATCAGGCCGGCGTGCAGGAACATGTAGGTGAACGGCTGCCAGATGTACCCCTGACGCCAGAACAGGTACGGCGTTGCGGCTCCCAGCTGCCAGAGTGACGGGAAGAGCGCCTGGGCCACGAAGACCGCGAGGTTCGCGATCAGCAGCTGCTTGATGACGTTCGGGGTGACGGTCGGCCCGAAGCTGACCGTCTGGTACCCGCGTCCGTGCAAATTCGCCTCCTCCCGCTCCGAATCACCTCGGAGAGCCGACTTCGGCCATCTGCTGGTCGCTTGCCCCGCTTCGCTCGGCCGACACCCCGGTATACGAGCGCTCGGTTCGACGTTGCATCCAGCAGTCTGGGTTGGCGGGACGGGCGCGAGACCCCGCTCTCTACCTATGACAGCGTAGGTACACCGACTATTCGAGTCAACGCGGGTTTTTCCTTAGCCGAGCGCGTCGATCGCACGCCGCGCTGCGTCATGCGGCAAGCCGGAGAGATCTGCAACGGGAAGCTCCAATCGCATGCTCTCGGCGATCTCGCAGATTCGCCGCTGACATACCTCGGGAGAGCCGGACACGATCGCCTCATCGAGCTGATCGTCGGACAGGGCCGCGAACCAGGGGTTGAGGCGGCGGAACTCATTCCGGATCTTCGGGTCCCGGGGATCCCCTAGGGGCCGGGTAAAGATCCACATCGAGCGGCGGATCTCCTGCGGATTGCGGCCCCTACTGCGGCAAGCGGCGGCCAGGTGCTGCTCGGCGGCTTCGACCCGGGAGGGGATCGGTGGAAGGTTGATGTCCCACACGTCGGCGTGGGTGGCGACCACCTGAAGCATCTGGGGACGGGCGGCTGCGATCTCGATGGGAAGCCGCCCCGAGGGCGGGCAGGGCCGGATCCGAGCGCCAGAGAGGCGGACGAAGCGTCCTCGCGTGGTGACCTCTTCGCCCCGCCAGAGCCTGCGGACGGCCCAGAGCGTCTCGTCCAGCCAGGTGGCCCGCTCCCCCGCAGACGGAAGTGGCAGGCCGAAGCACTGATCTGCCGGCTGTCCGCCGATCGAGATCAGGAAGCGCAGCCGGCCGGGGGCGATGCGCTCCAGGGTGGCGGTGGCCTGAGCGAGACGCGCCGCGTTCCAGTGGTGGACCAGGCGGATCGAGCCGATCTGGATTCGTTCGGTGCTGGCCAGCAGCGCCGCGGTGACAGTCCAGCCGTCGAGCACATCGCCTTCCCCACGGCCCGGAATCTGCGAGACGTCCCCATCCACGAAGACCGCCTCGAATCCCGCCACCTCGGCATGACGCACCAGATCGAGCAACTCCTCGAAGCCCAGTGAGTGCCAGCCCAGGGCGACGGCGAGCCTCAACGGAGCACACCGATCCGCCGCGCCGCGTGGATCAGGGCGATCGCGCTCTTGGCGTCGCGCAGCTCGCCGCTCCAGATCAGGTCCAAGGCCTCGCCGATCGGCGTGGGCACCACCTCGATCACTTCGTCGGATTCGAGACGTTGGGCGACCGGCTCCAGATCGAAGGCGGCGAAGAGATGGATCACCTCGTCGGTGAATCCCGGTGTGGTCCAGATCGAACCGAGCCGCTCGAGTCGGCCGGCCCGTCGCCCCGCCTCCTCCTCGAGCTCCTTGGCCGCACAGATCTCCGGGGTGTCGCCGTCGAGCTTGCCGGCCGGCACCTCCCAGATGGTGCCGCCCGCCGCGTGCCGGAACTGCCGGATCAGCAGGACCACTTCCTCGGTCTCGAAGGGCACGACGGCCGCGGCCCCCGGGTGGCGCACCACGTCGAGGTCCACCCGGCGTCCATCGGGCAGCTCCGCCTCCTCGACGTACACCGTGATCGAGCGTCCCCGGTAGGTGAGCTTCCGTTTCATCGCGCCCGCCTCGGCGCCGAGCCGGGATACGGACAATGGCTTCGCAGCGGACAGGCCTCGCAGCGTGGCCGCCGCGCATCGCAGCACACGCGCCCGTGCTGGATCACGCGGAGGGTGTAGCCGGTCCACTCGTCGCGCCGAATCAGCTCGATCAGATCGCGTTCGATCTTGACGGGATCGTCTTCCGAGGTCAGGCGGAGGCGCCGGTTGACCCGCTTCATGTGGGTGTCGACGGCGAGGCCGGGGACGCCGAAGGCGGTTCCCAGCACCAGGTTCGCCGTCTTCCGGGCGACACCGCGTAGCGTCACCAGCTCCTCCAGGGTACGCGGCACCTCCCCGGCGAACTTCTCCGCGATGTCACGGGACGCCGACTGGATCGACCTGGCCTTCTGACGGAAGAAGCCGGTCCTGCGCACCAGCCTCTCGATCTCGCCGGGCTCGGCGTCGGCCAGGGCCTGGGGGCTGGCGTATTCGGCAAAGAGCTCTGCGGTCACCTTGTTGACCATCTCGTCCGTGCACTGCGCCGAGAGAATCGTCGCGACCAGCAGCTGGAAGGGCGATTCGAAGTTCAGGGCGCACCCGGCTTCGGGATAGGCGCGCCGGAGCGCTCGGGCGATCCGCTGCGCCCGCTTCTTCCGTTCGGCTCGGCTCTCTCTCGGCACTGGGCGGCAACCTCCTGGCCGCGACTGTAGGTGAGCGAAGCCTTAGAATGCACGCCTCGAAGCGGGAGACCAGCTTGATGAAGTCGCGTCGGGAGGAGCGGATGGTGACGATCGCGCTGTCGAGAGGCAGCGGAGCCAGCGACGGGCCGCACCGGGGAGCGGAAGCTGCCGGTCGGCTGGTGGGGGGTGGGAGCCTCGAGGGGATCTTCGTCGCGGGCGCCGCGGGCTCCAACCGGGGCGCCGTCGTCGCGCCTCCCCATCCGCTGTTTGGCGGCAGCATCGAGTCGCCGGTGCTGAACGAGATCGCCTACGCCTGCGGCAAGGCCGGAATCGCCTCGCTGCGCTTCAACTGGCGCGGGGTCGGTGCGAGTACGGGGGTGCCGAGTGGAGACTCCGCCGATGCCGACGCGGACTATCGCGCAGCCCTCACCCATATGGAGGAGACGGTCGACGGACCCATCGTCGCCTGCGGCTATTCCTTTGGCGCCGCAGCGGCCGTGCGCGTCGCATTCGACGACCGGCGAATCGATCGGCTCGTCCTGGTCGCACCGCCCCCCGTCATGCTCCCACCCGGTGCCTTCGAAGAGCTGGCGCGACCCGCGCTGGTGCTCGTCGGCGAGTGCGATTCCCTGGTGGAGCCGGACCTGTTGCGCGAGCTCGCGGAGAGCGCGGGCGGTGTCCAGCTCGAGGTGGTTCCGATGGCGGACCACTTCTTCGCTGCCGGTCTGGCGGATCTCAGCCGCCTCGCCGCGGTCTGGCTAGAGACGTAGCCGGAGCGTGAAGGCGGAGCCTCCTTGCGGTCGCTCCGCGACCTCGATCGTCCCGTTGACTTCTTCGACGATGCGCCGGGTGATGGCGAGACCCAGACCCCCGGGCCGGTCCTCCTTGGTCGAGACGAAGGGCTCGAAGATCCTCGAGGCGAGCTCCGGGGGGATACCCGGGCCCTCGTCCTCGACGGTGATGACGAGGTGATCTCTGGTGCCGCGTGCCCGCAGCTGAACGCGTCCACCGGGCGGTGTCGCGTCGATGGCGTTGAGGCTGAGGTTCAGCACCACCTGTCGCAGTGGGTCACTGGCGATGCGGACGTCGGGAAGCTCCCGTCCGGCTTCGATCTCGAGGCTGACCCCGCGTTCCGCTGCACGATGGCCGACCAGCTGCGCCACCGATTCGAAGGCATTTTTTGCCGAGCTGGTGGCGTCGGCGCGGACCGGCGGCGCCGGGCTCCCGTGCACGAGTACCGCATCCAGAAGCCGCTCGATGCGACGCACCTCCTCCGACGCCACCTGGAGGAAGCTCTCGCGAAACTCCGGGTCCCCTTCCCGCTCCGGAAGGAGCTGGAGAAAGGTCTTCACCGAGACCAGCGGATTTCGGATCTCGTGGACGATCTCCGCGACCAGGCCACCCAGCGCAGCCAGCCGATGGAGGCGGCGGACCTCTGCCTCGAGTTGCGCGAGGCGATCTGCCGCAAGCGCCGCGCTGGCTGGGCCCCGGAGGCGCTGGGCCGCGGCTCCCAGCTCAGCGAGGATCCGCGGCCTCACCCAATCCGGACGCCCCTCCGCTTCGCCCAGGAGGAGGACCGCCGCTGCAGCGGTCTCTCCTCCTGCGACGGGAGCCGCCGCGGCGAATCCGTGGCGTTCGACGATCGCGCTCAATCCGACCGCGCTGAGGTCGCTCGCCCCGGAGAGAGCGGCGACGGCCGCGTACTCCCACTCTTCGGGGACCAGCAGGGCGGAGCCCGACAGCTGGGCCGCGCGGACTACCGGTCGGCCGTCCTCTCCTCGGCTCCAGGCGGCGGCTCGGCCGGCGCCCGTGGCTGCGACGAGTCGTTGCACGGCGCCGCCGAGGAGGCTCTGGAAATCCTGGTCCGCTCCCAGGCTTTCCCGCCTGCGATGCCTCGCCGGAGCGAGTGCTTCCCCCGTGGTGTCGAAGCCCGATTCCTCCACAAACCGGTTGCTACCCTGCAAGTGGTGGCCGTGTCAATGCGGAAGATGGAGAATCCGTGTCCGACCTGAAGGAGATCTGGGCGATCTTCTTCGATCTGGACGGCGTACTGGTGGATTCCAGCATCGCCATTCCGCGGGCGATCAATTTCGCCCTGGAATCCCAGGGCTTGGCGCCCCGGTCCGAAGAGAGCCTGCATTCCTTCATCGGCCCGCCTTTGCTGCGGGTCTTCAGCGAGATCCTCGAGTCGGAGGCGGCCGATCCCGGGCTGGCCGAGGCCTGTGTCGAAAGCTACCGGGAGCGGTATCGCCAGACCTCCCTCGAGGAGACGATCCTGATGCCCGAGATCGAGGGGACGCTGCGGCGGCTCGCCGGGCGCTACGCCCTCGCCGTCGTCACTGCCAAGCCGGAGGCCTTCGCGCGGCCGATCCTCGAGAAGCTCGGGATCGCCGAGTGCTTCGACGAGCTGGTCGGTCCGTCCCTGGACCCCAGCCAGCACGAGGAAAAAGCCCTGACCCTGGAGCGCGCCATGGCGGCACTGGGGATCGAGACCCGATCCGTCGGCGCCCCCGCCCCCGCTGCGATGGTGGGGGATCGCCACTTCGACGTCACGGCGGGTCGCGCGCTGGGTTTGGCGACGGTGGGGGTGAGCTGGGGGATCGGAAGCGTCTCCGAGCTGCGTCGGGCGGGCGCGGACCACATCGTGAACTCGCCGGAAGAGCTGGCCTGCCTGTTCGGGCTGTGAGCGGGGACCGTGTCTAGAAATCGAGACGCAGGCGCCGGCGCTCATCCGCAGCGGAGGTCTTTGCGGCGGCCTGTTCGCTCGGCTCGGTTCCCTCCAGAAATGCCTGAAAGAGGCTCGTCTCGGTCTGCGACGAGGCGAGGAGTCCGGTCTTGGTGTCGACGCGCGCGAAGACGATGCCGTCCGGGACCTCGAAGTCCCTTGGCGGGCGACTGCCCAACGCGACGTGCATGAAGTCGATCCAGATGGGAAGGGCGGCCCGTCCTCCCGTCTCCCCGCGGCCGAGGACCCGCTTCTCGTCGTAACCGACCCAGACCCCGGTGGCGATGTCGGGAGAGAAGCCGATGAACCAGGCATCACCCTGGTCGTTGGTCGTCCCGGTCTTGCCGGCCACCGGCCTCCCCAGGACGCGCGCCTTCCGACCGGTTCCATGAGGGTGATTGACCACTCCGCGCAGGAGATCCGTGGCCAGGTAGGCCTGGGTCCTCGCGATCAACTGATCCGGTGGCAACGCCTCCGGAACGGCCTCGCCATCGGCTGGAGCCGGGGAGCGGACTTCATCTTCGCCGGATTCGTTCTCTCCGCTCCCTTCGGCCGTTGCTCCAGCCTCGGGGTCGAAGATTTCGCCGAGGAGAACGTCTTCCAGGAGCAGGTTGCCGTCCCGGTCGGTCACGCGGTGGATGAAGCGCGGCTTCACCTCCCTTCCTCCGGCCGGGAACACGGCATAGGCACGGGTGAGCTCGAGAAGGCTGACTGGGTTCGACCCCAGGGCCAGGCCGAGATTCCGCTCCAGGGGGGCCTTGATGCCCAGCAGGCGGGCGAAATCCATCGCGTAGTCGATCCCCACGTTCTCGAGCAGGTGGATGGTGGCGTTGTTGACGGAGCGGGCCAGGGCCTCGCCCATGGTGAGACGGCCCAGGAAGTGACGTCCGTAGTTCTCCGGGCGCCAGGTGAAGCCCGACTCGGGATCGTCGTACACCACGGGGCTGTCGTAGATGATCGAGGCGGGGGTAAAGCCGCGACCGAGGGCCGCCGCGTAGATGATCGGCTTGAAGGCCGAGCCGGGCTGTCGGCGCGCCTGGGTCACCCGGTTGAACTCGCTCTCGTCGAAGTCGCGGCCTCCCACCAGAGCCAGAACGTCCCCGGTGTTCACATCGAAGGAGAGCAGGGCTCCCTGGACCTCCGGTTCCTGATAGAGGATCACCTGTCTCTCGAGGGGCGCGTCTCCCTCCTCCGGGGCGCTGGAGTTGGACTTGCGGATGAACCAGGCCACGTCTCCCACGGCGAAGACCTTCTCGATGGACTTCACGTCCCAGGGGTAGCTGGTCGGATCGGCGGGCCGGGCCCACTTGACGTCGTCGAGAACGACGCTGCTCTCGATGTCCGGGGCAAAGGCGACGCGTGCGGAGTCATTCTTTGCGTCGACGGAGAGCACCACGCCGAGTAGCGGCCGATCCAGGGGAAGCTCGGCGGGGAGGTCCTCCTCGTCGGGGAGCTTCTCCTCATCGGGCTGGAGCTGGTTTTCTTCGGCAAGACGTGCGCGTTCGTCCTCGATCTCCCCTGGCTCGACGCGCCTCACCGGGCCGCGGTAGCCCTGGCGGTGGTCGAGATTCTCGAGACCCTCTGCGAGCGCCTGCACCGCCGCCTTCTGGAGCTGGAGGTCCAGGCTGGTCTCGACGGTGAGCCCGCCGTGGAGCACCAGATCGCTTCCGAGTCGATCGAACAGGGTCTTGCGAACCTCCTCGGTGAAGTAGGACGCCGTCTCGTAGGCCTCCCGCTCCAGGGGGGGGGTCAGAGCAAGAGGCTCTGCCACGGACTCGGCGTAGGTCGCCTCGTCGATGAAGCCCTCCTCGTGCATGCGGCCGAGGACGTAGAGCCGCCTCTCCTCCCCGCGCTCGGGATGCAGGAACGGGGAGTACCGGCTGGGCGCTTTGGGCAGCCCGGCCAGGAGGGCTGCCTCGGCCGCGTCGAGATCGGCGACCTTCTTTCCAAAGTAGGTGTAGGCCGCCTCGCTGATGCCGTAGGCGCCGCTCCCGAAGTAGGTCTGGTTCAGATAGAGGAAGAGGATCTCCTCCTTGGAGAAGCGCTGCTCGATCCGGCGGGCGAGAATCAGCTCGCGGATCTTGCGGCGGTAGGTCCGCTCCGGCGAGAGCAGCAGCTGCTTGACCATCTGCTGGGTGATCGTGCTGGCTCCCTGGCGGGTCTCGCCGCCGGCGCGCAGGTTGGCCCAGGCGGCCCGCACGATCGAGAGGTAGTCGATCCCCGAGTGCTCGTAGAAGGAGTCGTCTTCGGCGGCCAGGAAGGCGTGGATGACCAGCTCCGGCACCTCCGAGAGCGGTATCACCTGGCGGCGGTACTCGTAGAACTCGGCAATCGGGATGCCGTTTCGGTCCAGGACGGTGGTGGTGAGGGCCGGCCGGTAGTCCTCCAACGTCCTGAAATCGGGAAGGTCGCGCAGGAACGTCAGGTGGAAGGCGATGGCTGCCGCCCCTGCTCCCAGGACGATCAGAACGACCCCGCCGAGGAGCAGGCGTATCACCCAGGACCGACGAAGAGCCATGAGATCTCCGATACTTGGCGCACCGTAGCCGAGAGCCCGCCCACTGCGCTAACGAATCGGCAGCCGCGGAGATCACCTGAATGACCATGCAGAAAGCCGCCATGGCCTTCGTGATGGATCCCATCGAGAAGGTGGATATCGAGGCGGATACGAGCTTCGCCCTGATGCTCGAGGCCCAGCGCCGGGGCCATCGGGTCTACTACGTGGATCCCCGGGATCTTGGCATCGACGGTGCCCGGGTGACGGCCAAGGTGCAGGCGGCGAGGCTCCGTCGGGAGGCCGGCCGGCACGTGGATCTGGAGCCGCCCCGCCAGGTCTTCGTGGACGACGAGTTCGAGCTCGTCTTCCAGCGCAAGGATCCCCCTGTGGACGCGGACTACGTCACCGTCACGCAGATCCTCTCGCTATGTCGGAGGGCCCGGGTGCTGAACCGGCCGGAGGGGATCCTGGCGGCCAACGAGAAGCTCTACGCCCTCAACTTCCCAGAGTTGATTCCGGCCACCCACGTGGCCCGGGAGATGCCGAAGCTGCTCGATTTTCTGGCGGAGATGGGCGGCGAGATGATCGTCAAGCCCCTCCACGGCAAGGGCGGGGAGGGGATCTTCCACGTTCGCAAGGACGACCGGAATCTGTTCTCGATTCTCGAGCAGTCGACCGATTTCGGGACCCGTTGGACCATGGCCCAGCGCTACCTCCCAGCCGTTCGGGAGGGCGACAAGAGGATCCTTCTCGTCGAAGGTGAGCCCCTCGGCGCGGTACTCCGGGTGCCTGCCGACGACGAGACACGTTCGAATCTCCACGTCGGGGGACGGCCGGTGAAGGCCGTCATCGACGAGCACGACCGCCGGATCATCGAGCGGATAGCGCCTCGGCTCCGGCAGGATGGTCTCTTTTTCGTCGGAATCGACGTGATCGGACGCCTCCTCACCGAGGTGAATGTCACCAGCCCGACCGGCATCCAGGAGATGAACGCCCTCGACGGCGTTCACTACGAGGAGACCGTTCTCGACCACGTCGAGGCTCTCCTCGAAGGGAAAGACAGGCTACCGGCCCCCTGATCGTCGCAGGCCAGGCCCTCGCACCCTCGCCGAGGCTGCTTCCGGCCGACGTCTCCGCCCCAACCCGGCTCGCAACTCCGTCGGTAAATGCCCGAAAAACCATTGACACCGACGGTAACCGGACCGATCATCGCTATGTGTACCGCCGACCACCGCCCCCGGGCTCGTCGGTGCCGCTCCTCCGAAGTCCCGCGATCCCCGCGCGGGCGGGTAGCACACCGATCGAAAGCAAAGGAGGTGGTCCATGGCCACAAAGGTTGAGAAGACCGGGATTCGCCGCGAGAAGGGCTGGCTCTACTACCTCGACAAGAGGGGGAACGTCAGCCGGGCGAAGATGGCGCGGGGCGGCGGCAAGCCGTCGCGAGCCAAGCCCCAGCAGGTCGCCAAGGCGGGAGTGAAGCGGGAGGATGGATTCCTCTACTTCATCGACAAGGACGGTGACGTCGCACGGACCAAGATGGCCCGGCGCGGCCGACCCGCCCGTCGCAAGAAGGCCGCTCGCCGCAAGGTGGCGCGCAAGAAGACCGCTCGCCGCAAGACGGCGCGGAAGAAGACCGCTCGTCGCAAGGTGGCGCGGAAGAAGACCGCTCGTCGCAAGGTGGCCCGAAAGCCTGCGCGCAAGAAGACGGCGCGCAAAAAGACCGCTCGTCGCAAGACGGCGCGGAAGAAGGCCGTTCGCCGCAAGGCGGCCCGAAAGCCTGCGCGCAAGAAGACGGCGCGCAAGAAGACCGCTCGCCGCCGCCGCTAGGCGTCTGGCCAAGGCAGCGGGAGGAGTGGCGGCTCCGCCGCTTCTCCCGCTCCCGGCCATCTCCTCTTGTCACCCACCTTCTCCGCCTTTGCCGGGTTGGGAAGGGGTCGGGTATGTTGCACCTACGTCGGCCTCACGGCTGATCTGGGGGACCCCGAGTACGTGAGCAGGGACTTGATCGCCGCTCTGGAAGACGGCTCCAGCGTCATCGAGGGGGCGCGGCGTCGGTCCGGGTCGCACCCCTACGGCATCCTCATCGTCGACGACGAGGAAGCGATCCTCGAGTCCCTCGAGATGACCCTGAGTGAGGACTACCAGGTCTTCACGGCGACCAACGGTCACGACGGCATGGAGATCCTCGAGCGCGAGGAGATCGCGCTGGTGATCGTCGACCAGGTGATGCCCTCGATGAGCGGGGTCGAGCTCCTCGAGAAGGTAATCGAGTGCAAGCCCCAGACCGTGCGGATGATGCTCACCGGCTATGCGGACATCCACTCGATCGTGCGCGCCATCAACGATGGCCGGATCTATCGCTACATCCAGAAGCCCTGGGAGCCGGACGAGCTCCGGGTGGACGTGAAGCGGGCGCTGGAGGCCTACGCGCTGAGCACGCAGAACGTGGAGCTGGCGGCGGCGCTGGCAGACGCCAACGAGCGGCTTCGCGCCGAGAACATCTACCTGCGCCAGGAGGTCGAGCGGCAGTACTCCTTCGACCAGATCATCGGCACCAGCCCGTCGATGCGGCGGGTCTTCGACGTGATGGAGAAGGTCGCCGAGACGGACGCGACGGTGCTCCTCCTGGGTGAGACGGGCACCGGGAAGGACCTCGTTGCCCACGCGATTCATTACGCCGGGCCACGCAAGGAGAAACGCTTCGTCGCCCAGAACTGCGGCGCGCTGCCCGATACGCTGCTCGAGAGCGAGCTCTTCGGTCACAAGCGCGGGGCCTTCACGGGCGCTCACGCCGACAAGAAGGGCCTGTTCGAGATCGCCGACGGCGGCGCGGTCTTCCTCGACGAGGTCGGTGAGACCGAGCCGGGCATGCAGGTTCGCCTGCTCCGCGTTCTCCAGGACGGCGAGATCCGGGCCCTCGGCTCCTCCGAGACCCGGAAGGTGGACGTGCGCGTCATCGCCGCCAGCAATCGCGACCTGCGCAAGGCGGTGGAGGAGGGGCGCTTCCGCGAGGATCTCTACTACCGGCTCCGGGTGGTGGAGATCCGGATCCCGCCGCTCCGCGAGCGGCGAAGCGACATCCCCGCCCTCGCCCACCACTTCCTCGATATCACCAACAAGAAGATGGGCCGTAAGCTCCGGGGCTTCTCGAACGCGGTGATGGACATGTTCACCGCCTACGACTGGAGCGGAAACGTCCGGGAGCTCGAGAACGAGATCGAGCGTGCAGTTGCCCTGGCCGGGGACGAGGACACGGTGCACTCGGACATGCTCTCGGAGCATCTCCGCGGTGGAGGTGATGGCGCCTCGTCGTCTAGGATCGAGATCCCCCAGGGGCCCAATCTGAATAGTGCTGTCGATGCCCTCAAGCGGGCGATGATCCTCGACGCCATGCGCGAGGTCGGCAGCAAGACCCGCGCCGCCGAGCGCCTCGGCATTCCCCGCCAGTCTCTCCAGAAGATGATGAAGCGCCTGGAGATCGAGTGACATTGCGCTTCGGTGGCTAGATTTCTCTCCACGAGCTGAGCCAACTCCAGGCGGTGCGGATGATGGTCTCGAGGTCGGAGTGCTGCGGCTGCCAGCCGAAGTCGCGGCGGAAGCGGGACGCGTCGGCGACCAGCTCCGCTGGGTCTCCGGGACGGCGGCTTGCCTCCTGGAGCGGCACCGGGATGCCAACGACGGCGCCGATCTGATCGAGAACCTCGCGATTGGTGTGCCCGATTCCCGTACCGAGGTTGTAGGCTCCGCCGGGTCCGCGATCGAGGAGTGCCTCCACGGCGAGCACGTGGGCGGTGGCCAGGTCGGTGACGTGGATGTAGTCCCGGACGCAGGTGCCGTCTCTGGTCGGGTAGTCCGTTCCGAAGAGGCTGAGTTGGCTGCGCAGGCCTGCTGCGGCCTCCAGGGCCACTGGGATGAGGTGGGTCTCCGGCTCGTGGCACTCGCCGATTCCACCTCCCGGATCGGCGCCACAAGCGTTGAAGTAGCGCAGCGCGGTCCAGCGCAGACCGTGGGCCTTCTCGACGTCCTCGAGAATCCGCTCGACCATGGCTTTGCTGGCGCCGTAGGGATTGATCGGTGCGATGGCTGCTGACTCGGAGATCGGCTGCACGTCGGGGTGACCGTAGACCGCGGCGCTCGATGACAGCACGAAGGCGCGGACCCCGTGGGCCACCGCCTGGTCGATCAGGACCGCCGACGCCGCCACGTTGTTCGCAAAGTACTCGAGCGGCTTCGCTACGGACTCGGAGACCGAGGTGAGTGCTGCGAAGTGGACGACGCCGTCGAAGGGGCCGTAGTCCGCAAAGAGCTTCGCGAGAGCCTCCCGATCTCCGACGTCGCAGCGGACCAGCGGCGCCCGCTCCACGAAGGCCTCGCGCCCGGCCCGCAGATCGTCGACCACCACCAGCGTGTGCCCTGCCGCCTCCAGGGCCCGCAGGGTGTGGCTCCCGATGTATCCCGCTCCGCCCGTGACGACGAGATCTGCCAAGCACCGCCTCCGATCCGGGTCGCGACCGAAGCATATCTGCTGCTCCGGAGAACCGGTGATGCTATTTTGGCGGGTGAATGGAGATCGTCCACGGCGCCCGGTTCGATACGCCCTTCGGTGAGATGCTCGCCGCCTCCACCGAGCGGGGTTTCGCTTACCTTCAGCTTCCGCGCGCCAGCGGTCGGGGCTTGAATGGCTGGCTTCGCCGCTTCGCTCCACAGGCCGGCTACGAAGAGGCCTACGGACCCAACCGAGTCGTCATCGGACAGATCCTCGAGTACCTCGAAGGCAAGCGCGAGCGATTCGACCTTCCCCTGGACCTCCGCGGGACGGAGTTCGCACTCTCCGTCTACCGCGAAGTTGGGCGGATACCCTACGGTGAGACGGCAACCTACTCCGAGGTCGCCAGGGCGATCGGGCAACCGAAGGCGTTCCGCGCGGTCGGGAACGCCAACGCCGCCAATCCGCTCTCGCTGGTGATTCCCTGCCACCGTGTCGTCGCCGCGGGCGGCAGGCTCGGCGGGTACGGCGGCGGGCTGCCGATGAAGAGGCAGCTGCTGATGATGGAGCGCGAGCGCCCCACCGCCGGCAATCTCCTCTAGCAGGCAGCTCCGTCCCCGTCAGACCGCCTCGAGGGCCTGCCGCAGATCCGCGATCAGGTCGTCGGTGTCCTCGATGCCGCAGGCCAGGCGGACCAGGTTGTCGGTGATTCCGAAGCGCTCGCGCTCCTCCTTCGGATGATCCCAGTAGGACATCAGCGCCGGCATCTCGATCAGCGACTCGACCCCCCCCAGGCTCGGTGCCAGGTAGGGGATCCGGCAGCGATCGGTGAAGCGGATGGTCCCCTCGAGATCGCTCTCGATTGCGAATGTCACCACACCGGCGAAGCCCTTCATGAGCCGCGTGGCCACCTTGTAGTCCGGGTGGCTCACGAGTCCGGGGTACCAGACCTGCCGGATCTTCGGGTGGGCTTCGAGCCAGCGCGCGACTCGGGTCCCGTTCTCGTTGTGCCGCTCCATGCGGATGCCCAGGGTCTTGATCCCGCGGAGGAGCAGGTAGGCCGTGTGCGCGTCGATGATTCCGCCGAGCACGCCCACCGCCGCTCGGATCGGTTTGACGCTTTCTGCCGGTCCGGCGACCACTCCGGCCAGCAGATCGTTGTGCCCGCCGAGGTACTTGGTGGCGCTGTGGATCACGAGATCCGCTCCGTCCGCGAGGGGTCGGTGGTTGATCGGGCTCGCGAGCGTCGAGTCGATGATCACCTTCACGCCGCGTTCGTGGGCGATCTGGGCAGCCTCGGGCAGATCGATCACGCGCAGGAAGGGGTTGGTCGGCGACTCGCTGAAGAAGAGGCAGGTCTCCTCGCGGATCGCGTCCTTCAGCTGGGTGGTGTCGGCGGGATCGATGACCGTCGCCTCCACGTCGAGCTTGGCCAGATATTGCTCGATGAACTGGCGGGTCCGCCGGTAGCAGTCGCTGGTGACCACGATGTGCCCGCCGCGCGGAACCATCGCGAGAAACGTGGTGGTGGCGGCACACATCCCCGAGGCGAAGAGAACCGCCTCCTCTGCGCCCTCGAGTTCACAGATCTTGCGCTCGACCGCTCTCCAGGTCGGGTTGCTGTAGCGGCCGTATTCGTCCCGGATCAGCCGCCCCTCGGCGTACGCGCGGAGCTCCTCCGTCTGCTCGAACCAGAAGGTGGAGGTCTGATGGATCGGTGTGGTGAGCGAGCTGCTCTCACGCTGCTCGCGCTCACCGCCGTGCACGGCACGGGTGGACTCGCCCACCCTGGACGGGGGTTCCGTCATCGTCAGGTCTCGCTTTGCTAGTTGGGGCGCTTAGCAGAATCGGGTGCGGATCCCGATCGAGTGGGGCCGGAGGTCCGAGGGTTCTGCAAGCGCCAGAAATCAACCCTGGTCGCTTTTAGGGAGCATATATGCCCCCAGGGGCTAGTCAAGCCGGCCATGGCCCGCCGAGGGGCCTCGCGGGCGAGAAGAAGGATGCGAGCGCAGGCGGGCTTCCGCCGCGTCTATTCCTGGTCGGGCCGAACCACCCGGATGTCGATCTCCCGCTCCATGCGCTGACGGCGCTTCTCCCGGCGGATCCGCTCGGCCTCGACGTGGCGCAGCAGCTCGTCGTTGAGCCTGCGCAGCCGTGCCAGCTCGCGCTCCTTCATGCGGCCCTCGGATTCCTTCACCCTGAACTGGAATTCCAGCTCGAGATTGGCCTCACCGCCGTTGGAGGCGAGCGCATTGACGAGAACCCGGTTCTTTCCCTCTCGCACCGGGACGAATGCCACGAAGCTGCCGTCGGGATTGAGACGCACGTCGGGTGCGTGCTCACGGGTGGTGAGGTTCAGGACGCCGACGTCCTCGATGTTGGCGAAGGAGACCGCCTGGAGCGTTGCGACGATGGCGCCGGGCTCGAGCACCGGCGTGAAGGTGCCGAGTGTGACCCGTGCGATCTCGGTGGCGGCGATCGGGCGGGTCAGAGCCTGGGTGCCGAGCGCGTAGCTGTTGATTCGAATGCCGGCTGTCTGCGCGACCCGCGCCGCATTGACGGCCGCTTCGAGGTCCCCCGGATCCGAGACGGTTGCCTGGCCCGCAGGGAAGGTCGGGAAGCCGTCGGTGAGGAAGAGGATCACCTTCCTTGCGCTCGGCCGCGTCGGGCTCACTGCGCCGGAGAGTCCCGCGAGCTCCTGAGTGGCGAGCCGGATTCCGGCGGCGAAGTTGGTGGCCCCGCGCGGCGGTCGCGCGCCGACCTGGTCGAGCGCACGCCGCACGCGGTCGTAGTTCCGGGTCAGCGCGACCTCGAGATCCGCGTCCCGCTGGTTGCGCTTGACCTGTCGGCCGGTCTCGAGATTCACCTCACCCGAGAAGGTCAGCAGACCCACGCGCACCCGCTTCGCATCCACACTCTCGAGCAGCGCTCGAGCGGCCTTGACCTCGGCGGCCAGGATGGTGTCGTCGGGATCGGTGGACCAGACTTCGTCGGGATACTCGCCCGGCAGGTAGAGCCCCTCGTGGGGGTTCTCGCCGATCGAGCCGTCTTCGTCGACGTCGGCACCACTGGCGGCCTTGGTCGACTGGGAGACGTCGATCACGATCATCACATCGAAGATCTCCGGCTGGCCGGCGGCGCAGGTCGCAGCACCGCGGATCTCCGCCATGTGCATCTTCGATTCGACCAGGCTGCCCCCGACGGGCGTGTCGATGTGCAGCCGAACAGGTCCCGGATCCGGTGCAGGTGCGGCCGACGCTTCCACGACGGCGAGGCTGGGGGTGGGGGGATCGGCCCGGGCGATCGAGCCCGGAACGAGCCCCAGGAGAGCCAGGATCAGAAGGTGGGCGCGCATCTGGAACCTCTCCGGCAGCACCGGGGATCGTACCAGAGGAGGATCAACGAGTCCCTCAGTGCTTCACCCTGTACTTATCGGCCGGCTTCTCCTACTGCTTGGAGGGATCGCTGGCGAGGATGCTCCTCCGGCGCTCCTGGTACGCGGCTTCGCTGATCACACCCTGGCGGCGCGACTCCTCGAGGTCGGCCAGGGCTCGGAGCGTCTCCGGCGAAAGATACCCGGTGAACTCCGGTGTCATGGTTTCGGTCTCCTCCTCGGGACTCTCGAGGAGGATTTCGCGCCGCAGCAGCTGTCCCCCCGGGCCCACCCGGACTTGACCCGGTGCGCGGAAGAGCGGGTCTCGCCACGCCACCGCCACAGCCTGGGTACCGACCGGGACGATCCCGTCACTGGCGAGCACCTTGAAGGGCATCACCTCGCGGTTCGGCCACGGCTCCGGGATCTCATCCTCGGAGTTCTTCGACAAGGGGTCGTCCACCCGCGAGAGATGGACGTAGAGGTCGTCGCCGAGGACGTAGCTGACGAAGCTGGTCAGGTACTTCTCGGTGAAGATGCCGAAGCGGCGCTCCTTGCAGATCGCCTTCACGACCACCTCCTGGCTGGGATCCGCCTTCGCCAGCGCTGCGGAGACCAGCTCGCCGAGGTCGAAGAGAAGCTCCGCGG
>Ga0307423_1000180_pt1 | contig 41975 bp, 28 predicted proteins | sample SalMarWE160310MG_FD_202154 | JGI IMG/M metagenome (GOLD analysis project Ga0307423, IMG submission 202154) | Salt marsh sediment microbial communities from the Plum Island Ecosystem LTER, Massachusetts, United States - WE1603-10 | ecosystem: Environmental > Aquatic > Marine > Intertidal zone >... | reverse complement strand
TCTGCTCCCCCACTCATCCGGTTGATGTTGTAAACAAAGACAATCATAATGCAGTTATTTCGTTCGAAGAGGATAACACAAAACCCGATATCGATTTCAAGCTCTATTACAGCACAGACAACGATGAGGTAGGATTCTCGCTTCTCACATATAAAACACCGGGAAAAGACGGGTACTTTTTCCTTACCGCTTCACCGTCTTTTGTAATTGATGAAAATCAAATCGATCCGAAAGATATAACCTTCGTTATAGACGTTTCCGGTAGTATGGCCGGCAATAAAATTAAACAAGCAAAGAAAGCTCTTTTATATTGTGTCGAAAATCTTAATCCCGGAGATGGTTTTGATATAATAAGGTTTTCTACCGAAGCTTATTCTTTATTTAACAAAATTGAAAATGCAAACGAAACAAACATTAATAAATCAGAAAAATTTATCGATGAACTGAAACCTGTGGGCGGGACAAACATAGAAGAAGCTTTAAAAATTGCGTTGCGGGAAAATGGAACGTCCGGCAGAACTCATCTAATAGTTTTTATAACAGACGGCAAACCGACAATTGGTGAAACAAACGAAGATATTCTTCTGAAGAAAATCAAAAATTCAAACACAAATAATAAACGTATCTTCACATTCGGAATTGGAGATGAAATCAACACACATCTTCTTGATAAAATTACCGAGCTAACCAAGGCGTACAGAACTTACATCGGTGAGAAGGAAGATATCGAAGTGAAGATTTCCGGATTTTATGATAAGGTTCAATCGCCCGTATTAACAAATCTTAATCTTACTTTTGGTAACAGAATAAGAACATTCCAAAATTATCCTAACGATTTACAGGATTTGTTTAAAGGTTCAGGCATAACCGTTTTCGGGAGGTATGAAGGAAATGGAAACTCACAAATTACACTGAATGGAATTGTTAAAGGTGAAAAAAAATCTTTTACACTTAATGCAAACTTTACAAATGATAACGAAGAATATGATTTCATTCCACCGCTTTGGGCATCACGTAGAATTGGTTATTTACTTGACCAGATAAGATTAAATGGTGAAGACAAAGAACTTGTTGATGAAATAACCCAACTTGCGAGGAAGCATGGCATTGTTACACCTTACACAAGTTACCTGATAATGGAAGATGAGGAATTTCGTATAGTACACAATAATCTCTCTAACGATTTCCAGACACTTCCGCTAGCTCCTGAACTGAGAAGACAAAATCAAAACAACTATGATGCAATGAAAGAAAAATCCGGGACTGAAAGCGTAATCGTGAGTGAAGAATTCCAGGGATTAAACAAAGCTGGTAATCTTTCCGAAACACAACAAGGAAGCGATAGGATGAATTACATTGATAGCGAAGGTTCTCAAAGAAATTTAGTTCGGCAGGTTAGAAATGTTCAGGGAAGAGCAGTTTATCAAAGTGGTAAATTCTGGGTGGATTCGGAACTACAGAATCTTAAAACGAAAAATAAGAAACGAATACAATTTAATTCTGATGAATACTTTAAGCTGTTAAAAGAGAAACCGGAAACTGCACAGTTTCTTGCACTTGGACAAAACGTACGTTTCTTTTACGATAATATTTTTTATGAGATTTATGAGTAGGACTCCCCCAAAATCCTTCTCAAGGGGGAGGGCTTTGGACAAAATAAATAATAAAATCTACGTTGTCGTATTATAAGAATTACCTATGAAATTTTCGGAAATCAACCTAAACAATTGATTGGTTCAAAAAATTGGTGGTATGTTTTATGAAATACAACCAATAATAGTTATAAAACAACCCGCAATTATTAACATCCGGAAAACACAATTTTAATGTGTTGATAACAGATATTTAGCGGTTTATATTAAAAATATAAGGGTAGCATTCTCTAAATTACTAAGGGTAGCAAATGAAAATCATATCGACAAATATTTCTTCTTACTTATGGATCAAAAAATTCATTTCCAACCTGAAAGGAAATATTTTATGAAAGTATCTCCTGTTAAAAAGTATAGCAAACCTTCCTACCCATCGAGAGAAGAATTCCTGAAAGAAGCTTCACAAATTAAAGACTGCATCCCTGAAAGCTGGAAGAACAAAAAAATTATAACTGGTGCACTTACTGTTTTTTTGCTTGGCAGTTCCGCAAACCATCCAAAAGACAATCAATCAAACAAAACTCACACTATAATATCTAAAGAAAAATTGAATGACGACCTAAAGACAGAATCCAAAATAATTAATGAAGAAAAAATTCCATCTATTGCACCTTTATTTATTTATGGAGGAGGAAGAGGAGCTTACGGATGTGTTATTATCAATCCGCCTTCATTTTTGTCCGAACAGGAAGCACGTGAAATAATTGAATTAGAATTAAAAAAGGAAGGAATAATATTCGACAGGAAAAACTACAGGATCAATGAGTTGTCATTCAGAAGAAACTACGGCTTCGACAGAGAATACGAAGAAGAGGATGATGAGTTGTTCGATTCAATTTTCCCTGAAAATAAAGACACTGTTGAGTTAGATGGCTACAGCACCGCATACAATCTTGGTTATGAATTTGTCTCTGCATGGGGAGATTATCATGCTCTCGGTGGTGAGTATAGTGGAAGTACTGTCACAAGTTTTGATTTAATTAAAGCTGCTGAGAACCTGCGAGAAAAAATGAAAGATTACGGAAAAATGAATACCGTTATTTTTTATGATCCGATTGAAGAGTATGAAAGAGCAGAATCAAAAAATCCATCACTCGATTATTTAAAGCGATACACTCTTAACTATAATGATAAATGTAACATCGATTTGCAGCAAAATAAAAATAATGTTCACCAAAAATCTTATGAATTATTAAAGAGGCAGGTTGCAGATTTTATAGAGTGGGTAAAAAAAGAAAAACTTCTGGAAAACAAATAACTATTCAAAAGAGAATTTTCCTAAGGGGAAAAAATGAAATTAATTCAAATATTATTATTTGCTAATCTTCTCGTTTTTATTCTCCAGCCAAAAATAATTTCACAGGAAATAAACCAATTTAATCCGGATGGTAGAAGAGTAGGGATGTGGATTGTAAAGGACAGTCTGCTTTACAAGATTGAAGAAGGTGAATATAAAAATGGAATTAAAGATGGTTTATGGATCGAATATTATCCTCTCGAAGTTGTTAAATCCAAAGGGACTTATTTATCAGGTAAAAGAAACGGCTTATGGGATTTCTACGATTCCAGCGGCGAATTAATCCAGCTGGGGGAATTTGTAAACGATGTAAAAGAAGGAAACTGGATTGATACAATGGTTGTAAGCGATGAAGAGATGAATTTCTCTTTTCACTATAAGACAGAAGGATTGTACAAAAACGGAAAGAAAGAAGGTAATTGGAAAATTTATAACATGTATGGATCCGTCGAATCAGAAGGAAATTTTAAGAATGGTGAAAAGGATGGTCTCTGGATTGAAGAAGATATTCATTCTGTAAAATCTAAAGGCAATTATTCTGAAGGCAAGAAAACCGGCAGATGGATCTCTTTTGGTGAAAGTTATGTGGATTTAAATTCAACAACAAAAAAGGAAGTAATATATTCTGAAGGAGATTATGTTGACGGCAAAAAAAGCGGTCACTGGATTTACTACGGTTACAAAGGTACGAAAGAATCGGAAGGAGAATATGTAAATGGATTGAATGAAGGAAACTGGATTTCTTATTATAACAATGAAAAAGAGGAAGAAGGAAAATATCTGCACGGTGAGAAAGATGGATTATGGAGATCTTATGCAAAAGGTTTACTGCGTTCTGAATCATTCTACAAAAATGGAAAACTTAATGGCGAATATAAATGGTACAATTACAAAACAGGGAACATTTTAACCGAAGGTCAATATGTTGATGATAAAAAAAATGGTGTATTCATAAACTATGATACAACCGGGAGTTTATTGGATTCAACTTTATTTGAAAACGATTATCCTGTAGGACAATTCATAGACTACTATGCAACAGGTAAAAAGAACTATGAAACTAAGTTCGAAAATGGCGAACGTCACGGAAAGTTTATAAAGTACAACTACGACACTCAAAATAAAGAGATTGAAACTTTCCTTGTAGATGTTAATCCTGAAGGCAAATGGCTTGAATGGTATAAGAACGGAAACAAAAAGTGCGAGTTCTTCTATAAAAATAATAAAGCCGAAGGTACATGGTACGAGTGGTATGAGAACGGTCAAATTAGTTTTGAAAAAAATTACCGCAATGATAAACTCTCAGGAAAAGTAACTGAATGGTACGAGAACGGTCAGTTAAAAACCAAGCAAACTTTTATTGATAATATTCCGGATGGCGAGATACTGGAATGGTATGATAACGGAAATCCTAAAACAGTTGGGAATTATAATATGGGAATCAAAAAGGGCAACTGGATTTCATATTTTGAAAACGGCAACAAAGACTATGAAGGTACTTTTACAAATGATAATAAGACAGGATTTTGGACGGAGTGGTATTACAATGGTAATAAATGTTACGAAGGAACCATAAACAAATGGAAAGAAGGTAAATCGACGGAATGGTATTCAAACGGAAACAAAAAATGCGAAGGTGAATTTGTTCTCGGCAATGAGGATGGCTTATGGAAATTCTGGAATTATTCCGGAACAAAAGAAATGGAAGGATATTTTGTTAATGGAATGAAAGAGGGAAAATGGATCAGCTGGTATGATAACGGTAAAAAAAGTTGGCAAGGGAATTATGCTACTCACCGGAAAAACGGGAAATGGATTTACTGGTTTGATAACGGCAATAAGCAAATGGAAGGCAATTATTCAAACGGAAAAAGAAACGGAACATGGAAATTTTGGGATTACAACGGAGATTTACGGGTAACAAGAGAATACAAAGACGATTCATTAATTAAAGATTCGAACAAATGGAATGAAGAAGTAATGCTTAAGAACGGAAATCAAAACCTGAAAGTAAACTGGTATAAGAATGGAAACATATCATCACAGGGCAAAAAAATAAAAAACAAGGAAGTCGGCGAATGGATTTATTGGTATAAAGACGGAATATTGAAGAAGAAATGCAACTTTAAAGATTCTAAACTGGTCGGGAGTTATACAGAGTATCATCCAAACGGAAAATTAGCATGTGAATACCATTACAAAAACGGTAAACAGGAAGGACGCAATAAAGCCTATTCCATAACAGGTGAATTGATATCAAATGTAAATATAGTTAATGGCAAACAAGTAGGTAAACGCTTAACCTGGTACCGACAGGAAAGAGAAAAAGATGGCTACCTAACTGAAATAGAATACACAGATACTTCCGGTAACGGTTATTGTATTGAATGGGATAACCGTCATCAGAAAAGATCTGAGGGTAATTATAAGAATTGGCAGAAAGACGGTATCTGGACATTCTATCCTTATAAAAATAAAGCGCTTTACGAAAACGGCAGATGCGTAAAGCAAATCCTTGAGAATAAATAAAAAAATAAAATAGAATTATGCACATCACTTTACATCTAACAACCGGCTGCAATATGTACTGCAACTATTGCTATGCTCTTCCAAATGAACGGGTAGATATGTCGCGGGAAGTTGCGATTAAATCTATAGAATATGGTTTCAGATTATCGCCAAACAATATGGGAATTATTTTTTTCGGCGGAGAACCGTTATTAAAAAAAGATCTTATAAAAGATGTAATTGAATACAGTGATAATCTTTATCATGGAACTGCATATAAAAGTCACTACAAAATAACTACCAACGGGATTTTGTTAGATGAAGAATTTCTCGATTATTGCAAATCATCACATCTTGCCGTTGCCTTAAGCTCAGATGGAATTAAAGAAGCGCACAATTATCACCGGAAAATAAAAAACGGTAACGGCACTTTCGATATTCTCGAACGGAAGCTCGATTTGTTGTTACAATACCAACCCTACGCCAGCATTTATATGACCGTATCGCCCGAAACAGTTAAATATTATTCCGACTCAGTTGAATATTTAATTGGTAAAGGAGTAAGATACATAATTACCTCCCTTAATTATGCCGGCAACTGGAACGAAGATGATTTGTTTGAATTAAGAAAACAATACAAGCTGCTCTCAAAGCTTTATGAAAAATTAACGTTTGAACAGAAGAAATTTTTCTTTAGTCCTTTTGAAACAAAATTTTCTTCGCATATAAAAGATCAATTTTACAAATGTGAAAAATGTCATCTCGGGATGCACCAGGTTTCGATTGCACCTGATGGCTCGATTTATCCTTGTGTACAGTTTGTAAATACGGTTGAGTATAAAATCGGGGATGTATTCAACGGAATAGATTTCCAAAAAAGAAATGAACTTTACTATTTATCTGCTGAATCAGAAAAGATTTGTGAAGGATGTGCTATCGAATCACGCTGCAATAATAGCTGCAGTTGTCTTAATTTTCAGACTACCGGTAACATTAATAAGATTTCACCTTTGTTCTGCGAGACGGAAAGAATGATTACACCGATAGTAGACAGGCTTGGGGAAAAACTGTACAAGAAAAAAGCACCGATGTTCATTCAGAAACATTACAATGCTGTTTACCCGGTTATGTCATTAATTGAAGATCTGAATTAACTTCTATTGGAATTCATTTATTTAACAGCTTGCTCACTTCTTCGATTGAACCGGCGGAGGTGGAACAACCAATTTCTTGGGAGGATTATTCTTTAACTCTTCCAATAAAACTTCTATTGCTTTTTGAAGCGAAGGATCTTCTCCTTTTTCAACCATATCAGGACGATCTACAACTTCGATATCGGGTGAGACACCTTCGTTCTCAACAGCCCATTTTCCATTTGTATCCAGGAACCTGAACGATGGAATATTAATTGATCCACCATCCATCAAATCAGGATTGTAAGAAATACCTATCAGTCCACCCCAGGTTCTCTTACCGATAATTTTTCCAAGATTTCTTTTTCTGAAATAATAAGGAAACGCATCGCCGCCCGAACTGGAATACCCGTTTATTAAACAAACCTTCGGTCCGTCATTTTCAAATCCCGGGGTGGGCGTAGGTTTAACACCACGACTTACCCAGTAATTGAGGATTGGTCTGTCCAAAAGCTCGATCATTCTATCAGGAATAAATCCACCGCCGTTATAACGGTCATCGATAATTAAGGCTTCCTTATTTGCCTGAGGGTAGAAATATTTAAAGAGTTCCCTGTTACCCTCGAAAGCTGTATTGGGAATGTGAATGTAACCTATCTTTCCATCGGAAAGTTCATCGACCATTTTCATTCTTGAATTTACCCAATCGAGATACCTAAGGTTCGTCTCGCTTTTAATTGTTTTAACTCTTTCTTCGTGCGCACCTTCTTTCGATGGTTTATCATTTACCAAAAACGTTACAACCTGGTCGGCTTTCCCTTCAAGATATTTATAAAAGTTTTCATTTGTCTTAACTTCATTTCCATCGACCGCAATAATTAATTCACCTTCCTTTACGTTCACACCATGCTCTGTTAAAGGCGAACGAAAATCAGTATGCCAGTTCTCACCTTTAAATATTTTTGTGATTTTGTAGTAACCAGATTTATCAGCCACTAATTCGCAACCAAGTAATCCGCCATCTATCCTTTTTACTCTTTTGAAATCTCCCCAGTTAACGTAAACGTGGCTGGAACTCAGCTCACCGCCAAGCTCACCGAAAATAAAATCGAGATCGGCACGATGAGCAACATAAGGAACGAGCTGTTCATATTTTTTTCTCATCTTTTGCCAATCAAGTCCGTGCATATTCGGATCGTAAAACCAATCGCGAAGCAAACGCCATCCATCTACAAATATCTGTCTCCATTCCCGCTTCGGAAAGATTTTCTTTTCCATTTTATTAAAGTTAAGTCTGCCATCAGTGCTCTTCTGATTTTCCTTCACATCTACGATTCCGTAATCCCCGTTCTTTGCATACATTATCTTTTTCCCATCCGAAGAAACAACATAGTTTCCTATATCTTCCAATACCGTAATTTCCTTTTCATCAACCTGGTTGAACATTTTCAATTTTGAACCGGCATCATTTCGATAAATAAATAACACTCCGTTATCTGCAGGCAGAAGCGAAGAATAATTTCCTGATGCACCCGGAAGAACTGCAATCCTGTTTTCAAATTTTTCAGGATCGATTTTTACAGCTACTCCCCCCGTGTCTTCTTTCTCCTTCTCTTTCTCTTCATCTTTCACGTTTACCTCTTCTTCATCATTCTTAGGTTTAAAGAGGGCGGGAACTTCATTGTTCAAAGGAGCAACGTAAACTCTTGTTGGGTTAGTGTAGATGTAATTAAACTCCCAGCTACTAAATTTTAAATTGAAATCACGGTTGGAAAAGAAGTAAAGATACTTTCCATCCTTACTAAAAACAGGATTGAACTCATCGGTGAGATCGCTGGTTAGCTGTATCTTTTCATTTTTATCAAGCGAGTAAACCCAGATGGAATTCATTCTCGATTTACTGCCTTTTGAATAGGTTAACCATTTACTATCGGGGGCCCACTGGTAGTCGCTTATTTCCCCGTAATCACTATGGTCCACTTCGATAGTTTTACCATCGTTCACATCAACATACCAGAGAATATGATTCTTATCGGAGAATGCTAATTTCTTGTTGTCGGGTGACCAGATAGGAGCAAAGCGCCATATCTTACCATCATGAGTGATTTGTTTTTCCTCACCGCTGCCATCACTTAATTTCATAAACAGTTCATACTCACCTGTTCGATCACCAAGGTATGCAATCCATTTCCCGTCGGGAGACCACACGGGATCGATTTCACGGATACCGGGAGTATCATTGATATTGGTCATCTCACCGTTTTCTGCAGGAACTGTAAAAACATCACCTCGCGCCTCAAATAATCCGCGTTTACCTGTAGGAGAAATCTCGAACCAGTTAATATTATCTTTTACATTTTTCACATAAGGAACTGTGTTTGGAAAATCTCCATAAACTTTAATCGGGACTTTTTCATTTGAGTTTGTTGCAGGATCATATTTATAAATATACCCGCCGTTTTGATAAACTATCTTGTTATCACCTTCACCTGGCCAGAGGACATCGTAATAATCAAAGTTTGTTACTTCACTTGTTTGCTTTGAGGTGAGATCATAAGAATAAAGATTTAATGTGCCCGTTCTGTCTGAAGTAAAAAAAATTTTGTTTCTAATCCAAACCGGTTGATTATCTGTTCCTTTGTAATCGGTTATTTGCTCTGCTGTATTTTTTACGAGATCATAAATCCAGACGTCCTGTGCTCTTCCGCCTTTATATCTTTTCCAGGTTCGCCATTCACGACTGATTGGAGTATAAACCATTTTGGTTCCGTCGGGTGAAAACATTCCACCGCCGCCTTCAGGAATTTGAAGAGGAACTTCGAGTCCACCATTAATAGAAATTGTGAAATACTTTCCCATTCTTTCACCCCATGGTAAACGGTTACCACGGAAGAGAACATTTTTCCCGTCCGGTGTCCAGTCAAGCACCTGGTAATCAAAACCACCACGTGGTGGCATAACACCGACATCATTATAATAAGTTAACTGAATCGGAGCGCCACCATCGACACTAATTATATAAACATTCCTGTCACCGGAATATTCTCCTGAGAAAGCAATCCATTTACCATCGGGAGAAAATTTTGGAAAGAGTTCCATTCCTTCATTAGAGGTTAATTGTCTTGCCGTACCGCCGTTCGCATCTACAACCCAGATATCTCCGGCATAAACAAAAGCAATTTTGTCTTTACTGATATCGGGAAAACGAAGAAGTCTTGTTAAGTCTTCATCCTGTGCAAAAAGATTTAACGAAAGAACGATAATTAATAATAAGGAGGAAAAGTATTTCATTGGTTACTCCGGGTTAATAAAACTGTTAATTTTTCTAAAGCTTATCTTCTACAAGAATAAAAACGTCTTTCAACTTTTTCTGTGCTTTTTCTTTAAGTTGTGCACATGTTTTTTTTATATCCGAAACGAATTTATCATCTTTAATATCTTTAAGATTAATAAGCACATTAAAAATTCCGCCGATCACTCCTGTAAAAGCACTTTGCGCACCAACGCCAACATCTGTTATAGAATTCGGATTTCCATTTTTTGCGACGACTTCAGCAATTTCAATTGCAAGATAACTTTGCTGTGCAGTGTTTAACGGAACCATAACCGCCTGTTTCAGCCCTGATTGCATTGCTTCTTCGCGAACTTTCTTTTCTTCAGTAGTTTTGTTGGGAAGCCTTCGTGCATTCATATAAGCATTGAATGCATAAGTATCCTCATCTATAGCTTTTACAAGCATGTTTTTAATTTCCTGACATACATCTGCAGCTTTGTTCAGGATTTCATCGAGCTCTTCACTTCCTCTTCTGTTAGCAGTTAAGTTGCTCACCATCGAAGAAAGCGACGCACCCAAAGCGCCGGATAGAGCAGCAATTGAGCCCCCACCGGGTGCGGGAGATTCTCTAGAAACTTCATCAACAAAGTCTGTTACTTTCATATCGACTAAAGCCTCTTCCATGTTCCTTGGTAAACCAAGAACACGTTCTCCAATCTTAAATTCTGAAACGTCATTCAATCCGAGCGACTGAATAGCGGTATTCAAAATATCTTTAACAGGGACACCAACCGATCTGTGCTGCTGTTTTAAATAATATTTTCCCGTTTCAAGTAGAGCGGGATAAGGAACCATCCCGACAATTTCACTTCCTGTAACAACAAGTCCTCTTTCCATTGCAAGCTTTCGTGCTTCCTCGATTACATGATGCATTGAAGTTACTTTGTAATTTGTAAGATTGATAGAAATCTGTGCACGATCGTAATTCGGAACCATCCAGCCAATTGCTTTGCAGTATTTAAATTTACCCGGCTTCTTAACCGATTGTTCTTCCGGTTTTTCAGGATTTATTCCATGCTGTTCAAGAATGTCTGCAAGATCGTATTTGTGTTTTTTACTACAATGATCAATCGTTTCTTTAATTGTCTTTCCAATAAAATCACAATTACCACAGGGATAACTCCCTTTATTATATTTTAGGATGTCTTCACTTTTGTAATAAAAATTTCCATCGTTTTCTTTTCGTACCGATCTCCCCTTCTCTCTTATTTCAAATGCGATGTCGGTTGCGTGTTTTACCTCCCTTGAGTTAAGATCAATATTGTATGCAATTAAGAATTCTCTTACACCGATTACTGTAGCTCCTGCTTTAGCATTAAATTTTGCAGGACCGAAATCAGGTTTCCATTCGGGCTTCTTTAACTTATCTTCGAGAGCTTCGTATTCACCCTGTCTTATCTTTGCAAGGTTAACTCTTTCAGGTTTTATTGCGGATTTTTCATAGAGATAAACCGGTATATTTAATTCTTCTCCAACTCTTTTGGCAACTTTTTTGGATAGTTCGATACATTCCTCCGTTGTAATCCCACTTACTGGTACAAATGGACAAACATCTGTTGCACCCATTCTCGGATGTGAACCCTTATGTTTACTCATGTCAATTAATTCAGATGCTTTTTTGATCGCATTGAATGCAGCTTCCTTAACTGCTTCAGGAGTTCCCATAAATGTTACAACTGTACGGTTCATATCATAACCGGGATCAACGTCGAGAAGTCTCGCACCTTCTACTTTTTCTATTTCATCAGTTATTTGTTTTATAATTTCCGGATTCTGTCCATCGGAAAAATTAGGAACGCATTCGATGAGTTTATCATTCATAGTGATCTCAGGTTGTAATTTCCAAAAGTCTTAAAAACGGCTAAAATTAAAGAAAAAACTTACAGGTTTAAGTATAATTATACAAGGGTTTAAAACTAAAGAGAAGGATTTGGGTGAATTAAATTATTATTGCACAATGCGTGTTATAAAATTTTTAAGCAATCGATAAAATATTTCTTTTAAAGTTCCTCACAGAAATAATAATCATTAATAATCCTATTCCAAATAATACAGCTGCACGAACCGATACATCAAGAATCGGCAAGTGTCGCCAGAAAATATCGTAGAAGCCCTGAATTGCCCAATAATTTACAGATACAATTGCAATCTTCTGCATAATTGCAGGCATTATAAAAATCGGGATCATACTTCCTCCGATTGCAGACATTACAAGAATTATAAGTGTTGAATAACTTTCAACCTGTTTTCTTGATTTTGCAATTGATGCAATGAAGTTGCCGAAGCCTGCACATGCAAAAGCGGTTGCAAATATCATCAGGACTAAAGAAGGAATATCAATAAAAATATCCAACCCGAAAACAATCCAGGTAAATACAAACATTACCGTAAGCTGTAGAACCGAAACTACAATTGTAGCGATCATCTTTCCAAACAGAATTGTATTGGGCCGGATTGGAGAACATAATAGTTTTTTCAAAGTTCCTTCTTCCTTTTCGTGAAGTATGCCGGCACCCATTCCCGTTACAGTAAAAAGCAACATCATTATTGCTGTTCCAGCAACAGCCTGAACGAGTCCAAGATTACTGTCTTCCTGCCTGGCAAATACCGGTGTGGTTTTCAATCCTATCGAACTACTTACGGGATTATTATCACTATCCTCATACCGGTTCAACTGTTCTTCAACTCTTTTATGAATACTCTCCAGCATACTTTGACTTAAATCGGGATAGCTTTCATCGATCATCTTATTAATATTTTTCTTTATAGACTTTTGCCCTATCATTCCTATCAGGTTAGAATATAAAATTTGTCTTAATATACCCGATTCAATTTGGCGTGATTGATCATAGAACAATTCCATTGATGGTGCATTTCCGTTTTCAACCGAATCCCCAAAACCTTTATAGAATACAAGAACTGCAACTCTACTTCCTTTTACTACTTCATTCTTCGCCACCTGAAATGGTAATTGTTTAATATTCAATGATTTCAAAGTATCCAGCTTTGTAGTTATATCTATCGAAGTATTTGTACTATCCATATCTGAAACAAAAATCGAAATAGGATGAGCATCGTTTGAACCACCCGCACCACCGAAAGCAAATGCGAATAATGAGATAAGTGCAATTGGTAGAGCCAAAGTCAAGATTAATGCTCTCTTATCTTTACTTATTAATTTCAAATCTTTTATTGCGATTTTAAACATTTTAATCTCTCAGTTTTCTTCCTGTAAGATTTAGAAAAATGGTTTCCAGATTTGCTCTCTGAATTTCAATATTACTTATTTCAAGTCCGGTTTCACCTAAACCGGATATAATTAATGGCATATCTTTATTGCTGTTCTTTGTGGAAAACGTAATGGAATTTTCATTACTGCCCATTATATTATTATGAAATTTTTCTTCTACCTGATTTAACTTAACGTCAGAGAGATTTGAGAATGTAAAAATAATAGATTCATCGGCATTATGAGAAAGTCTTAATTCATCTAAAGTTCCTTCCGCAATAATTTCACCATGATCGATTATTCCGATTCTGTCACAAAGTCTTTCAGCTTCCTCCATGTAATGTGTAGTGTAGATGATCGTAATTCCTTTTTCATGCAGAATAGCAAGAACATCAAAAATTAAATTCCTGCTTTGCGGATCAATTCCTACTGTAGGTTCATCCATCAATAATATTTTTGGTGAATGTAATAGTGCTGCGGCAATATTTATTCTTCTCTTCATTCCGCCCGAATAACTTTTTATTTTATCATGTCCCCGATCTTTTAATCCAAGTAGGTTAAGAGTTTCGTCAATTCTTGTTTTGAGTTCATTGGTTGAAATATCATAAAGTCCGCCCCAGAACATAAGATTCTCATAAGCTGAAAATTCATTATAGAGTGCTATTTCCTGCGGAACTACCCCAATGGACTTTTTACATTTCACAGGATCTTTTTTGAGATTAAAATTATTTATAAATACGTTGCCCGTATCAGGTTCCAGTACAGTGCTGATGATATTTATAGTTGTGGTTTTGCCCGCACCGTTTGGTCCAAGAAGACCATAAAATTCTTTTTCTTTTATTTTCAAGCTAACATTTTTTAATGCCTGAACCGATCCAAAATTTTTGGAGAGATTTGAAATCTCAAGAATTGTGTCCATCGATATAAATTATTTTTTAGAAATGAATAATCAGCAAAATAATAAAGATTAAAATAGGGAATTATTTTTTTTTGATCATATATTATAAAAGGGAAATTCCATTCAGCAATTGTGCAGCTAAAAAAAGATTTGATTTTTCTAACAATTAATTTTGATAATAATCACTTAAATTCTTATAAAAAGTTAATTGAATGCTGAATTGCTTGCTATTGCTGGAAATAATTTTTAATCTGTAAAAATAATATTAGAATTTTTTACCGTGAAAAAAATAACCTCTGTTGGCGAAATTTTATTCGACGTTTATGAGGAAAACAGAACTATGGGGGGCGCTCCGTTCAATTTTATTTACCATATTCTAAAATTAACAGGACAGGGAAATTTTATAAGCAGGATCGGCAATGATGAATTAGGCGGGGAAATCAGGCAATTTTTTAGCAAAAAAAATATTTCAGATAAATATCTACAAATTGATGAAACACATAAAACAGGTGTAGCCCGGGCAAAACTTGATGAGAGAAAAGTGCCAACATTTACGATAGAAGAGGAACGAGCATATGACTTTATTGAAACGACTGACAACCTGATCAATCTGGTAAAAAATGATACGGATTGCTTGTATTTTGGTTCGCTTGCCCAGAGAAATGAGGTCTCAAAAGGGACGATTCGCAAGTTGTTTAATCTGGCTTCGATAAAATTCTGTGATTTGAACCTGCGCCAAAATTTCTATTCCAAAGATGTAATAGAACAATCTTTATACGCCGCTAACATTGTAAAACTCAATTCAGATGAACTTCAAATTGTAAACAAATTTTTTAATAAAAATAATTTCAGCCAAATCGATTCTATAGAATCTTTAATAAATAGGTTTTCCATCAACCTTGTTTGTGTAACAGACGGCGAGAATGGAGCCACAATTGTAAACAATAATTATGAGAGCGACACCTGTAAAATAAAAAATGAAATTGTTGTGGATACAGTTGGTGCAGGCGATGCTTACGCTACAATCCTATGCATTGGTTATATGAACAAATTAGATTTCAGAAAAATAAATAAATTGGCAAATGAGTTTGCCGGAGAAATTGTTAAAGTAGAAGGCGCGTTACCTGAAAACGATCAGGTTTATGATAAATTTAGAGATTATTTAAAAAATGAATAATAATAATTTATACATACAATTATATAGTATTCATGGACTATTCCGCGGCAGCAATCTTGAGATAGGGAGGGATGCTGATACCGGTGGACAAACTAAATATGTTTTTCAGCTTGCTTCAACTCTAAGCAAGCATCCGGCAGTTGAAAAGGTTGAATTAGTAACGAGATTAATAAGAGATCGCAAGTTATCTTCCGACTATTCTGTGCCGGTTGAAAAGATAAACGATAAATTTGATATAATCAGGATTGGTTGCGGTGGTGGAAGATACATTCGTAAAGAACTTCTGTGGCCCCACCTGGAAGAGTTTATTGATAAAAGTATAAAGTATCTTAAATCAAAAAGCAGACTGCCCGATTTCGTTCACAGTCATTATCCCGATGCCGGCTATGTATGCAGTGAACTTAGCGGATTCTTTGGTATCCCTTTAATTCATACAGCGCATTCATTTGGAAAGTCCAAATTAAAAAAATTACTGGCAAGTGGTTACACTCATGAAGAAATAGATAAAAAATATAAAATAGATCATCGGATTGAGGTGGAAGAAAGTACTGCTTACGCAGCAGACTTAATTATAACAAGTACAAAGTTTGAAAAGAAAGAAGAATACTGTGATTATCCGAATGTATCGGAATCAAAAATTAAAGTTTTCCCGCCTGGCATAGACCTGGATAAATTTATCCCTTACACTTCAAAAAAAGCCAGGAGTGAAGAAATGAACGAGATCATCCGAAAAATTGGAGCAGAGCTCCTGAATTTTTTTGTACAGATGGATAAACCGCTTATTCTTTCATTATGTCGTCCCGACCGGAAAAAAAATATAACAGGTTTGATCAAAGCATTCGGAGAAAGTAAGGAACTTCAGAAAAAAGCAAATCTGGCAATTTATGCCGGCATCCGTGAAGATATCCAATCGATGGATGATAACGAACGTGAAGTCCTTACGGAAATTCTTCTGTTAATGGATAAATATAATCTATATGGAAAAATGGCTATACCAAAAAGACACGACACAGAAGAAGAAGTCCCTGAACTTTACAGAATTGCAGCTGAACTGAACGGTGTATTCACAAATGTGGCTATATCAGAAACATTCGGATTAACACTAATTGAAGCTGCTGCAAGCGGTGTACCGGTAGTTGCAACAAATCACGGTGGTCCCGAAGATATAATTGCAAACTGTAAGAATGGAATTTTAGTAGATGTTTCCGATACTAAAAACATCAGTGGAGCCATCGATAACATTTTGAGCGATAAAGACCTTTGGAAACAATATTCTGAAAATGGTATTATTAATGTTAGGAAGTACTATACGTGGCAGGCTCACACAGAAAAATATCTTGAAGAAATCGATTCTTTGCTTGATAAGCAACCTGCAGAAAAGTTAAACACATTTGCTGAAACCGGCAGAAAATTATTTAATATGGAAAAGATGATTGTGTCGGATATAGATTATACATTAATCGGGAATGACGATTTATTGAGTGACTTTATAAACATACTTAATACCTTACCAAACCACATAGGTTTCGCTGTAGCTACCGGCAGATCTGTAGATTCTGCAATAGAAGTACTTAATGAAAACAATGTGCCGCTTCCCGAAGTAATCATTTCATCTGTAGGTTCCGAAATTTATTATAACTATAAAGGCAAGCAAATCTATTCGAAAGGATGGGATGCACATATTACAAACCAGTGGAAAAGAGATAGAATTGTTGAACTTCTATCAGGGTTTGATTTTTTACAGCTTCAGGAGGAACATTCCCAACGCAAATTTAAAATAAGTTACTATACATCCGATAATCCCGATTACATTACTGAAATTAAAAATCTTCTGATGGAGAATAAAATAAAAGCTAATATAATCTTTAGTCACGGACAGTATCTCGACATACTTCCGTACAGAGCATCGAAGGGAAAAGCAATAAGATATCTTGCATACAGGTGGAATTTATCTTATGAAAATATTCTGGTTGCCGGAGATTCGGGCAATGACCGGGAAATGCTTAAAGGTGAATTGTTAGGGGTTGTAGTGGCAAATCATAGCCCGGAACTTGAAAACCTTAAAGGACAGAAAAAAATATATTTTTCTTCTCAGGAATTTGCAGGAGGATTAATCGACGGAATACAACACTATAATTTTCTAAGCAACTGAAAGGGAAAAAATGGCTTCCGGAAAAATCATTCCGCTAATTGAAGATAATAAAAATGATTTTTTTAACTTTCTTAATAAAATAGTATCTGATGAAAATAAACTTCATTTAAAAGGGGATCTTTTCCAATTATTAAATACATTCAAAGCGAAGGATCATAGCTCTAATTATAAGGCAATAGAAACAATTATTGAGCACATGACTGAATCTGTTTCTATTGAGTCAAGTGTTTACTTTGAGATCAGGGAAGTTATAGGGCGATCAGATTATTATATTTTTAACCTTGAAGAGGTTTACTACGAAAGAATTACAGCTACCGAATACCTAAAAGCAAAGGAAAAAGTTCCCGATCCAAATTATAATAATGATTTACTGACTCTGAACTTTAAAACGTTTTATAAAAAATTCCCCAGTGTAAAAGATTACAGAAGTGTTGGAAAAGGATTCGAGTATTTAAATAAGTATCTCTCCAGCAGAATGTTCAACGAGCCGGAAAATCTTCGCCGGGCATTGTTCGAATTTCTCTTTATGCATAAATATAAATCCCAGCAATTAATTGTTAATGATCGTGTTAAAAATCCGGATGATTTAGTAAGCAGTATAGAAAGAGCACTGGATTTTCTACGCAAACGAGATAAGAACGAACCTTACAGTAAATTTAAGAACAAGTTACAGGAATTTGGTTTTGAACCCGGACTCGGAAACAACGTTTCAAGAATAATTGAGAGTCTCGATCAGCTTTATACTTTATTAGAATCACCCGATCATGAAGCTCTTCGCGGATTTATTTCCAGGATACCTATGATATTTAATATCGTAGCTGTCTCTGTTCACGGTTACTTTGGTCAGCAAGGAGTGCTTGGTAAGCCTGACACAGGTGGGCAGGTCGTTTATGTGCTTGATCAGGTAAAAGCATTAGAAAACGAGCTTATAAAATCATTAAGACAATCCGGTGTTAATGCCAGACCAAAGATTTTAGTACTAACACGATTGATTCCAAATGCGGATGGAACAACCTGTAACAAACGACTTGAGAAAATTTTTGATACTAAAAATTCTTACATACTTAGAGTTCCCTTCAGGGATGATAATAAAAATGTTACGGATAACTGGATTTCCAGATTTGAAATCTGGCCATACTTAGAAGATTTTGCCGAAGACGCTTATACTGAGCTCTTAGCCGAATTCGGCGCAAGACCTGACTTTATCATGGGAAACTACTCAGATGGAAACATGGTTGCTTCACTCCTGACTAAAAAATTCGGTGTTACACAATGCAATATTGCACACGCTTTTGAAAAGTGTAAATATCTTTACAGCGATCTTTACTGGAACAGGATGGAAGATGAGTATCATTTCTCAGTTCAGTTTACGGCTGACTTACTTGCTATGAATTCTGCTCATTTTCTACTTACGTCATCTTACCAGGAAATTGCCGGAACAACAGATAGCATAGGGCAATATGAATCTTACTTGAATTTTACAATGCCGGGATTATATCGCGTTAATGGTGGCATTAATCTATTTCATCCGAAATTTAATATTGTTCCACCCGGTGTTAATACTAAAATCTTTTTCCCTTATAAAAATGAAGAACACAGGTTAAAGGACATAGGAAAGGAACTGGAAAAACTATTATTTGGTAACTCCGAAGATCCTGAAGTCGTCGGACAGTTAACGGATGGATCACGAATGCCTCTTTTTAGTATGGCTCGTCTGGATAGTAATAAAAATCTCACCGCTCTTGTTAAATGGTTTGGTGAAAGTGAGAGAATGCAGGAACTTGGAAACCTTATAATTGTTGCAGGAAAAGTTGATGCTAATCAAAGTTCCGACATTGAAGAGAAAGAACAAATACATCTTATGCATCATTTAATTGAGAAGTATAATCTTCATGATAAAATAAGATGGATAGGAAAATTATTCAGAAAAGATCAGACAGGGGAAGTTTACAGAATAATGGCAGATCGAAGAGGCATATTCATACAACCGGGCTTGTTCGAAGGTTTTGGACTTACAATTCTTGAAGCAATGCGTTCAGGGCTTCCGGTATTCTCAACTTTATATGGTGGTCCCAGAGAAATTATTCAGGATGAGATATCCGGTTTTCACATCGATCCAATTAATGAAAAAGCAAGTGCAAAGAAAATTCTTTCTTTCATGGAAAGATGTCAGAAAGAACCGGAATACTGGGATAAAATTTCTACGAAGGCAATCGAGCGTGTCGATTCTACTTTTAATTGGGAATTGCACGCTGAAAAGCTTCTTTCTTTATCGAAAATTTATGGCTTCTGGAAATACACAACCAACATTGAGATGAAAGAAATGAACGCATACCTCGATGTATTATTCCACCTTTTATTCAAACCAAGAGCGAACCAAATACGTGAACTTCACAGAATGAGGTAGAAGATATTTAAATTAGTTATTAAATTTTTCACAGGATAAATAAATTCTATGTATGAATTTTCAGCAGGTTAAAAGGATTATTTATAAAACGAAGTAAATAGTATCATTTAGTTAGTTTAAAACTTTTTACGGCATCCTCCCTTGTTTTATACATATCGAATAATTCGTGGGTTTTAGTAACATCAAATATATCTTCATTCGGGTTGGATGGTTCAACTATTTTCATCTTACCGCCTTTTTCATTTAGCTTTTGTAATGTCATCATAATAGCACCCAGAAATGTTGAATCGATATGCTCGCACTTGCTCAGATCTACTACCATCTTCAAATGATTTTGATTAATTTCCTCATCAATAAGTGTTCTGAATTTTTTTGTTTCAAGCAATGTAGAATGGGTAAGTTCGACTGCTAAAACAACTAAATCATCAATATTTACTTTTTCAACACCTTCCAAACAAAATCCCGAATAGAATAAAATAATTTACATAAACTTAACTCGCTGGAATTATAATAGCAACTATCGAAATAAATATATTTATAAGTGCAATTCAGAATATTGGTATCCCGATGCTTACATAGTAATGTATCGGTTTAAATTGTTGCCTTGTATAATCATCACATAGTTACTAAATTTTAATGTTAGAGTTTTTACATTCCTATCATTTGGAGAGTATTAACCATCAAATAATTACAAAACCTTAATTGAGCGTAAAGCTTTAAATAATTATAACGGGAGTAAAATTATATGAAAAGAATTGCTACATTCACAGCTTTAATTGTAGTTTTATTACTTATTACATCTCTTTATTCGCAGGAATCATCCCGCTTTCAATACAGATCCCCCCTCCCAAATTCAAAACTGTTATCGAGGGAAACCAATATTATTTTTTCCGGTTCAGACTTTATTAATAAATCCAGTCTGACAGATAATAATCTAATCAAGGTTGTTGGTTCCAGGAGCGGCATACACAATGGCGAATTGATTCTTAGCGATGATAATAAAACTGTTGTATTCAATCCTGATAAACCTTTCGCAGCAGGAGAAATAGTAACCGTAACATTAAAATCAGGTATTAAAACACTAAGTGGTAAAGGAATAGAACCGGAATCGTATAGTTTTAGCATTACACCACTTGAAGAACCTATTAAACTCGATCCGGTAAAAAGGCTTGGGACTGGAATTTCTTTAGAAGATTTAAAATCCTCCAAATCGGGAATCAACAAATCGTTACTTGATACTGTTCCATCAGATTTTCCCGTAGTAACAGTAGGAACATCCGATAATCCTTCGCCAGGAAATATCTTTTTAACAAATTTCGGTGGGAGTGATACAATAGGTTTTTACATTTCGATGGTGGATAATAACGGTAATCTGGTTAAATATAAAAAAATTGAACCGAATCCAGCATTCGATTTTACAGTTCAACCTAACGGATTACTAAGTTATGCTGATGTTAAGGAATTCTTCGGCGGACACGGTTCCGGACAGTTTAAAATACTTGATACTTCGTTTGCAGTTGTAGATTCATTTCAGTGCGGTAACGGTTACGATGCTGAATTGCATGGATTTCAACTATTACCAAATGGTCATGGATTATTATTTGCGTACGACCCACAGCCGTATGACTTGAGCAAAGTTGTTCCCGGAGGTAATCCGAATGCAATTGTAACTGGTGGAATTATTCAGGAGATCGATGCAAATAAAAATGTTGTTTTTCAATGGAGAACCTGGGATTATATACCCATAACAGACAGCTATGCCGACCTGACCCGTAACGCTATTGATTATGCACATATTAATGCAATTGAAGGGGATAACGACGGCAATATTTTGTTTATTGGAAGAACAATATCGGCAGTAATAAAGATAAATCGTTCTACAGGTGAAATTATGTGGCACCTTGGTGGTAAACAAAATGAATTCAAATTTATTAATGAACATCCAGAAAACGCACCTGAATATTTTGTAGGACCCCATGATATCAGACGCATAGCAAATGGTGATATTACTCTTTTTGATAACGGAGACAGGCACAACCCGCCATACTCACGCGCTGTAGAATATAAACTAAATGAAGACAGCCTGACTGCAACACTTATTTGGGAATTCAGACACAATCCTGACATATATACTTTTGCAATGGGTTCAGTACAGAGATTACCGAATGGAAGCACTTTTATCGGTTGGGGAAGTGCGAGCGCAGGTGGTGGTCCCGTTTGTACAGAAGTACGTCCTGATAATACAATTGCACTGGAACTTTTCTACCCGTCAGGAGTTATGTCTTACAGAGCTTTTAAATTTCCCTGGGCAAGCGGTTTGCCATCGGCATCTGTTATGACCAATGAAATTTTAGAAGGTAATACATATACGTTTAATGATTCTAATGATACAACCGGTACAACTATTACTTTTAACTATCTCGAGACTATTCTATATAATTCTGTTAGAGTTAACCGGTATGGATATGCACCGGTTAGTCCATTATTTAATGACCGCGCCCCCTTAGTATATCCAGCAAAAGTTACGGTAGAACCATTCGGGATTGATTCAATAAATGTTGATGTTTCGTTTAATGTAGATCAGATACCGCAGATTATGGACCCTGCAAATGCCATTGTTTATTTCAGATCGACAATCGGTTCAGGGATTTTCAAACCATTATCGACAGCATATTTACCCGGAACAAATGAACTTAAGGTATACGGAGTTGGTGAAACTAATAAAGTAGGTGAGTTTATTTTTGCCTATCCAGATGTACCGGTTGTACCAACTATTCCCGGGCTTGTTTCTCCTTTAAACGATCAGCTAGTTAACCAGGATTCCCCTGCTAACTTAGAATGGTCTCCAACAGGTTTTGCAGATAAGTTTTATTTACAGGTTTCTACAGATCAAAACTTTACAAGCACCGTTATCGATGATTCAAACTTAACAACGCTTACTTATACGTTAAATTCTTTACAGCAAGAACAGGATTACTTCTGGCATGTAAAATCTAAAAATCTTGCAGGCTGGGGAGATTGGTCTGATACCTGGCAATTCAAATCAACTTCAGCATTTATAGACTTGACATTTCCGAACGGTGGAGAAACATGGGATACAGACACTTCCCTGGTTATTTACTGGGATCTTAACGTGCAGGATAGTGTGAATATAGATCTTTACAAAAATGATGTTTTCTCCAGAACCATTGTTGACAGCTTTTATTCTGCAACAGGTGGATACAGATGGGTTTTATCAGACAGTATATATTCGGATACCGACTATAAAATAAAAATATCTTCCATTGACGGTTCATTGGAAGATATGAGTGAGAACAATTTCACAATTATTTATAATCCCACGGATGTAAAACGAACCAATGAATTAGTAACAGACTTCAGACTGGAACAAAATTATCCGAATCCATTCAACCCGGTTACAAATATCCAATTTAACATTCCAAATCGTGAATTTGTTTCTTTAAAAATTTATGATGTTCTGGGTAATGAAATCACCACCTTGATAAATGAAGAAAAGCTGGCTGGCGGATATAATGTGCAATTTGATGCAAGTAATCTGCCAAGTGGAGTATATTTTTATACTCTGGCAGCAGGTTCGTTTAACCAGACGAGAAAGATGCTGCTGTTGAAATAACGTCAAATTAAAAAAAGTATTAATAATTTTTTGGTGATCTTTTAATTGATATTAGATTGAATGCTAAAATATCAGGTTAAGCTTTATTACATTCAAATTAGTTTCCTTATTATTCTGTGCCCTGTAAAGTTATTCAGGGCACAACCTTTATCGAACTCACTCTTCAATATTCCTGAAATTGAAATAACCGTTAACAATCATCCCTCCGATGATTATCTTTTCTTGGGATTAACCGCTGGTGGAGCAGGTCATTTACTTATTGTTGATAATGATGCTACTCCGGTCTTTTATAAAATAGTTGATGGTACAATCTTTAATTTTTTATGGCAGGAAAACGGTGAATTAACTTACAACATTTATCCTGATTCTGCTTACGGACTTGATAGTTCGGGTACACTTGTAAACAGATTTTACACACCTGAACCGTATGGCTACGATTTCCATGAACTTACTGTTTTAGAAGATGGGACATATTATGTTCTCGGCGATGAAAATATATCCGTTGATTTAAGTGAAGTTGTTCCCGGGGGAAATCCTAAAGCAACTTTAATTACACAAAATATTTATCAGATGGATGCAAACGATAATGAAATCTGGAGCTGGCGATCAATTGAACATTACGATTTAACCGATGTGGACGATGATGTAAGCTTATTACAAATTTATATTGACTGGTCACATTGCAATTCAATTAAAGTTGATTACGATGGCAATATTCTACTTTCAACAAGAAATTTCGATGAAGTAACAAAAATTAACAGACAAACAGGTGATATAATCTGGCGTCTTGGTGGAGAACAAAATCAGTTTAAATTTATTAACGATACACGAAGATTTGCACGCCAACACGATGTTAAAAGAAATTCTGAAGGTAATCTTATTCTTTTCGATAACGGTGTACGTCTCGATCCACAATATTCCAGTCTCGTTGAATATGCATTAGATGAAGATTCACTTACGGCAACCTTGGTAAGAAGATTTTCAATAGGCGATACTCTTTGGTCACGTATAAGAGGTGGGGTTCAGGGATTATCTAATGGCGATCACTTGATTGACTGGGGAGAAAGAAACAACCCGGCAGTAACAGAAATTAATAAAAATAATGAAATAGTTTATGAAATCCGGTTTCCAAATGGAGGTCACCGTTACCGTTCATTCCGATTTCCGTGGAAAACAAATTACTTTTATGTAAATACTGATTCATTGAATTTCGGAACACTATCTCTTGGTGATTCTTCTTACAAAAAATTATGGGTTAAAAATACAAGAGAAGATATTGCTATTATAAACGAATTTTATCTTAAAGATCAATCTTTTGCAATTTCAAATGAATTGCCAATCAGCATTCCTAAAAATGACTCAGTAAAATTAGTCGTAATGTTTAAACCTTACGACGCAGGCTATTTTCATAATAAGTTGAATATCAGATATGTAAAAGATTCGCTCCTGCTTGGTCGGCAGGTTGATTTGTATGGTACAGCTAATAAAGTTGTGAATGTTGAAAATAATTCAAGTACAATTAATGAATTTTCACTTTCTCAGAACTATCCAAATCCTTTTAATCCATCCACGTATATCGGATACCGGATTAAAGATCAGGAATTTGTCTCATTAAAAGTTTATAATGTTCTGGGAAAAGAAATTGCAACATTAGTTAACGAAGAAAAACCGGCCGGGAATTATAAAATAGAGTTTAATAGTAATTCAAACCTGTTATCAGGTAAATCTGGTAATCTGCCCAGTGGAATTTATTTCTACAGACTGAAGGCAGGCAGTTTTATTTCCGTGAAGAAAATGATATTGATGAAATAAATTAATTTCGTCTTCTGATCATATTAAAATGCGAATTAACAAATTAAGATTTATTTATCTATTAGTTTATTTAATTATTCAAATTACCTTTTTATGTTATTCGCAGGATTTAAATGTAGTAGTAACCGTAAATAAAAATCCATCTAAAGATTATCTCTTTTTAGGATTAACTATCGACGAGTTTAATGGCAGCTTGTGGATTGTTGATAACGATCTTACTCCTGTTTTTTACAAAAAAATTATTGGTAGAATATACAACTTTACTTACCAACCAAATGGTGAACTCACTTATTTTAACATTAGTACTGATTCTATTGAAAGCTATGGAATGGATAGTTCGGGAACAATTACCAATCAATTTATTACACCGGATGAACATCCTTTAGATATACATGAGCTGCATATGCTTGAAGATGGTTCTTATTACATATTAGGCAAAGAAATTATAACTATAGATATGAGCCAATATATTGCTAATGGCAAAACCGATGCAATTCTTAATTCAAATACAATTCACTATATGGATTCAGATAACAATGAAATTTGGAGATGGAGTGCATTCGATCATTATAACATACTTGATGTGGATGATCATATTAACCTGACTCAGCCACAGATTGATTGGACACATTGTAATGCTGTTGAAATTGATACTGATGGAAATATACTTCTCTCCACAAGAAATTTTGATGAGATCACAAAGATAGATCGCCAAACAGGCGAAATCATCTGGCGATTGGGTGGTAAAAAAAACCAATTCAGGTTTATTAATGATTCGTTAAGATTTATGCGTCAGCATGATGTTCGCAGACGATCAAACGGGAATTTAATGATGTTCGATAACGGTGATTACCGTCGCCCGCGATTTTCAAGCTATGTTGAATATAAACTAAATGAAGACAGTCTAACTGCCACACTAGTAAGAAGATATTCAAGAAACGAATCGGTATATGTAGATTCACGCGGAAGCGTGGAAGAATTGCCAAACGGAAATACATTAATCAGCTGGGGCTTGAGTGAAGATCCATCTGTGACAGAATTTAATGCTGATGATTCAATTGAATTTGAAATTAAGTTTTCTATCCCTATGCATCAATATAGGGCATACCGTTTTCCCTGGAAGACTAATTATTTTTTTGTGAATACAGATTCATTAAATTTCGGGACGGTATCTTTAGGAGACTCTTCATTCCAAAAAGTCTGGATTAAAAATACTCGATATAATTCTGTTATTATAAATGAATTTTATATTAAAGATTCTGCTTTTTCAGTGACCAACAAACTACCATTTACTATTCCGAAAAATGATTCAGTAAAATTAGTGGTGAAATATAGACCTTACAGAAGTGGGATTTTTCATGATAAATTAAATATAAGATATGTAAGCCATACATTTCTTCTCGGGAAACAGGTCGATCTTTACGCTACAGGCAATGAAGTAAGAACATATGTAAAAAAGCAAAAAATAAAAAAGGGATATTCCCTTTCGCAAAATTATCCTAATCCTTTCAATCCGGTTACAAAAATAAAATATAAAATTCCATTTACAGAAACTTCGCTTTTGCCCGGCTCAGACGGAATGAAGTTAGTACAGCTTAAGATTTACGATATCCTCGGTAATGAAGTTGCAACTCTTGTTAACGAAAAGAAACCACCTGGGAATTACGAGGCTACGTTCAACGCTCAAACAATGCAGCGAGTTACATTTACAAGCGGAATTTATTTTTATAAATTAACCGCGGGCAGCTATACTTCGACAAAAAAAATGGTTCTTCTAAAATAACTTTAATAAAATGAGAATTAATCGCCTGAAATATATTTTCCTGACAGCTTATATAATCATTCAATCCGGTTCAGTGGTTTATACACAGAGTTTGAATGCCATAGTTACTATAAACAAAAAGCCATCAAAGGATTATCTTTTCTTGGGATTGTCCTCAAATGCCGTTGGTCAACTTTGGATAGTTGATAACGATCTTACTCCTGTGTTCTATAAAAAAATCAATGGAACTATATTTGATTTTAAATATCAACCTGATCATGAATTAACTTATAATATTTATTCTACATATAGCTATGGAATGGATAATTCTGGTACTCCAAATGATCAATTCTTTACTCCTGAAGGTTTCGCTCTGGATGTTCACGACCTACAGATTCTTAAAGATGGTTCATATTATATTTTGGGAAGAGAACATCTGACAATTGATATGAGCCAGTATGTTGATGGCGGAGATACCGAAGCGTTGCTCATAACACACACAATACATCATATGGACGCAAATGATAATGAAATATGGAGATGGCGTTCAATCGATCATTACGACATTTTTGATGTTGATGACCACATTGATTTAACACAACATCAGATTGACTGGACACATTGTAATGCTATTGAAATTGATAACGATGGAAATATACTTCTCTCTACAAGAAATTTCGATGAGATCACAAAGATAGATAGTAAAACCGGTGAAATTATCTGGCGTCTTGGAGGTAAAAAGAATCAATTCAGATTTATTAACGATACGCTAGGATTTAGTCGACAACATGATGTTCGCAGACGATCAAACGGTAATTTAATGATGTTTGATAACGGACATTTCCGCTCTCCACAGTTTTCCAGCTATGTTGAATATAAATTAAACGAAGATAGTTTAACTGCCACTCTTGTCAGAAGATTTTCAAGAAATGAATCTGTTTACTCGGAATCGAGAGGAGGCGTTCAGGAATTATCAAACGGAAATACATTGATTAGCTGGGGTGAAAACCAGGACCCGTGTGTCACAGAATTCAATGATAAAGATTCAATTGAATACGAAATAAAGTTTGCTGCATTAACTCATCAATACAGAGCATACTGCTTTCCATGGAAAACGGATTATTTTTATGTAAATACAGATTCACTGAATTTCGGGACTGTTTCTTTGGGAGATTCTTCATACCAAAAAATGTGGGTTAAAAACACCAAACATGATTCCGTTATTATAAATGAATTCTACTTTAAGAGTTCTGCTTTTTCTGTAACCAACAGATTACCAATTACTATTCAGAAAAATGATTCAGTGAAATTAGTTGTTAAATATAAACCTTATCGAAACGGGTACTCTTACGATAAATTAAATATTAGATCTGTAAGCGATACACTTCTTCTTGGGAAACAGGTTGATCTTTATGGTATAAGCAATGGAGTAATAACAGACGTACAAAATCAAAATATAAAAAAAGGATACTACCTTTCAGAGAATTATCCTAATCCTTTTAATCCAACCACAGATATCAGATACAGAATTTCGGAAAGCAAATTTGTTTCCTTAAAAGTTTATAACGCTCTGGGAGAAGAAGTAGCAACCCTGGTTAGTGAGCAAAAGGCTCCGGGAAGTTATAGGGTAGAATTTGATGGGACTGAACTTCCAAGTGGTATTTACTTTTACAGAATGCAAGCCGGAAATTATACAATGACTGAAAAAATGGTTTTACTGAGGTGAATTAATTGAAAAGTGCCGAACCTTTGATCAGTCGTGATTTTATCAATCCGTAAAATGAATACTGCCCTGAATATCTCCATCCAAGATGTGAACCACAGCGACTGCACATAGCATACGACCAGAAATGTCCCTGGAACCAGGTAAATTCCATTGTCGGTATTCCGGTATCCAGACATCCATCGGCAGAATCAAAAGTGATAATATCAAAAATAAATCCGCCCGGATTTGTAAATTGAAATTCACTCTGATCATTAAATAGAAACCTATCTTTATCAGAAGTGATTTTTTTACTGCATATGAGACAGAGCCAGTCATCGGGTTTAAGTTCGGTTTTAGTATCTACTTTAGGTACTGTTTCGGTTACTATATCCTTTTGTGGATTTATTTCTTTCTTTTCTGTCATCAGGATTTTAACTGTTATTACCTGTTTCCAATAATTTTATATGTAGCAAAGATAGTTACAAATAAAAATGCAATTTAATTTACTATAAAGAAATAGAAAATATTGAGGGAAGTAATTAATCTTTATGATCTTTAACTCACCCCGTGTTTAGAATTGAAAGAATAAAAAGAAGAAATAGTTACAGCACAATACTTAAATTCTTCAGGTTTACCGGAGTTTTTAACGCTTTTGATTATAATGTATCTCCTGAAGAGGCTAACTATGACACACGATTGAATAACGATGAATTTCTTTCATACAAAACCATTTGTTCCTCGTTATTAACTCTATTATCCATAGCCTGGTAACTATCGGAATTATCAAAATCGACATAATTAATTATGGAATACAAAGGAGATATAGTATAGTAACCTATTTCATCCTTAGTAAAGTACTTTGGAAATTTATTTTCGATTTCAGATGCAGATGCTATATTTTTCAATCTTTCTACTATTACTGATCTTTCATCGTTTATTATGATACCATTACTTTCTGTATCTATAAAGATCTCTATTGCAAAATCCAGAACATCAACCTGTGTAGGTTTTTCACCCAACATATCCTGGATTGTCTGCAGATGCGGACTAATTTTCTCAGCCAGATAAACCAGTTCCCCGAATGAGATCTTTGCTTTAATAATATTTTCAATAAATCTTTTAATGTTTCCTCTTTTTAATGATGGGTAATAATAATCAAGCAATTCCATAATATTATCTTCTGTAAGACTACCGGAAAATCTGAATGGTTTATAATTGTTCTCTCCATCGGTGTTGAAACATATAGTATTTAATCTGTCCAATTTTACTCCTTCTTAATGTATTCTGTTCAGTTTCATTATTGGGAAAAAGTAGCCAACTAATGATTTATGAATTGCAAACTCTTTTCTTCCGATTTAATTATACTTTTAAAACTCCTTAACCCCTGTAATTCCGGTAACCGATTGAGCATATTAAACGCTTCAGAAATAGCCTTTTCTGTAGTGGAATTTCTTATAATGAAAGGTAGTTCATGCGCCGGTGTTGGAGCATCAACGGTTAACGGGACGATTTTTACTATCTTATCTCCCTTACCTACCACCTGGTTAACAAATATTGACACTAAATAAGTGTAAAGTGTGTTTGGTATTCCGTGTGAATTAAATCTTTCTACCCAGAATGTTATTGTAGCCAATGACATATTCTACCAACTTTGGAATATTAGATTTTGAAATAAAGTTGATAAGCCAAATAAATGATATGACACTATTCGACTCAAGCACCATTAATAGACAATGTAATTCATGGGCAATTTTCATACCCTGTTTTTCAATGATAATTATCTCAAAATCAAACCTAGAAAATTAATCGATGTCAATTGTATCGCCCCGATTGTCATTAGACGTAATTCATGTGGGCATAAATTATTTGGAAGAAAAAAATATCATCTCTAAAGACTGATAAATTAAATTTATTTCACTAGGTAATTTTCAGCAATTTTACTGTAAATGTTCACCTGATCGTTAATCCATTTCTTGTTTTTCTTTAATTCCTTTGCCATCAGTTTTGCTGTAGCAGGAGCCATTTCGATACTTGCTTTCGCATCAAGGAGAAGCAGCCTTGTTCTTCTTGCAAGAAAATCTTCGACTGTTCTCGCCATTTCATTTCTTACTGTCCAAATTACTTCTCCCGCAATAGTTGAAAAAGAAGGATGCAATAATTCCTTATAGATTTTATCTTCTCTCAACAAAGCTTCGATTGCAGTTGCGTCGGACCCATAAATCTGCAGATTATCAAATTCTTCAGGATGATTATGATAACCGTGAATCTGAAGCTCTTTTGTAACAGACGGCTCGGGATCGAGATGTGCAAGAACTGCAGCGTGATCGATTGTGTCTTCTGCCATTTTCCTATAAGTAGTCCACTTTCCCCCGGTGATAGTAACAAGTCCGCTGCGGGAAATATTTATCGTGTGATCACGTGAAATTGCAGCGGTATTTTCTTCATCACCGCTTTTTACCAAAGGTCTTAATCCAGCAAAGGCGCTTAAAATATCGGAACGTGTTGGATCCTTTGTAAGATAACGAGCTGCATGCTTAAGTAAAAAATCTATTTCTTCACATAGGGGAACAGGATCCAAGGGATATTTTTTTACCGGGGTTTCAGTAGTTCCTATGAGAATACAGTCATGCCAAGGAATTGCAAACAGAACGCGTCCATCATCTGTTTCAGGAACCATAATTGCGCTATCTCCCGGCAGGAATGACCGGTGAAGAACAATATGCACACCCTGACTGCTAGTTATGATATTTTTTACAGAGTTATCATCCATCTTTCTAATTGAATCTGAAAAAACCCCCGTAGCATTTATAACAACTTTAGTGTTCAGCCTGTACTTTTTATTCGTTTCCATATTAACTGCTTCAACACCGATAATCTGTTCTTCATCTTTCAGCAATGAAGAAACCTTCATATAATTAATCAGCATTGCTCCCTGTTCATAAGCCGTTTCAGCCATGTTGATACTCAGTCGAGCATCGTCGAATTGTCCATCATAATAAATAACACCACCTCTAAGTCCCTCAACCTCTATAGTTGGTATATGGTTCAGCGTTTCTTCTTTAGAAAGAATTTTCGATGAGCCGAATCCTTCCCTTCCCGCAAGTGCATCATATAACTTTAACCCGATTCCATAAAAAGGCCCTTCCCACCAATCGTAGGTCGGTACAACAAACGGAAGATCGTGAACGAGATGAGGAGCATTACGCCTTAATATTCCCCGCTCCTTAAGTGCTTCGAGAACCAGGGATAAATTTCCCTGCTTAAGATAACGAACACCACCGTGAGCTAATTTTGTACTTCGACTTGACGTTCCCTTTGCAAAATCGGATTGTTCGAGCAGCAAAGTTTTATATCCACGTGAAGCTGCTTCTATTGCGGTCCCCAAACCTGTTGCACCACCGCCGACGATTATAAAATCCCATTTCTCTTTAAAATCCTCAACACTTCTTAACATCTCATCACGATTCATCTTTATCTCTCCGCTTAAATGGATTGAGCTTTTTTCCAATACTTTTTATAAATCGATTTGTTTTCACGTAACTATTTACGATGAACGTCAGTAAGCGCATACCCGGTTTCAGTTTTTCACGAGCAAGGAATTCTGCTAATACTTCCGAGAATTCAGGTGTTCTTAAATAGCCGTAAGATTTATGTGGATTTCTTTCCCCGTTTATTTCATAATTGTTATTAACCACAAAATCCGTTGCCTTCACTCCATTTGCATTTTTATCGTAATCATCTGCAAGATTATAATTGATTGCAATTTTATCTTCCAGATCTGAGAAGTTATACCAGTTTCTCTTCACACCCGGAGGAGTCTTTAATTTTTCTTTTATGTGCGGTTTAAGTTTCTGCTCAGTTGCAATTTTACTCATAATGATCGGTAAACCCAGGGGTGAACCCATTGTAACGAGCGTATCGATTTTAAATCCCGGGAGAAGAAATGTTAACACATCATATATTACAATGGAGCCCATAGAATGTGCGATCAGAAAAATCTCATCATTCTTATGTTTTTTCAGAACATCGGCAGCTTTTTTTCTTATCACATCCTTTGCAGAATATTTAGTATTGTTTTTATCCCGGTATTCTTCAGTGTAATAAATTTCCAGCTCTTTGAAGTATTTATGAATTATCATATCGGAGATGAAGGAATAATTTATCGAGAGATCTTCATTCAAAAAAATCTTATCCATTTGTTTTTCAATGAAGCCTAAAATTTTTTTACGTATGGGATGTGGCTTTGGAATAAAATTTTCAGGTGCAGGTGTATATTTTTCATTAATGTATAAAGGATTTTCTTTGTCGATGATTGTCTCATCCAATGATTTATTATTAAGAACATCCGCCCAGTATATAAGCTCGAAGTTCAGCTTAAAAGTATTTTTGTTAATGTATTCCAGACCTTCGAGAATTGATTTCAACCACCACTCCTTCAGTGTTTTTTCTGAAGGTTTATTACCTAATCCATGAATTCCTATGATTACTTTAGACACTGCACTATCTGCTTAGAATATAAAATGTGTGTATCTAAAATAACTAATGTTCCCCTTTTAATTTTGTAAACCGTTAAAACGGTTAATAATTTTTTCTTTCAACCATTGAGCACGGTCTGTTGTTATTCCATCAACACCAAAAGACCTCAGCTTCTTTGCTATTTCAGGATCGTTCACCGTCCACACATAAAGCTTCAATCCATTCGATTTTATTTTCTGTACAAATTTTTCATCAATCATATTTCCTGCCCATACATCAAGTCCGTCCAGCTTGTGTCCCAGAACTTTAGTGACTAACTTATCCACTGATGGCGGAAACAGTTTTCCAAAGAATGAACTGTTCAATCCCGAAAGCAAAAGCACTTTATGTTCAGGTAAAACCTGCTTTGCTTTTACAACACCAGAAATATCGAAGCTTATGAATTCAACCTGCTCAGCTTTTAAACCGGAGTTGCTGATTTCTTCCTTTAATAATTTAACAATCTCAGGACCACATTTTAACTCTATCACCAGCTTTTTCCCCGGCGGGACTGTAACCAGCACTTCATTTAATTCCGGGATCTTTTCATCTACCCATTTACTATCCTTATAAATTTCCAGGTTTAATTCCTTTAACTCTTTTAATGTTTGATCTTTAACCAGCTTATTTCTTCCCCAAATACGTTTTGTATCTTCGTCGTGAATCACAACAATTTTATTATCTTTAGATAAATGCACATCTATCTCAACAGCGTCAGCGTTTTTTCCCCATGCAAGATTAATCGATGCAAGTGTATTCTCAGGTGCATCGTAAGATTCTCCCCTGTGAGCTATAATTATGCAGTTATTGGAATCCATAAGGTTTTAAGCTATTGAAACAATTATCTAAGTTTAAAAACACCCAAATTAAAGCAAATTAACCAATTAACGCCTGAATAGGTAAAAATAAATAAATAGTATTGCAAAGCTGATATAAATTATATTATTTTTTACATTAAGTCATTATTGATATCCGTTTACCTTCTGATTTTACTTCAACGTCTCTTCGAAGGAACATCAATAATTATTTTCTATCATTATTTAAGGAGGTTTTATGAGAATCGTTAAATATTTTGTTCCACTTGTCTTCCTTTTACTCTCTGTACAGAATGTATCAGCCCAAAATTCTATGGATACAAAAATGGATATCGATCCGTTTTTCCAGGGTGTTATAAATGATCTCAGTGGGGTTGAGGATAAAATTGTATCATTAGCAGAAGCAATTCCACAGGAAGATTATGACTGGAGCCCAATGGAGGGTGTAAGGTCTGTAAGTGAAGTATTAAAGCATGTTGCAGGAGCTAATTATTTTTTGTTATCATTTGTTGGCGATAAAATGCCGGAAGGAATGACTGAAGATATGGGAAAAGATGTAACGGATAAAGAGCAAATTATAAAAATGGTAAAAGATTCTTATGCTCATACTAAAGAATTTGTCTCTAAAATGAAGCCAAGCGACCTTGATAAAGAAGTAGAGATGTTTGGCAATAAATCTAACTACAGAGCAGTGATGTTTATATTAACAGGCCATGGACATGAACACCTTGGACAGTTAATAGCTTATGCAAGATCCAATAAAGTCGTCCCACCGTGGTCTAAAAAGAACTAAGTGTAATTTGTTTATTACAGAACTCATCCCTGAAATGGGATGAGTTCTTTATGTATATAACACCTGACTGACAAATTACTTTCTTAGGTGTTTTTATTTTTTACTTCATTAAAAGCAATTTCTTTGTTTCTGAAAAATTACCCGCAGTTAATCTGTAAAAATACACTCCGGTAGGAAGATCAGCTGCATGTAATTCTATTTCATATTTACCAGCAGATTTGTAATCATCAACAAGTGTTTCAACCTCATTTCCCAAAACATCATATATCTTCAAAGTAATATACCCGCTTCCCGCAATCTGGAATCCGATATTAGTATTTGGATTAAACGGATTTGGATAATTTTGAAAAAGTTTATAATCATTTGGTAACGTTAGAGGTTCATCTTCGGTTGATGTAATATTAAAAAGAGGACGCATATAAGCATTCCCAAAGCCTTGTCTCAGTGCCCAGATATTCGGAGCTTTAATTGCCAGAGCAGCAAATGTCCAATCCGGGTAATCAAATCCTTCATTGAAACTGTTCCAGTTTTTTCCGTCATCATAGGAGATGAGAATATCATAAGAAGCAACAGAAGCAATTAATACATTTTGATAAGATGTAATATCCTTTATAATTTTTGAGTCAACGACATTACCCTGGTTATCAAACGTAACACCATATTTAAGTTGCCAGGTATCTCCCAGATCAGTACTGCTGTAAAGACCAAAGTCTCCAGCATACAAAATTCCATTAGTATAATAAAAACACCAGGTATCACCTGCAGGATATGGCAGATGACGTGATTGCCATTTTTCGCCGTTATTAGTTGAAAAATATATACTATCGGAACCGGCAAAGATTGTATTTCCCACTGCGTATATTGTCCGAAACCCACCGTTTGCTGGGCCAAGCGGCTGCCAGTTAGCACCATCATCACTTGATCTAAAAACACCATTACCCCATGTAGCAGCAAATACATAAGAATTATTTTTTGTGAATGCCCAGACACTCATACCTTCCATACCCTTGGTTTCAATCCAGTTACTACCATGATCTGATGTTCGATAGACTCCGGGTCCGGTACCTTCCGTTGCTGCTAAAATGTATTGATTGCTGGTAATAACATCAAAAACCAAACGACCACTCAAACCAATTGAAAACCAGGGATCACCTGTATCTGTAGTTGAATAGACCCCATTTAATGTAGCGGCTAATACCTCGGTGTCTGTCGCATAAAGATTATTTCCAATTTGTGCATCACCAAGATTAGTTTGCATCCATTGTGCATTTAATGGATTCCCAATTGAAATAATCAGAACAAGTATGCCAATTTTCATAATGTTCCCCTTATGATGAATTTATTATAAGATTTATTTGAATTTAAGAGACAATTTATATGCCCCGTTAAATTGTGAATTATTTAATAGTATTGTAATCTTCCTAAAAATTCTCTATGGAAAAAGGTGATTTTTCCAGGCAATTATAACTTGACTGCTATCAATCAATTTTTAACGGAATGAAAAACGATCGGTTTGAATACAACGCTGGTTAGAATTGGATGTAAATTTGAGTTATTAAGATCTTTGATTCGGATAATAAGATTAAATTGGCAAATGTTTTAACAGCCAGGAACTTTATCCAGATAAATTCTAACCCGCTTTTCATTTTACACTCTCTTCAATAATTTTAATTTCTTCATATTTTAAAGACATAAAGTTTACAACCCGTTTTTCAGTATCGTGGAAAAATTCTCCACCTTATTTAAATACTTGTCAAGTTTGATCGCGAGATTTTCTTCAATTCATTTAAACTCAGATTCAAGCTTTTTCAGGTCTTTGAATATTCTGAGTGGATTCTCTGGTCCTCAAAAATATACCTGATAAATGGGATCAGGTTCGATCAATATCTGTGGATTATCAAGCCCTACATTTAGAAATATTTCTTAGTTTTAATTTATAATTGAGGAAACCGTTCAGGGCTGGAATGGGAAGTTGTAATACATAGCCTTCTAAGTATTGTCCTAAATATAATAATAATTAATTATGACATAATGCCCTTGAACGGTTTCCAAATTTTTTAAATTATTTCAACAAATTCATCTTTTTAATTTGTATAAAATTACCTGCTTTTAACTCATAAAAGTAAATCCCGCTTGCTAGATTTGATGCTTCGAGATTGTAATTAAATGTACCTGCAGAAAGGTTTTGATTTACCAAAGTTGTTACCTCATTCCCCAATATATTGTAAACTTTCAGTGTCACAAATTCATTTTCCGGAATTGTAAAACTGATAGTGGTAGTCGGATTAAAAGGATTCGGATAATTCTGTAAAAGTTTATACTCATCCGGGGAAATCGAAGAGACCTCTTCAATAGTTGTTACACCTGCAGGAAATTGTCCAACTGTTCCATCTGCCAAAGCAAAGAATAACCCAAATACTTCGCCATTCTGATTTGAAGATGGATTTAGGAATCCTGAAGCAAATACAACGGCACTTCCGCCACCAAGAGACGATAAGTCGGCAATATAAGATTCTACTAATGTTGTTCCATCCGATAAGGTCAAGTCAAGCGTGTATGTTGCAGGAGGAACTGTAATATAATCGGTGATATCTTCATAAGCAGCATCATCAACTAATGTTGCAACATCTCTGGCAATTACATCTACTGTTGGGGCATCAGTCGCACCATGAATTACAAAGAAATCTACATCTTTACTTGTTGCATTTTCTCTTGCATTTGCATTTATAAATAATGTAAAAGAAGTACTTTTACCTTCAGGATTTGATTCAAATGAACCTGAGTCCAAAACACCATTAACTACAGCTACATATGTTTCATTTTCTATTAAAGTAACAATAAAGTTTTTTAGTGTATCTCCAGCGGATGTACTGTTTGATCCTGCAATGCCGATGTTTATTGGGATTCCAGCGGGGGCATCTATATACGGGGTTGCATCTCTGAAATTAAAATTATCCAGCAATAACTCTCCATCCAGGTAAATGTCTACTGAAGCAGCACCGGGATCTGCAGCATTATGAATGACTTGCAATCTGGCTGTTTGTGCAAATAAATTGTTCACCCCTGTTATAATCAGTAATAATAATAATGCTTTTAAAGTTTTCATGATTTTCCTTTCTTATTAACTAAGTCTAGTTTAAATAACCGTTAACTTTAGCGTAATTGAATAACTCCTGCTGTAATATTTTCCTCGCCCTATAAAGACGTGAACGGACAGTACCTATTGGAACATTTACAAGCTCGGCTATTTCCTCATACGTATAACTTTCAAGATCGCAAAGAAAAAAAACATCTTTCATTTTTGCAGGAATTTTTGCTAATGCTTCAGAGAGTTCATCATCAAAAAGATTATGATAAAAATCCAGATCAAGATTATTACTTTTCGATTGATCGGATTTTATGTGTTCATAAACTTCTTCGATCTCATCATAATCTACTTTTACAGGTTCTCTTTTCATTTTCCTGTAATTATTGATAAAAGTATTTCTCAGAATCATAAACATCCACGCTTTACTGTTAGTACCATTTTCAAATTGATGATAATTCTTATATGCTCTGTATTATGTTTCCTGTACAAGATCAGACGCGTCATCGGAATTAGCTGCAATTTTTAATGCATAACTATATAGTGCATTTTTATGCGGCATCGTTGCATTTTTAAATTCATCCTGTTTTTCATCTTGAATTCTGCTTTGGATTAATTTTTCTGGACTGATCATTATACTGTCCGTTCCTTGTCTAATTATTAATTAATTTTTATTCAGGGATGAGTACTGTATCTATAATATGAATTACCCCATTCTTAGCCATAACATCAGCAGAAATAACTTTAGAATTATTTATAACAACACCATCATCATTTGTTGTAATGCTAATGTTTTTACCGGATAGGGTTTCAGCTTTATTAAGCTTAACAACCTGATCCGAGGTTACTTTACCCGATACGACATGGTAAAGAAGAATGGATTTAAGAGTTTCTTTGTCTATTAATAAGGACTCAATAGTCCCTTCCGGTAATTTGCCAAATGCTTCATCTGTTGGTGCAAATACTGTGAATGGACCTTCGCCCTGAAGGGTTTCGACTAAGCCAGTCTCTGATAAAGCTTTTGCAAGTGTATTGAATTTACCTGACTCAATAGCAATAGTTACAATGTCCTTTTTAGATTCATTTTCTTTATGCTCATTAGCAAATGAAGGAAATGAAAATATCAGTGAAGTCAATATCACTGAAAGAACTTTTTGGGGTGAAAGAATTGTGGTTAACATAATGTTACTCCTTATTTTGATTTATTATTAGAAATTAGATCAATTTGACTGTCTATCAAATGTCTAATATTTGTTGGATCAATTATAATAAATTGTATAGTATTTGTCAAGCATCTTGGACAATTATTTTTTAATTGAACTTTATAAATGGTATAAACGTTATATTTTTAGCAGATTTAATGATGAATAGTTTTTATACATTGTTGAATTTATTTAGACAAAATCTTAATTTTGAATCAAAAAATTGAAATGTAGATGTATAAATACCCAATTAAAGTAGTCAGCCAAATGACCGGTTTAAGCGTTTTCGTTATTCGTGCCTGGGAGAAAAGATATAATGTTGTTTCACCCGAAAGGACTGAAACAAACCGGAGGCTTTATTCTGAAGATGATATTGAGAAGCTGAAATTATTAAATAACGCTGTGAACCTGGGGCATAATATAGGCGGAATCGCAAAACTCTCGGTAAGTGAACTGCGTTCTATTTTGGAACGAAACCCGGCAACATCAAATGTTCCAACGGAATTATCAACCGAGCAATTTGCAGATACGGAATCGATATTAAGTAGCTGTGTTGAAGCAGTAAAATCATACGACAGTAAAAAACTGAGTACAATATTGTTAAAAGCATCATCAAAGATGAGTCAACCCCTTTTAATTGAAAAGTTAGTAATACCTCTTGTTTATGAAATAGGAGATTTGTGGCATGAAGGTGATATTAGAGTTGCTAACGAACATATAGCATCGGCAGTAATCAGATCATTTCTTACAAACCTTATAGAACAACACATTCCACCCCAAAATGCACCAATCATAATTTCGGCTACTCCGAGAGGTCAGGATCATGAATTAGGCGCTCTAATTGCAGGGGTTACAGCGGCTTCAGTAGGTTATAAAGTTATATATCTTGGACCCAACTTACCTGTAGAAGAAATAGCTGCTGTAACAGATAATCTTGATGCAAAAGTTGTTGCGTTGAGTCTTGTTTATCCAAATGATGATCCACAACTAAAACTGGATTTGGTGAATTTGAAAAAAATGCTGCCAGGAAATACATCCTTGATCGTTGGTGGAAGAGCTGCTAATGGATATCTTGATGTACTTAATGATATAGGTGCAATCAGAGTTAATGATACCAAGCAATTTCGCATTGAGCTAGAAGCTATAAGGGAACAAAAATACAATTAGGTATTTATCATTTCTTTTATTCATTTTAAAATAGAATTGCATTCAATTGAAAATATTCCAAATTAAATCAAAGAAAATACTTAATATCTCTTTGGATAAATCATGGGATTTTTTTTCTAATCCAAGTAACCTTCCTAAAATTACACCACCATGGTTAAATCTTAAATTGACTTCCGATTTGCCTGACAAAATGTATGCAGGAATGTTAATTACATATAAAGTTTATTCATTTCCGGGTATTCCAATCAGCTGGGTTACTGAAATCACCCAAGTAAAAGAAAAGAATTTCTTTATTGATGAACAGAGATTCGGTCCCTACAAATTCTGGCATCATCAACATCATTTCAGGGATGCAAATGAAGGTATAGAAATGGAAGATATAGTCACTTATGCTCTCCCATTTGATCCTTTAAGCAGACCGGTAAATACTTTAACGATAGGAAGGAAGGTAAAAGAAATTTTCAAGTATCGGGAGGAAGTTCTATCTCAAATATTTCCTGATTAGGTAGATGAACAAAATCACATTTATCATATTATCCTAAAATCCACCATACATTGAAACTATTTGTTAATTTTGATTGTTACCTGTATAAATAAACGAAAATAAGTTATGAAGAGATCAATCATAATATTAATAATAATATTAACTGCTGCTTCTTTTGCTCAGGAAAATAATGTGAAAATTTACGGGAAAGTAATTGATAAACTAACCAGGCAGCCATTACCCGGCGCTAACGTTTTAGTATTAAACACAAATTACGGTGCATCAACAGATGTAAATGGAAAATTTGAAATTAAGGGTTTGGCTCCCGGTGAATACCTGTTAAGAGCATCAATAATTGGCTATAAGAGTGTTACCAAAAGCGGCATAATGGTTATGAGTGGATTCCCTTCCGAAGTTTTATTTGAACTGGAAGAAGAAGCTGTGCAATTGGAAGACGTTGTTGTAAAAAGCAATTTATTTGAAAAAAGCAGGCTCGATCTTACAAGTACCAGCGGGTTCAGTAACGAAGAAATAAGGAGAAGCCCGGGTGGATTTGAAGATGTAATAAGAGCTTTATCTGTTCTACCTGGGGTTGCCCAGGCAGATGCCGGCAGGAACGATTTAATTGTCCGCGGCGGTGCCCCTTCTGAAAATCTATACCTGATTGACGGCTACCAGGTTCCGAATATAAATCATTTCGGAACACAGGGCGCCACCGGTGGTCCGTTAAGTTATATAAATCTCGATTTCGTTAGCGGCACTACATTTTCTACCGGCGGTTTCTCAGTAATAAATGGCGATAAACTTTCTTCCACCCTATCAATTGATCTTCGAAGGGGAAGACAGGATCGTATTGGAGGGAAAGCCACAATTTCTGCTTCTCAATTCGGATTAAATTTAGAAGGACCGATATCTGAAAACTCACAATTTATATTTTCAGCAAGGAGAAGTTATCTCGATTTCATATTTAAAGCTGCAGATTTTTCTTTCGTGCCTGAATACTGGGATTTTTTAGGTAAAGCCGATTTTGAAATTGATAAAAATAATTTCTTATCTGTTTTAGTGATTTCTGCCATCGATAACGTTAACTACTTTAACGATACTCAGGATCAAAGATACGATAACTCAAAGATCATCGGCAGCGGACAAGTACAATATCTTGCTGGTATAAAATACCGCCACCTGATTGACAATGGTTTTGTCAAGATATCACT
>Ga0307423_1000179_pt1 | contig 42075 bp, 43 predicted proteins | sample SalMarWE160310MG_FD_202154 | JGI IMG/M metagenome (GOLD analysis project Ga0307423, IMG submission 202154) | Salt marsh sediment microbial communities from the Plum Island Ecosystem LTER, Massachusetts, United States - WE1603-10 | ecosystem: Environmental > Aquatic > Marine > Intertidal zone >... | reverse complement strand
CCGTACACTGCGGCGAGTGCGTACGAGAGCCGCGGCTCCGTCTCCTTGACGAATCGGGTGAACGCTTGTCGCTCGTCGGGTTCCACGGTCCCTCCGTGACTCTCATCCAATTAAGCGGGCGGCGGTTCCAGAGGCGGTCAGGAACCGGTAGCACGAGAGCTATCGGCCCCGCAGGGACGAGCCAGCCGCCCGACCGTGACCACGCGCCACCGTACGAGTAGTAGTCGCCGAGCTCTCCGGTATAGATCCAGGCCCACGGCTGTACGTCTACCGAGCATGACAACCCGGCGTCGGTGAAGTCACAGCGCCTTGGACAGAAGGGCTAGGCGTCCCCGGATCGGGTGCTTGTTGTCGGCACGTTGGCGGCACCACCGACAGCCACGACAGCGCCGACGGCCATCAGCCACATGCCGTAACCAACGCTCCCGGACGAAAACGCCGTATCAACCAGCTCGACACGGTTCCTGATATCGACGAAATCGAAGATCCATACAAGTGTGACGAGGACGATCGCCGTCCACAACAGCGATCTCGTGAACCGGGTTGCCAAGCTGCCGCTGAGCAGCATCCCGCCAACAAACCCGATGACGACACCGGCAGCGAGGGTGAACACACCGTCTCCGCTCATGCCGGACTGAGTGATGGTTCCAAAGATCGTCGATGCAGCGATCCAGGGCATGAATGAGCCGATCGCGACCAGCGCCCCTCCGATTAGCAACCACCAGCCAGCCCTTGCTCCCACGAACATCTTCCCGTCGTTGCGGAGCGGCAAGCATAACGAGACCACACGATGCCGCAGATGGTGAGTGGCGGCTACTCGGCCGGCTGATCGAGCAGCGTCGCCAGGATGTGTTCCTCGTCACCGGCGAGCAGCAAGCGATACACCCAGCCCCAATACCGCTGATGCTCGGCACCGAATCTAAGGGTGCTCTCCCACCGACTGACGTATTCCAGTGCTTCGTCGAGGAAGCTACGCAATGCAGCTGCCATCGAGTCGCCTTCGCCGCGGATCGGAGGACCGACCGCCAATGAGATTGCTACCGCAGCCCGTCGTTGATCGTCAACCGGGGCCATGTGAGCTCGGAACGGGAACAGCGTCTCGAGCCGCTCCTCGAGATCGGCCCGACTGTGCACCTCGAAAGGTTCAGTGTCAATCGGCGAAGCCTCACAATGGAATTCAACCGGGCGTCGGTGAGCGAGCACATCGAGTACCGCACCGATGTCCGGTTGGGGTACCCGTGGTTTGACCGCTAACAGTGTCATCACAATTGTCCTTGGTCTCGACCGGTTCTTGCCGATCCGGCCGCTGTCCCATTCATATCGGCCGGAACACCAGTGAATTGAGGAGACCGCGACTTAGACACCTTCCGAAGTGCTCTCCCACGCACACAGAATCGCGCGTATCTTTGGCAACCTGCGTGCTCAAGTTGAGTGTGAGAGCCAGGAAGGGGAAGATTTATGAGACGCTTCTACGCGTTCGTATTTGCGATATCGCTGTTGGCCGCCGCATGCGGTGGGTCGGGGGATGACAGTGCCGGGGCCACAACGAGCGCCAGCGCCAACACGACCACTACAGCGGCAATGGAGGACAAAACCGGGTCCGAAGACAGCGACGCGGCAGCCACCGAGACAACGACAACCATCGCGGTGAATGCTCTTGGGGACGGAGACGAGAACACCACGTTCTATGGCAATCCCCCCGGGACCGGAACAGTTGAGGTCGGTGACACCAAGTACGAGTTCGATCTCAACATCCTGTGCCTATCGATGGCCGGCGCAATGGGGGTCGCCGGGCAGTCAGCCGACGGGTCGAGCGTCTCCGTCGACGCCGACTTCCCTCCAGAAGGCTGGGAAACTGACGGTGAGGACTGGGACCCGCCGTCGATTGCGATTGATGACGACGAGATGGATGCCAGATGGGTCGCAGGGGGCGACGTAGGTTCGATGTACCCCGAAGGTTCGAGTGTCGTCAGCTCTTTTTCGTCCGATGGCAGACTCGCCGTCGGAGAGGCGAGCTTCGTCAACGTGTATACCTCCGGCGACAATCTCGAGGTCCAGACCGGACAGTTCGAATTCAACTGTCCCGAAGCGTGACCATCGGAGGACGCGTCGAGGGCCGATGACGGATTCCGTCATCGGCCCTCGATTGATTGAGATCATCACGCCTTGGCTTGATCCTCAGGAACGGGTGATTGGTAGTCCACACAGCCACATTTTGGCACCGTGCAGCCTCTCTCCCGCTTGTGCTCGACCTTGGGATGCCCACAGCCGAGACAACGTTTCCTTCCGCCATCCAGCGGACGGGATCGATTGCTCACCGAGAGCGCTCTTTGGCCTCATTCACTTTGAGGGCACGACCATCGACATTGCGCCCGTTGAGAGCGTCGATCGCCGCTGATGCCTCATCCGAAGAAGCCATCTCCACGAACCCGAACCCGCGCGAGCGGCCGGTGTCGCGGTCGGTGATGACCTGGGCTTTCCTTACCTCGCCGTGCTCGGCAAACATTGCTTCAAGGTCAGCCGAGTTTGTGCTGAACGCGAGATTACCCACGTAGATATTGGTAGACAAGATTCTTGCTCACTTTCTTAGAGCCTCAGACCGTCGAATAGGGGCGAACCGCCCGCACTGATCCGCGGCCGAGGCCGGTACTCGCGCACCGGCGAAAGAGTCGCATTGTCCTGCGGTGACACCACCCTGACGGAACCAAAGGGGTGGGGTCGGCGATGCGCGCTCCGTGCGCGCACTATTAAGAGTAGCCGACTTTCCGGCTTCCCGAAAGCCGAACTCGACTCAACTACCCGATGAGAACGTCTGCAAGGGCTCGCAACGCCCGCGCCCGATGTGAGATTTCGTTCTTCTCCGGCGTGGTCATCTCGGCAAATGTCCTCTCTCCGACCAGGAACACCGGGTCATATCCGAAGCCGTTGCTGCCACGCCGCTCCCGGGTGATTTCACCTTCCATCGCACCGGCGACGACGATTTCGTCACCGTTCTCGTCGATCAGGGCTATGACGGTGCGGAAGCGTGCGGTGCGGACGGCGACACCGTCCAGCTCCTGCAACAGCTTTGTGACGTTGTCGTCGTATGTGGCGTTCTCGCCGGCATACCTGGCCGACAGCACACCCGGCGCTCCGCCGAGGGCGTCCACCTCGAGCCCGGTGTCATCGGCGATCACGGCGTACCCTGTATGGCCCCTGACCGCCCGAGCTTTCAGCAGAGCGTTGCCCTCGAGCGTGGGCTCGGTCTCCTCGACGTCGGGCCAGTCGGCGTCGACTACCAACTCGAAGTCGAGCCCGGTCTCTTCGAGCACATGCTCGATTTCGGCGATCTTGTGCGGATTCTTCGAGGCAATCACGACGTGGCCGAGCTGTATCAGGAGCGTGCCGTCTTCTGGTGGCCGACTAGCTCAGCAATGCCCTTTTCGGCCAGATCCAGCATTCTGTCCAGCTCGGTGCGCTCAAATGCCACGCCCTCGGCAGTTCCCTGCACTTCGACGAAGCCACCATCGCCGGTCATGACAACGTTGCAGTCGGTGTCCGCGGACACATCTTCTGTGTACTCGAGATCCAGAAGCACTTCGCCGTCCACGATGCCGACCGAGACAGCTGCCACGTGGCGGGCGATGGGCGATTTCTCCATGACCCCATCGGCAACCATCTTGTCGAACGCGTCCGCCAGGGCAATCCATGCACCGGTGATCGAGGCGGTGCGGGTTCCGCCGTCTGCCTGCAGTACATCGCAGTCGATGCGCGCCATCATCTCCCCCATAACCTCCTCATCGACGGCTGCGCGCAGCGACCGTCCGATCAGCCGCTGAATCTCCTTGGTCCTGCCCCCACTTATCGACTTGCGGGAAACTCTCTCCCGGGTGGAGCCCGGCAGCATCGAGTACTCCGCCGTGACCCAACCCTTGCGGGTACCGCGCATCCAGGGGGGGACATCCCTCTCGATCGACACGGTGCACAACACCCGGGTTCTACCCATCTCGATCAGAACAGACCCTGGTGTCATCTCCGTGTATCCGCGATGCAGCTTCACAGGTCGCAGCTCATCGGCTTTTCGATCTTCTCTCATTTCAACCTCTCGTCATATCTCGTAAACGTCACCGGGGGAAGCGACAGCCACCGGCCCACCAAATGCTCGCTCGGCGTCGGCGCGCGCCTGCCGCCAATCGAGTTCGGGGCGCAGATGTGTCAGGATCAGCTTTGCGGCACCGGCCTCTCTTGCTATCTCACCCGCTTCGCGAGCTGTGAGGTGGTGAGCAAACTCGTGGTCGTCACGCTCACCGGGGATAGATGCCTCGGCCAGCACCACGGCGACTCCCGCACATAGGCCGGGGAACCCGCCCCCGGGACCGGTATCGGCCGAATAAGCAAACGACCGCCCACCGGCTTCAAAGCGGGTAGCGATGGTCGGCACAGAGTGAGCGGTTACTGCAAACCGCAGATCGATCTCCCCAACGGTCACGTGGTTCTCTGCACCCACCTCGTGGAAGTCAAAAATGTCGAACAAGACGTGACCCTCCCCGGCACCGAGGAACTCGGCGATGCGATCGGCCAGCCCGGGTGCGGCGAACACCGGCAGGCCCTGGCGCTCGAACGGCCCATAGGCCAGGGCGTGGTGCAGCGCCAGGAAATCGGCACAATGGTCCGGGTGGCGGTGTGAGAGCACTACCGCATCCAGGCGGTCAGGCGACACTCGTCGCTGCAATTCCGCCATCACCCCGAACCCGATATCACACAGGATTTGTGTCGACCCGTGGCTGACCAGGTAGCCGGAAGCCGGGCGATCCGGCACCGGGTAAGTTCCCGAGCTTCCCAAAACATCCAACTGCATCTATCTGCTCCCGAAGAACACAACCATCCACACTCCCGACAACACGATCGAGGCCAGCAATGGGACCCAAACCGTGCGCCGCCACAGCAGCGCAGCAATCCCGGCCGTGACCAGCCACACAACTGTGAGCGTAATCACCCACCCTGACGGAACCACAGGGGAAGATGCCACGATCAACACACCGACCACCAGGTACATGGCCACGCCGACCAGACCGTACATCGTCAGGTGCTCGGACCGTTCCCCGGTCACGGCACCTCCCGCAGCATGACCTCGTCAACCTTCATTTCCCGGATCCGAAACCCACGCAGCTCCGGCAATCCATTCGCCATCCCGACCACCAGATAGAGCCATGAAGGGTCGAGCGCACCGGCGACGTCCGACGCCGAAGGAACCGCGGCAGATTCCGGGTGGGAATGAAAAGAGCCCCCTATTTGCCAGCCCCGGCTCTCCGCGTTGCGGATGGCACCAAAGTGCTCCCGGGGAGCGACGGTGAACCGGACACGAGACCTCTCAACATTGGTTGTGGCGTAGGCCATCACCATGCGGCCGGAACCGTCGAAGGCGAGCAGGCCGCACGCTTCCTCCGGCAGGCAGAACTCAGCGTGGGCATACACCGCCTGCCGGATCTGCGAAGGGACGTCGAACCGCTCCATTACAGGCGATCGCGACAGATCGGCTGGGTCATGCAGCGGCTCCCGCCTCTCCCCCGGCAAAGCTCGCTGGCATCGAGTTCGAGCACTTCGATACCCGCTTCCCGTAGTCGACGATTCGTCTCCTGGTTTCGTTCGTAGGCGATGACCACCCCGGGTTCGATAGCCAGGGTGTTGTTGCCGTCGTCCCATTGCTCGCGAAGTTGCCCGATCGCATCGCCTCCGGTGGAAACGAACGTGACCTCATCGAGCCCCAGGGTCTCTCGTAGCGCCGCCTCGAGACCGGAACTTCTCGAGACGTTGAGCCGGTCTTCGTCGCCCGTGATGATGTGGACGTCTACCTTGTCGAGCAGGCCGGGGAAGACGTTGAACACCGTTCGGTCGACCATAGTAAAAACCGTGTCGAGATGCATCACTGCACGGGCGCGACGAAGGTGAACCACAATGATCTTCCGGATCGGCGATCGCCGCAACAGGCGATGAGCGAGCAATTCGACGGCTGCCGGCGCAGTCCGCTCCCCGAGGCCAACCATCAGCGTGTCCTCCGCGAGCACCAGTACGTCGCCGCCCTCGATGCTCGCCGGATAGTGATCGTCGGGGCCGGAGCCGTACCACACAGGAAACTCCTGCTCATTGAAGCGGGGATGATGGCGATAGATCTCCCGCATGTACAGAGACTCTCGCTCACGAGCCGGTGTTGCCAGCACATTGAGAATGAGCCCGCCACCTACCCAGGCGGCATTGTCACGCATGAACAACAGGTTCGGCAGGGGTCGTAATACATAGTGGAAGCGGTCCGCCACCAGATCGGCGAAGAGCGGATCCACACCCCAACTCGCCAGCTCACCTTCCAGCAACCCGCCGAGGAGAACGTCAACCACCTGGTCACAATCTGCTTCCCTCAGGCTCGAGCGCAATCGCTCCGACACCCCGACACCACATCGGGCAGGCGTGATGATGTCGTCGATGATCTCGCCGCGGGTCTCTTCCATGTCGAGGACGTCACGCAGCAGGTTTTCGAAGTAGACCACCTCGACGCCACGGTCGGTCATGAGCGAGGTGAAGCGGTCGTGCTCCTCCTGGGCACGCTCCAACCAGAGGAGATCGTCGAACAGGAGGGCGTCCTTGTTGTCGGGAGTGATCCGGGCGATCTCGATGCCGGGACGATGCACCATTACGCTTCGTAGCTTCCCGATTTCGCTGCTGACGTCACCCATGGTGGCGGACTCTAGGACCTTGCCGTGCAGTCTGCCCGCGGCACCGGCTTCGAAGAGGAGAAGAGAACCCATAGAGCGCACCCGGGCGACCGATTGACTCGAGCAAGCGCTAGCTGGGGACGAAAAAGAACCCGGAGCATCTTCGGCAATCTCAAGCTGTCTTGAGACAACCGCTGCGATAGGACCAATTCGCAGATCTCCGGGTTCCGGTGGTCCGAGTTGGAGTCGCCACCAGGCTTCAACCGAAGCCAAAGCAGCTAATCACATTGGTAGCCGCCTAGCGCTCGGCCACCTCCAGGGTCCTGTAAAAACAGTCAATCATTTTGTGGACCACCTCCCTTCTCTGGTGAAAGTATTTTGCCACAACTTCCGCGTTTGTCGAGCGGAATCGCCAACACCGGTCAATACAACTAGTCGCCGTCATCGGGAATCTACGGGTATGCTCGCCCACGCATGACACCATTGCGTCTTGCCATATGGGAGGTAATAGCAAATGAAGGCAATGAAGCGGAACCGGGTTGTCCTGGCTCTCACTGCGTTCGCGCTGCTAATCGCAGCGTGTGGCGGTGGTGGAGACACGGAGACAACCGCGGCCCCAGAAACTACACAAGCAACAACGACCACCGCAGCGGAGACCACAACCACCGCGATGGAAGAAACGACAACGACAGCCATGGAGGAGACGACCACCGCCGCCGCCATGCCTGAGAACGCCGATGGTGTTCTCAAGTTCGGGTATGTGCTGCCACAGACCGGTGCTCTGTCCGCCATCATCGATGCGCTGTTGAAGCCGATCGAAATGGCCCAATCGGAGATGGCCGATGCCGGCTTCGACGTGACGCTGGTACCCGCCGACTCCGGAACTGATCCGGCAATCGCTTCTACCGCAGTCGATGGTCTACTCAACGACGGGGTCGATGCCATCCTGGGTGCTGCCGCATCCGGTGTCTCCTTGTCGATCATTGACAAGGTAACCGGATCCGGAGTCGCGATGTGCTCCGGTTCCAACACCGCGGCCGCGCTTTCCAATGTCGACGACGGCGGTTACTACTTCCGCACTGCACCGTCGGACTTGTTGCAGGGCCCGGCCCTCGCCGACGTGATCACCGGTGATGGTGCATCCAGCGTTGCCATCGTCTATCGCAACGATGAGTACGGTGCGGGGTTCAACGACGCACTGGCCGCCGCACTGGACGCCAACGGCGTCACGGTCGCCGACCAGATCTCATACGACCCGAATGCCACCTCGTTCGACGCAGAAGCGTCCAAGCTTGCCAATGACGGCGTTGATGCGATCGCCATCATCGTCTTCGGCGAGGGTGCCCAGCTGCTCCAGGCCATGTCCGAAGCGGGTGTCGGCCCCACCGATGTCGCCGTATACGTCGCCGACGGCTTCAAGGACACGGTGTCCGCCGCGGACGTCGACCCGACCAACCCGGCCGCGATCGAGGGCATCAGGGGTACCGCCCCTTCGGCTTCCCCACCCAACGGTGAAGCGACGTTCCCCGACCGCCTCGAGGCATTCGCCCCGGGCACCCCGACCATCTTCTCGGCCCAGTTCTACGACTGCACCGTGATCTTCTCCCTGGCCTCGGCTATCGCCGGCACCGATGATGCATCGGTGTGGGTCAACGAAGTCAACGGGGTCACCGAGGGTGGCACGAAGTGCTCCACCTTCAGCGAATGCTACGACCTGGTACAGGCAGGTGAGGACATCGACTACGACGGCGCCTCAGGCCCGCTCGAGTTCACCGACCTCGGCGAGCCATCGACCGGTGTCTACGACGTATTCGAATACGACTCAGAAGGCAACCCGGTCACCATTGACCAAGTCGAGGTATAACAACTACCGCGACTGATAGGTATAGGAAGGGGCCCGGTTAGCCGGGCCCCTTCCTTAATGACATCCCGAATGCGGCTACTGGGCGCGACCGAGTGTCCCGAGGTACAGGTCGATGATCTTCGGGTCGTGCAGCAACTCGTGGCCCGGGCCTGTGTAGGCGTTCGTTCCCTGATCGAGGACGTAGCCACGGTCGCAGATCTGCAGGCAGCGTCTGGCGTTCTGCTCGACCATGACAATGGAGACGCCGGTGTCGGCGATCTGCCTGATCCGGTCAAAGATCATGTCCTGGTTCGCCGGCGACAACCCCGCCGAGGGCTCATCCAACAGCAGCACAGACGGGCTCATCATGAGCGCACGACCCATCGCCAGCATCTGGCGCTCGCCACCGGACATAAAACCCGCCCGCTGGCGGCTCCGCTCGGCGAGGATCGGGAACAGCTCTGAGACAACCGCAAACCGCTCGTCCCATCGTTCCGGAGCGAGGAAGAGACCCATCTTGAGATTCTCTTCGACGGTCAACGTCTGGAAGACGTTCTGGCGCTGCGGCACATAGCCGACACCCATCGATACGAGCGTATGGGCAGCGAGGTTGGTGATGTCGTCGCCGCGGAGGGTCACCAAACCGCTGCGGATGTTGACGAGGCCGAAGAGAGCCTTCACGAAGGTCGACTTCCCGGCGCCGTTCGGGCCGATGATCCCGACCAGCTCCCCTTCTGAGAGGGTCAGATTGCACCCGTTGAGGATGTCGACACCCGGCAGATACCCGGCGACGACATCGGAGGCTTCTACCAGGTTTGACGTGGTCCCGTCGCTCATGGTGCCTCTCCGTGATGGCGTCCGAGATAGGCGTCGATGACATCCTGGTTGGCGGCGATGTGCGCCGGCGGCCCCTCGGCGATGAGGACACCCTGGGCAAGCACAACTACCCAGTCGCTGATCTCCTGGACAACGTCCATGTCGTGCTCGATGAAGACGACCGTCTTGCCTGCCTCGCGCAGCCCTCTGATGTGATGGAGCAACGACTGGGTCAGTGCCGGGTTCACCCCTGCCATCGGCTCATCCAACATGATCAGCTCCGGGTCCACCATCAGTGCCCTGGCCATCTCGAGAAGTTTCCTCTGACCGCCGGAGAGGCTCCCCGCGAACTCATCACGCATGTGCTCCAGACCGAATCGCTCCAACAATTCGTCAGCCTTGACGATGTTGGCACGCTCGATCCGACGCCACGGTGTCAGCAAGCCCCCGAGCAGCGACTCGCCGCGTTGATCGGTGGCGGCCAGCAACACATTTTCGAGCACGGTCAATCGGGCGAGGGACCGGGTCAGCTGGAACGTGCGGACCACGCCGCGGCGAGCCACCCGGTAGGCGGGGATCCCAACCAGTGCGCCGCCATCAAGATGCCAGTGGCCGTCGTCTGCGTGGTCGAAGCCGGTGAGGAGATTGAATAGCGTCGTCTTGCCTGCACCGTTGGGACCGATCAGCGATGTGATGGTGTGACGCTGAATCTCCAGCCTGCCGACATCGACCGCCTGAAGACCCCCGAAGGCGCGGCTGATGTGCTCGACAACGAGAATCGGGTCGGGTTTTGCCACGCCGGGCTCCGGGGCAACCCCGGCGAGTGGAGACTCACGTGTCACCAATGAGCATCTCCTCCTTGTTACCGAAGATCCCCTGGGGCCGGAAAGCCATCAGGGTCATCAAACCGAGACCGACAAGCACAAGCTTCACCTGGGCTGCGTCGGTTGCATCGAATCCAGCCCAATCGAGGTAGCCCTGGCCCTGGGCGCTGAGCATCAAGCTGTCGAAGAAGAAGAACAGGAACTGGAAGATGAGGGCGCCGACTACAGGCCCGACAATCGTTCCCGCACCACCGACAATGACAATCACGTAGAGGAAGAATGTCACCTTCGGCTCGAACGAGTTCGGGGTGACGTTCTGCTGCTCGATGGCGAGCAGCACACCGGCCATTGCACCAAGTGAGCCGCCAACCATGAGAGCCTGCAGCTTGTAGAGGAAGACGTTCTTGCCGAGACTGCGCGCCGCGTCCTCGTCCTCGCGAACGGCCCGGATAACACGCCCCCACGGGCTGCGTACCAGCTTCCAGGTGAGTAGCAACCCGAGAGCCACCAACGACCACCCGACGAGCGTCACGAACAGAGCTCTCCCCTGGAAGACGAACTGACCCCATCCGTACCGGGCTCCTGGCGAAAACGGATTCAAGGCGAAAAAGTCGTTGGCGAATGCCTGGATGCCGAACACTCCTCCAGTCAGCGGCTCGGCAAAACCGGACCTGGCGACCAGTCGCATGATCTCACCGATAGAGATGGTGACGATGGCGAGATAGTCGGCGCGCAGTCTCACTGTGGGAATCCCCAGCAGCAAGCCGAGAAATGCGCCGGCGAGGACCCCGATAACGACCCCGAGCCACAACGAGCCGCCGAATTCGACGGTGATGGCGGTCCCATAGGCCCCGGCCATCATGAACGCCACGTGGCCGAAGTTGAGCAGACCGGTGTAGCCGAACTGGAGGTTGAGCCCGATCGCCGAGAGGGCATAGGCCGCTCCGACCGGGCCGAGTGCCGCCAACACGCCGTCGAAGAAGATGTCTGCCCAATTCATCAGCCGATCCGCTCCCTGGTTCCGAGGATTCCCTGCGGGCGTATCAACAGCATCACTACAAGGAGGGCTAGGGCGACGGCGTTTTTGACACTGGCATCAATCCAGAAAGTACTCATCTCCACGGTGACGCCAACGATAAATGCGCCGACCATTGCCCCGAACGCGGTCCCGAGACCACCAAGGACAACGGCTGCGAATATCAACAGCAGGAGCTTGAAGCCCATGTCCCATTGCACAGTTTCGGAAGCTCCCTCCAGTACCCCTCCCAACCCGGCGAGACCGGCTCCCACCACCCAGGTGACCAGGATCACTCGCTCCACATCGATCCCCGACGACTCTGCCAGATCACGATTGTCGGCGACCGCACGCATTGCGGTTCCAGTCTTGGTGTACAGCAGGAACATGCCGACACCGATCAAGACCAGGATGCTGAACACAATGATGAAGATGTTCTTGGGAACGGTCTGCACACCGAAGATCTGGATCGGTTGCTGGACTGCGAAGTCGGCGTACGTCCTCGGCTCCCCACCGAAGAGGATGTTGATCCCGTTGCGCACCGAGAAAGACAGACCAATCGAAATCACCAGCATCGAGATGAGCCCGACGCGACGCCGCCGCAGCGGTCGCCACAGTGCGGTCTCGTTGATCCATCCAAAAGCCGCGGTCAGCAGGATCGCCGGAATCGCAGCAATGAGCAGCGGCCATTGCGGGCCGAGCAGAGACAGATGGAAGAAGTAGGCGATAACGGCGCCCATCGTGACCATCTCACCGTGGGCGAAGTTGACGAGCCCGGTGACCCCGAAGATCAGCGAGAGACCAATCGAGGCCATGGCAATGATCGCCCCCAGCTTCAGCCCGAGCACAAGCAGCTCTAGCAAGCGGTCCAGCGTGCTGACGTTTCCTGTGACGAGACCAGGACCGAGATTGAATCGGGCGGTCTTGTTCTGATTGGCCCGCACCGTCAGGTTGGGTAGCTCGGATCGTTCCGGGTCGGTGAGGGCGACCCCTTCGGGAAGGGTATCTGTCTCCAATCTGACCGCATAGGTCCCTGCACCAGGGACGGGAATCTCCCAGTTGCCTTCAGCGTCCGACTCGGCGGTTCCGATCAACTCACCGTCGCGCTCGACCGTTAACGTGACACCTGCCACCGGCTCGTGGACATCACCGTCGATCTTCTCGAGAGTTCCTTTGATTGTCTCGCCTTCAGCCCGGGCGGCAACGGGGATGGCGATAAACGCCAGGGTGGCGATCATCAGAATCAGCAGGGAGCGTGTCGTCTTGTGCAAGGTGCCGGGAGTCTAGGTCGGCACCCCCTACCCCGCACAACCGGAGCCAGAAAGTTCGGCTTTATGAAGCCGTCTTGTGGTCGGGCAGTAGATCCTGCAGCACCGACCGCACCCTGGCAAGAGCAGACGTCAGGTTGTTCCAGAGATCTTCTACTCCGGCAGCAGCACCGCCTTTTGCGGCCATTTCCACCTCATAGGCTGACTGCCGGGCTTGTTCGGCCGTCATCTGACCACTCGCCCCCTTGAGCCTGTGCGCCACCTTGGCGAGCGCTTCCAGGTCACCTGCGGCCAGGGCAGCCTCACCTTCGGCGGTCAGCTCAGCCGCTTCGTCGAGGAAGATATTGATGATCTCCGCCAGGAAGGTGGGGTCGTCACCAAACTGAGCCATGGCTTCGGCCCGATCGAATACAGTCACCGTGTCCTCTACTTCCTCGGCTTCCGGGCCGGTAGTTGCATCCGCCGGGACACCGTTGCCGGCGAGTTGTTCGACCGCGACGAACAACTCCTCGGGGCGGAATGGCTTCGGCACGTATGCGTCCATGCCCGCGGCCAGACAGCGAGCTTCGTCACCGGCCATGGCATGAGCGGTCAAGGCGACAATCGGCACGTGTCGCCCGGTGCCCTGTTCGAGGGCCCGTATCTCCGCGGTAGCGGCAAAGCCATCGAGTTGCGGCATCTGGACATCCATGAGGATGATATCGAACTTGCCCTGCTCGAATGCCGCAACCGCCTTGCGACCGTCATCGACGACCGTGACGTCGTGGCCACGACGGGCCAGAAGGCGCACTGCGAGCTTCTGGTTGATCGGCGAATCTTCGGCGAGCAGCACGCGCAACGTCTGACGACGCTCCCGCAGCCAATGTCTGGTGATCATCTCGGAGCTCGCATTGCCTTCGGCACATGCCCACGACAACGCCTCGGCGAGACTTCCCGGCGCCAATGGTTCGACCAGATAGCCCTTGAATCCGAGCTGCCGGTACAGGCCGGCACTTCCCCGCTGGCCGACGGGAGCGAGTGCGATGACCGGGATCTTGTCCATGATGCCGCTGCGTTGGAGCTCTTCTGAGCTGCCAATCGAGCGGCCGCTTGGTGCGAGCACCACAACGTCGTAGCCAGCATCTTCGGCCGCGATCCGTTTCACGGCCGTTGCGACGTCAGAAACGACGGTAGCTGCCATACCCGACCGACTGATGGTGGTGGCGATCTGGAGACCTCTCGTCTCGATGTCGGCAATGACAAGAACATTTGCTCCGCTACCGTTGCCCGGCCCCACCCGAGAAATCGCATCCACATCCACTCGGCTCAGCATGAGGTCGAATGAGAAGGTGCTTCCTTCCCCAACTGCACTGACGGCAGCCAGCCGGCCCCCCATCATTTCGACGAGCTCTGCAGAGATCGCCAGCCCGAGACCGGTCCCACCGTACTTGCGTGAGGTACTCGAATCGGCCTGTGAAAAGGCCTCGAAGATCGCTTCGAGCCGTTCCTCGGGAATGCCGATTCCTGTGTCCTCGACCTCGAATCGCACTTTGTACAGCGGTGCATCCGCCTCGGTAGCTGACACGCGCACCGTGACGCCACCAACATGGGTGAACTTCACCGCGTTGCCGATGAGGTTGAACAGGATCTGACGAAGCCGCCCGGGGTCGCCAAGGAAGCCCTGGCAGAGCTCAGGGTCAATTTCCGCCTCGAGTGTTATCCCCTGTTCCCTGGCGCGGACCGACATGGTGCCGACGGTGTCGGCGACTGTGTCCTTCAGACTGAATGGGATCGATTCGAGCGAGAGTCGACCTGCTTCGATTCTGGCGAGGTCCAGGATGTCGTTGATTAGGTCGAGCAGAGCATTTGATGCTTGTGAGACGGTCATCAGATAGTCGCGCTGCTCAACTGTCAATTCGGTGAGGAGCGCCAGATCCGTCATGCCGAGGATGGCATTCATCGGTGTACGGATCTCGTGGCTCATGTTGGCCAGGAACTGCGACTTGGCAAGACTGGCCACCTCAGCAGCCTCTTTGGCGGTGCGAAGCTCCTCTGCCGCCTCCCGTCTCTCAGTGACGTCGCGTGAGGCAACCTGATACTCGAGCGGCAGCCCCGTGTCCGGATCCCGTACGAGACGAGCGCATCCTTCCAACCAGATGTAGTGGCCATCGGCATGCAGCATGCGGTATGTGGCCTCCGCGGGTGCGTCGCCGGTAGGCGTGATGAACTTTCTGTATGTAGGAGCATCCTCCGAGTGGACGAGCTCAGTGGTGTCCATCTCGGCGAAATGCTCCGGATCGTACCCGAGGACCGATGCCACCGCAGGGGACACGTAGGTAATGCGACCGTACGAGCCTCTGCGCTCGATGATGTCTGTTGAGTTCTCGGCCAACAGCCGGAAGCGCTCCTCGCTCGACCGCAGCGCCTCTTCGCCAGCACGCCGCTCATCGATCGGCCGGCAGGTGATCACAAAGGCGTTAACCCGGTGATCTCCGATGCGGTTCGTACCGACAGATTCAAAATACCGCCAGCTGCCATCCTTGTGCCGAATACGATGCTGAATCGCCACCGTTGTCCCACCAGGTGGCGCCTCGAGGGCAGATTTGAAGACCTGGTCGACATCCTCGGGATGCATGAAATGAGCCGCGTTCCGGCCCACCATCTCATCGACGGACCACCCGAGTAGTTCCTTGACGGACGGGCCGGCAAACCGGCAGACTCCCTTGTTGTCGAGCGTGATGATCAAATCGGAGGTTGCATCCAGAATCACCTGGAGACGGGTCCGGCTGCGCTCCAGGGCTCGTTCCAACTGCGCCTTGTCGCTGACATCGGTAGCGACGCCAATCACGTGGCCTACCCGGTCGTCACCGCTGTGGGTGGGACCCAATGCCATCTGCCACTGCCTTCCGAATGCAGCGAGCTCACCGGTCGGGTGGCCTCCATCGCGGGCCTGGATGTACATCTTGTCCCATCCCGGGATCGCTGAGAAATCCTCGACACGCATGCCGATGAATCCTCGTTCGTCCAAGCCCATATGTCTGAGGTCGCGCCCGCCGGAGAACACAAAGCGGCCCGAGGCATCGATCATGAACAACACCATCGGTGCCTGTGCAATCACGGCCTGAAGAGCGGCTTCCCGGATATCCGACTCATGATTCGATGAGGTGCCCCGAGAAAACAGTGTCGCGGTCGCATCGAACAGCGGCTGGAGATCGGCCAGCGAATCGCCGGTGGCTCCGCTGAGGATCAAGGCGCCGACGGTCGACCCACCGTGGATCAGCGGAACAAAGAGCATCGAGTAGTCGGGGCCGTACGTTGCGGGCGCGCTGCCGGCAAGTAGTGCGGCGACATCATTGCTCTCACCAATGTCCCAGGACAGGTGCTCTGTTGCATAGGGTCTCAGCTGGATGGACTCGTCGCGGCTTGTGACCACCGCACCCAGGTATCCACCATCGGCGTCGGCAAGAGCCACGAGGGCGCCAAGGACATCAGCAAGGATCGATTGCGGATCGACTCTGTCCAGGACGGCGGATTGAAGCCGCACGACCTCGCGGGACACCGCAAGCTGCCGATGCAGCATCTCGATGGGCGCGTCTGAGTCAATGCTGGATGGGTAGTCTCTAACCGCCATGTCTGTTGTGTCGGCAAGAACTGGCGCAGGTTGAGCCTTCGCCCGCCGGGCGACTCGTTTCCTTTAGGCTTCTCCACGACGTTGCGATCGGAGGTAGCGCTGTGCAGTTGATCGAATGCGTCCCCAACTTCTCTGAGGGTCGTGACCGCAGCGTCATCGACGCCATAACTGCTGAGATAGAAACCGTCGCCGGGGCTCAACTGCTGGATGTCGACCCGGGAGCGGACACCAATCGGACCGTGGTGACCTTCGCCGGTGACCGGGTAGCGGTTGGCGAGGCCGCATTCAGGGTGATCGTGAAGGCAGCCGAGCTGATCGACATGACCGCCCACAGTGGCGCCCATCCCCGGATGGGGGCCACTGATGTGTGCCCATTCGTCCCCATCTCCGGGGCGACGATGGACGACTGCGTCGAGCTGGCCAGGGAGGTGGCTGCCAGGGTCGGCGAGCACGGTATCCCCGTCTATCTCTATGAGCGCGCCGCCTTTGAGGGCCGCCGTTCTCTAACCGAGGTCCGCCGCGGCCAGTACGAGGGCCTCGCCGAGCGAACCGATCGCCCCGATTTCGGCCCGGTTCTCAACCGTTCTGCGGGTGCGACGGCGATCGGGGCCCGGGAGTTCTTGATCGCTTACAACGTGAACCTCAACACCACCGACCGTCGGCTAGCCCACCAGGTGGCACAGGCAATCAGGGAGCTCGGGGCGCCAAGGCGGGACGACAGCGGGAACATCGTCAAGGATGTCGAAGGCAAGACGGTCTTCGATCCGGGCCGATTCCGCGAGTGTAAGGCGGTCGGTTGGTACCTCGAGGAGTACGGCCGCGCCCAGGTCTCCATCAACCTCACCAACTACCGGGTGACATCGCTCCACGAGGTCTTCGATGCCTGCCGGGAAGAGGCAGCCGCCCGGGGTATGCGCGTCACTGGAAGCGAGCTGGTTGGGCTCGCCCCTCGCGCCGCGTTGCTGGCCGCAGGCGACTATTTCCTGGTCAAGCAAGGGCATACAACCGGAGTACCCGAGGCTGATCGGATCAGATCGGCGGTCCTTTCCCTGGGTTTGGCGGAGCTCAGCCCCTTCATCCCGGAAAACAAGGTCATCGAATACCGGGTTGGCGCCGGACCGGGGAAACTTGCCTCGATGCGCATACACGAGTTCCTTGCGGAGGTTTCTTCGGATTCACCCGCTCCCGGCGGCGGGACTGTAGCTGCGATGTGCGGAGCAATGGCTGCGGCATTGACGTCAATGGTCGCTGCCCTCACTCATGGCAAGAAGGGGTGGGAGAAATCCAGGGCGGAGATGGAGGACCTCGGGCGCGCCGCACAGGAGCTGGTCGATTGGTTCACGCTCGCAGTGGACCGTGACTCGGATGCCTTCAACGCGGTCATGGCGGCCATCCGCATGCCAAAAGGGACACCGGAGGAGCAGGAATCCCGACAGCAGGCGATGCTTGCTGCCAACTACGAGGCAACGCTGGTGCCACTCGAGGTGCTCGAGCGCTCGGTTCGGACACTCGAATTGGCGACGAAAGCAACCAGGGGCGGTAACCCCAATTCGGTTTCGGATGCTGGCGTCGCCTCCGCGTGTGCACAGGCCGCGGCACGGGGAGCATCGCTCAATGTGCGAATCAACCTCCAGAACTTGTCGGGCGAAATCCTCGATGAGATTACGGAACGACATGACGTCGCCATCACCGAGATATCGCGACTCGCCGCTGAAACAGACGCCGCCGTCGACACGATTCTCGTCAGCTGAGCACCCCGGACCCCCCCGTTCTTGCGTACCGTGGTACGAGATGCCGTACGGGGCCACGCACGAACGCTGGTCCGCGGTCGCTATTCGTGCGACCTGTCGACAGCTTCCACAGCGGCGGCGAAGCCATCGAGCTCCGCAGCATTCGGCTCGCCTTCCCAGACCAGGACGCCCGATAACAGATCGCCGTATTTGGCCTTCTGTCCTTCCCCCACCACGGCCACAATCGGCGTGTCGTCTGAAACGACCTCCTGGTAACGCTTGAGTATGGAGCGATGTTGGGGCCGCTCGAGGTCGAGTTGGAACACCACTCCGTGTGCGGAATCCACCATTTCACAGCTGCCTTTGAGGATGGGGCAAACGTGACCCATCTCCGGGCCGTGGCAAACAAGGACGGGGTGACCGAGCCGCTCAAGGAAACTCCGGTCGAACTCCCCGTCTGCAGGCGTCACATCGAGGATCACACCCTCTATAACCTCGTCCATCGGTCACCTCCTTGGCTCAAGGCTATCGACGGCCGCCGGCAAGCGGGCAGGGCCGAATGTCACCATATGCCGATGTACCTATGTTTCAATCTACCCCCGTCCCAGGGTGATCGGGCCTCCTTTTTCCGGTCGAATGCCCCGTATCGGGACGTAGAAGCCACGAATCAATTCCATATCGGCGTCGATGTCACCGGTCGGATCGAGGACTGGTCCAAGTCCTGCGACCTTTCGATCACCGTCGATGAACGCCATCACGATTGGGACCCCGGCAGCCACGGCAATCCGATAGAAGCCGGAGTGCCAATGTGGTGCCCGGTTTCTGGTGCCCTCGGGAGCGATCGTCAACGCCATGTCCTCTGCAACAGCAAAGGTAGCGACTACCTGATCAACGAGACCTTGCGGGGCGTCGCGTCGGACGGGAATCACACCGAGTCGTCGCATCAGGGAGCCGAACGGCCACCGCACGAGAGTGTCCTTGCCGATCACACGCGCCTGGATACGAAAATGGTGGACAACGGCCAGGAACAACAAGAAGTCCCAATTCGAGGTGTGTGGGGCGGCAATCACCACGAACTTGCGCATGGCCGGTCGCTCCCCCACACAACTCCAACCCCGGAGCCGCATCAGCCTCACAGCCAGCCATCCCATGTCCATATGGTGCCCAATTGCGGCCAGGCGAACAAGGTATGTGGCGCTGGGGCCGACGAGCACTACGCTGGGGTCATGGCAGATATCAACTGGGGCGTACTTGGCACCGCAAGGATCGGAATCGAGCAGGTGATCCCTGCCCTCCTGGAAGCCGACCGTTGCAAGGTGCTGGCAATCGCGTCTCGCAACCTCGGGCGCGCCGAAGAAGTCGCAGGCGAATTCGGCATTGAACGGGCATACGGATCCTACGGACAGCTGCTCAACGACAACGAGATCGACGCCGTCTATATCCCGCTTCCCAACCACATGCACGCGCAATGGTCGATTGCAGCCGCTCAGGCCGGCAAGCACATACTCTGCGAGAAACCGATTGCGCTCAGCTCCGCAGAAGCCGAATCGATGGTCGCCGCGGCCGCAGACGCCGGAGTCATCTTGCGTGAGGCCTTCATGTACCAGTTCCATCCAGCGTGGCGACGCACCAAAGAATTGGTAGACAGCGGCGAGATCGGAGAGGTCGTTGCCATCGACAGCTGGTTCTCGTTCTTCAACGACGATCCCACCAACATTCGCAATGTCCTCGACTACGGGGGCGGTGGCCTGATGGACATCGGCTGCTACTGCATCCATGCATCCCGTCTGATCTTCGGTAGTGAGCCGACCGCCATCAAGGCCGTTGTACGCCGCGACTCCCAATCTGGCGTAGACATCGCGACATCAGGTTTGCTCGAATTCGGAGACCAGATCTCGACGTTTGCGTGCTCGACGCGCACCGAGCCAGATCAACGAGTGGACATCTACGGAACCGACGGTCGAATCACCGTCGAGATCCCTTTTAACGCCCCGAGCGATCGCCCGACCCGGATCTTCATCACGGCAGGCGGCAAACCGCCGGAGGCCCCGGCCACAACGACCCTCGAGTTCGACACCGCCAATCAGTACACCCTCCAGGCCGAAGCGTTCGCCGCGGCGGTTCTCGACGGCGCGCCGATGCCGGACACGGGCTCCAAGGCTCTCGCCAATATCAAGGTCATCGAGCGTGTATTCGCCGCGGCCGGGCCGTCGGGATGGAGCTGAGCGGCTTCGACCAGCAGATCACATTTCTCCTCGTGGCCGACCTCGAGCGAAGCACCGGGTTCTACCGCGACACCCTCGGTCTCGAGCTGGTCCTCAACCAGGGTGACTGCCGGATACTACGAGTCACAGACAGCGCATTCGTGGGGATATGTGAACGTCCCGGCCGCGCCGGGCCCGAGGCGATGCTGCTGACCCTGGTTACCGATTCGGTGGATGAATGGCACGAAGTGCTCATGAAGTCCGGAGTGCCGTGTGAGCAACCTCCCCGCCGGTCGGAGAAATACGACGTCTATCACGCGTTCTATCGAGACCCGGACGGCACGCTGGTCGAGATCCAGCGATTCCTCGACACCGGGTGGGCCACACCACGTTCCCACGTAGCCGGATGACCCGGTACCTCCGGGGTACCATGCATGACGGGAGGAGGACCACACAGTGGCAGCAATCTACGGATTCGGCGGGTACGTCCCCGAAAGAGTTATGACGAACGACGATTGGGCAGCCCTGATCGACACGTCAGACGAATGGATCACAACCCGGACCGGCATCAAGGAACGACACTTTGCCGCAGACGACGAGGCAACCGTCGATCTCGCGGCCGCCGCCGCGATAAAGGCGATCGAAGATGCCGGGTTGACCGCGGATGACATCGACGAGATCATCGTCGCCACAGACACGCCTGAGGCCTACACACCCGACACCGCCTCGTTTCTGCAACACCGCCTCGGTTGCCGCGAGATCCCTGCCTACGACCTCGGTGGCAGCGGCTGCGCCGGATTTATCCAGGCACTCGATGTTGCCAGGGCCAGGCTGCTGCTCGCACCCAGGACGATCCTGATCATCGGGGTCGAGCTGATCTCCCGGCTGATGAGTTGGGAGGACCGGTCGTTTTGCATCCTGTTCGGCGATGCGGCGGGGGCGATGATCATGGGCCCGGACACGGGCAAGGCGGAGCTGTTGCACGTTGTTACCGGCACCGACGGGTCACAGGCGGATATCCTCACCCTGAAGACCGGGGGAACCCGCCATCCATTCAACGCGGAGGCACTCGCCAGCGGCGCATACAACCACCTCGATATGGACGGCGGGCGCGTGTTCCGCGAAGCGGTTCGTCGCATGGCGGGTTCCGTCGCCGATGTGCTCGATTACATCGATGAGAGCATCGAGAACGTCTCCCTGCTCATCCCGCACCAGGCAAACAAGAGAATCATTGACGCGGTCGGGCACAAGCTGAAGCTCAGCAGTGAGTCCGTGTATGTCAACGTGCAGGACTACGGGAACACCGGCTCGGCCACCGTACCCTTCGCCACATGGGAAGCCGTCAACAAGGGCTTGATCACCAGCGGCGACCTCGTATTGCTGACCGCGTTCGGAGCGGGTTTCCACTGGGCCGCCGCCGCACTCCGTTTCAACTAAATCGGCAGGCCATCCCGCTCGTGCGACACAGGAAAGAGCAACGAGTTCGGCCGATGCAGCCGGCTACAGGCCTGCCTGCTCCCTGAGCTGGCGCTTGATGCGAAACACCATCGATCCCATCCCGCGCATCCGAAGCGGCGAGACCACCTCATCCAATCCGAGTTCGGCATAGAAGTCATCGGAGAGCTCGAGTATCTCCTCGACGGTCGCGCCTTCAAGTCCCTCAGCCAGGATCCCGGCAAAGCCACGCGTGGTCGGTGCTTCTGCGGGAGCATCGAACCACAACTTGACCACATCGTCGGGACCGATATCGGCACGGAGGAAGAGTGGCGACTGGCACTCCTCTACCCGCTCGAATCGCCCGGAATCGGCGAGCTCCGGGGGAAGCTCAGGAAGACGACGCGAGTAATCGAGCAGAGCCTGGAGCTTCACAGTCTTGGGAACCGCGGCAAACAGGCTGACAATTTGTGCGAGTTTTTCTGGTACTGCCATCGAGCCGACGATAGACGAACCTACTCGCCGTGTTGGCGACGAATCGCCATACAAGTAGTACGCCAGGGTCTAGATTTAGGGCGCCCCCAACCGAAGGAGCGCCACGATGCCCGATGTCGCACTGGACCCGGATCCGAAGTTTGCCGCCTATGCCCATCCCGAGGCTTTGGTGAGCACTGGTTGGCTTGCCGACCACCTCAATGACGACGGTCTGGTTGTAGTCGAGAGCGACGAGGACATCCTGCTTTACGAAACCGGCCATATCCCCGGAGCGGTGAAGGTCGATTGGCATACCGAGTTGAACGATACGTTGATCAGGGACTACGTGAACTCGGATAAGTTCGCCGCCTTGATGTCGGCAAAGGGCATCGCACGCGATGACACGATCATCATCTATGGGGACAACTCGAACTGGTGGGCGGCCTATGCGATGTGGGTCTTCAAGCTGTTCGGACATCCCGATGTGCGGCTGCTGGACGGCGGTCGCCAGAAGTGGCTGGCCGAGTGGCGCGATATGACCATCCAAATCCCTGACCGGCCCGCTACCGAATACCCCGTGGTCGTCCGCGACGACTCCAAGATCCGGGCATTGCTCCGGGAGACAATCGAGCACACCGAAGCCGGCCGTCCCCTCATCGATGTGCGCTCCCCCGAGGAGTACTCAGGAGAACGCACGCACATGCCCGATTATCCGCAGGAAGGTGTGCTGCGCGGCGGTCATGTCCCCGGCGCCAGGAACGTCCCGTGGAAGCGGGCCGCCAACGAGGATGGCACCTTCAAGCCGAGGGAAGCCCTCGAGAAGATATATCACGACGAGGTTGGCCTCGACCAGGACGACGAGGTAATCGCGTATTGCCGGATCGGGGAGCGCTCCAGCCACACCTGGTTCACCCTCACCTTTCTGCTGGGGTTCGAGAACGTACGCAACTACGACGGCTCCTGGACCGAGTGGGGCAATGCCGTCGGGTTGCCCATCGAAAAGTCGTAAAACACCGCTACACGTGATTGCGGAGCATCAGCTCCTTCGGGTGTGGCAGTAGATAGGACTGCCGAAGCAGATACTCGATGTCGTAACGCCGTGCCAGATGGACAAACAATGTGATCGGGACGATGAGCGGGATGATTCCGTTTCGGTAGTCGTCGATTGCCGTCCGTGCATCGTCCCGAGCCTGTGCATCACCTCTGTTCCTCAGGTAGCCGAGCATGTGCTCGAGCACGTTTGCATGTCGCCCCACGGTGGCCCTGGCGGCCATGCCGTCCATGAACATCTGCTGGTATTCAGCAGCAAAAGCCGGCCGTGGTTGAGACGCAGCATTCGCCACGAGCTGCCCGAGCCGCTGATAGATGGCTTCATCGTGTACCCGCAGCAGCAGTTTCTCCGATGAATGGAAATCAACGATGGTGCCAATCGTCCATTCACTAGCGAAGACCGAGCGGAGACGATCAAATGCGAAGACCCTCTCGATGAAGTTCTCCCGCAACACCGGGTCATTCAGTCGCCCCTCCTCTTCCACGGGAAGCCACGGGTAGCGGCGAAGCAACTCACTTGCGAAGACGCCGCGTCCCGTTGCGTTGGGAACGGCGTTGTGGTCGTATACCTTGACCCGCTCCACACCGCAGGAGGGCGACTTGCTCTTCAGGATGAATCCGCTGAGATTCTCCTCATCGACAATGCCCGCCCGCCGCACTGCGTGCTGCTCCATCGCCGCAGTCCAATCGACTCCGTTCTTCGGATCGACAACCCGGATGCGCTCTCCATCTGCCACAAGCCGTACCGCAGGTCTGGGCACGGTCATCCCCGCCTCGATCTCCGGGCAGATGGTCACATATTCGAAGAATCGTCCGAGCGTTCTCGTGAGGTACCGCTGGTGGGCGTGCCCGCCGTCGAAACGAACCTCGTCGCCCGCCAGACAGGCGCTCAGGCCAACTCTGATCTGATCGGTCGTCGATTCAATCATTGGACAACCAGCTTTCCATACGAGAAACAATCGTTGCGCCCTGCCAGGCGAGAATCCGAACCACAGCAACACCCATCATGCTGGAGACGATCGTCGCCGCGGTCGCGAGCCCATCAACCTGGCCTCCAGCTACCACAGCGAACATGGCGGTCGTGCCGGCAATGGTGCGCGACACGCCCACCCGCCAACCAACCAGCCGTATGTCCCCGGAGTCGGTGCGGCTGGACACACGATCCACCGGCAGCGTGACGGCGAGCGCTGCTCCAATCAGCAGCACCGACGCAAGCGCCGCGGGTCCTGGCGGGCCGAAGTCGAGACGGGTTCCACCGGCGAGGTATGAAATCAAAGCAACACCACCGATCGCTGCTCCCACCACGACCGAACTGCGGCTGGTGCTGTCATGGATGGCGACCGCAACGATTAACGCGGGGACTACCACGATCGCCCCGCCGCTGAATCCGAGCATTACTCCGAGTGCAACGAGCAAAGTGGTATCAATTGCACGCCTGGGTAGGCCAACGGTCCCGGAGCTGAGTCGTACGGCCAGGAGCAGTCCGGCACCCGCCAGCAACGACGGACGAGCCAACGCCGAGAAGACAACGACGGGAACCATCGCCACGGCTGCCGCCATGTTGTGATCGGGGTCGATCTCCCGGGCGATGGCCCATGCGACGAACACCCCGCCCCCGGCCGCCCACCAGGGTGTTGGCAGCGGTTCGCCATCAAACAGGTTGTAGATCCCGAAGGCAACCGCCACAAGGCTGGAGACGACGACCACAAGGACGTTCGAGAGATGGGCGAAGTCAACAGCGCGCGCGAGGGGCGACTTCGTGACAAGGGTCGTCGGATTCTTCATCTAGGAAGCTGTTCGGTGCCGAACCAAGGGATAGATGACCGACCCGATAGAACTCGCGACACAACAACTAGGGCGAATGCGCAGCATGAATCGCGCCTACCACGAGCGATTCTTCTCCGACGTTCGTTTCACCAGCGTCACGCTCGTGGCGTTGTTCGTCATCGGAGCTTGGCAAGTGCCGATCGCCTTCCTGCTGATCCCGCCGCTGGCGGTTCTCGGTGCCGTCCAGACGGCGTTCGACGCGTCATACCTCATATTCTCCAGGCACTACTCAACTGTGCTCGAGCAGCGCCTCAACGAGGTCGCCAGAGCCAATGTGCTGGTCGCCCATGAGATGGAGAGCGTCTACTTCTTCCCGCTGAATGAGCGCAAGATCGTCACCTTCGCTCCAGGCTCTCCGCTCACATGGTTCGGCTTCATGACGTTGTTCTATACCGGATTTGGCGTCGCCGCGTTTGGCTTCGCCTTGAGTCTCGGCTGGCATACCCTCGTCTCGGCGGGCGATGCCTGGCCCGCTGCCTATCTCGTTGTCTTAGGCTCGTTGGTACTGTCTGCATTGGGCGCTGGCTGGTGGTGGTTCGTAATGGGTGTAGGAGAACAACGGCTTACAGCGATAACAAACAACGTCTCGTTGCAAGGGGGCGATCGACCTTGATCCAACGTCGCCTTCTGACGATCCCGCGCACCGTCCTGCTGTGGCTGGTGCTGACGGTGGCCTTTCCGCTTCTGCTGTTGATCACTGCCCCTGTCGATCTGACTCGGTGGATCGTCTTTGGCAGGCCGTGGATCGCCACCCGGCTGCTCGTCATGGGTTGGGTCTACCTGGCCGCCGAGGTAGGTGTGATCGTCGTAGCCGGGGCACAGTGGCCGCTGTCTTTTCTATTCGCGGGCCGGGCTGCAACCACGAGGTGCGAGTGGAGCTACTCGCTCCAAACCTGGTGGGTCAACACGATCATGGCCGCAATGAAGCGCGTCTTCCGGCTCGAGTTCGTCGTAAGCGGGTCCGAGGTGGTGCCGCCGGGGCCGATCATCGTGCTATTTCGCCACGTGAGCATCATGGACAACCTTCTCCCCCACGTCTTTGTGTCCCAGCCATATCGGATCCGCCTCCGCTGGGTGCTGAAGAAAGAGCTCCTCGCCGACCCGGCACTGGACATCGGCGGCAACCGGATGCCCAACTACTTCGTCGACCGGGATTCGGATGACCCGGAGACGGAGCGTGCCCACATCGCCAGCCTGGCTGCCGGAATCAGCACCAGCGATGGGATCCTGTTGTTCCCCGAAGGCACCCGGTTCAGCAATAGCAGGCGGCAACGTCGCATGGCAGACCTCGCAGTCTCCGATCCGGAGCTGCATGCCCTGCTCGCCGACCGGGACAACGTGCTTCCTCCCCGCACCGGCGGTGTATTGGCACTGCTCGACACCGGGATGGACGTCGTCGTTGCCGCCCACACCGGCTTCGAAGAGTTGCGAGGTATCAAGGAGATCTGGACCCGGGCACCCGTCGGAAGGACGATCTCGATTGGCTTTCGGCGCTACCGTGCCAGCGAGATCCCTGGTGGGATCGAGGCCAGAAAGCACTGGCTCCATGAAGTGTGGGCCTGGGTGGCGGACGAGGTGGAAGCGCTATCCGGGCGCGGGCGCCCGAGCTGACGGCGCGGTAGCCTGGAACACCAAGCAACCCGATCTGAGGTGACCAACGTGCGTGCCCCACTCGATCCCCCTGAAGTACTGCTGCTCGGCCCGGGACCGTCCAACCCGGACCCGGTAGTCAGCAGGGCAATGGCCGCTCCGCTCGTCGGACATCTCGATCCATACTTCCTGACCGTTATGGAAGAGACGATGTCGGACCTGCGGACGCTGTTCCGCACCGACAACCATCACACGATCCCGATCTCATCGACGGGCACCGGCGGTCTCGAGACGATCATGTTCAATCTCGTCGAACCCGGCGACGAGGTGATCGTGGGGGTCATCGGTCACTTCGGACAGCGGTTGTGTGAACTCGCCAGCGCTGCGGGAGCGATCGTCCGCCCCGTCGAAGTCCCCTGGGGGAAGGTCATAGACCCGGCCCAAATCGCTGCAGAACTCGACAACGGCCCCGCCAAACTGGTTGCCCTGGTGCACGCTGAGACATCGACGGGGGCCGCCCAGCCGCTTGCCGATATCGGACGCATCGTTCGCGACAACGATTCACTCTTGATGGTCGACGCAGTGACCTCCCTCGGCGGGATGGACGTCGATGTCGAGGGCTGGATGATCGACGCTGCCGGCTCGTGTAGCCAGAAATGTATTGGCGCCCCTCCCGGATCCGGGCCGATAACCGTTGGGCCACGCGCTATTGATGCCATCAAGCGCCGAACCTCGCCGGTTGCCAGCTGGTACTTCGACATGGAGCGGCTCTTCCGGTATTGGGGTGAGGAGGGAAGCACGCACGCCCGCGCCTTCCATCACACCGCACCTGTGGCCAACATCTATGGATTCCGGGAGGCACTCCGGCTGATCCACGAGGAGGGTATGGAAGCCCGATTCGAGCGGCACCAGGAGGCCCACAATGTGTTCGTTGAATTGCTCGCTGGAATCGGATTCGATCTGTTCACTCCCGCCGCTCACCGGCTCCCCATGCTCAACGTCGTCAACATCCCCGATGGAGTCGACGATGCCGGGGTACGCAAGGCCATGCGCGAACGCGGTATCGAGATCGGCGGTGCGTTTGGCCCGCTCGCTGGCAAGGCGTGGCGGATCGGCTTGATGGGCACCAACGCAACCGTGCCGGTAGTGCATCGCCTCGTCGACAACCTCAGTGAGGTAGTCGGCCGCCGCTCTTAGATAGGTCTCAGCGTCGGATAGTCGAGATCCCAGATTTCGTAGTCGAGTGCTGCGTCGATCTCCTCGCAGGTCATGTCGAGCCCAACGCCACTCTCGCATGCCTCGATCGCAACGGCTCGGGCGATGACCCGGCTTATCGCCCGAAGATCTGCAATGGGTGGATACAGCACGCCCTGCGCGAGATCCTCTTCGGAGACCAGCGTCGCAAGTGCCCTGGCAGCCGCTGCGAACATGGAATCGGTGACCTTGCGGGCTCCGGTGATGATCGCAGCGAGACCGATTCCCGGGAACACATAGACATTGTTGCCTTGCGAGACCCGCAGCGTTTTGTCGTTGTGCGTCACCGACGGGAACGGGCTACCGGTGGACATGAGGGCACGGCCATCGGTCCACGCAAAGACGTCCTCCGGGATTGCCTCCGTCTTGGCCGTCGGGTTCGACAGGGCCATTACGACCGGACGGTCCACATGAGCTGCCATCGTCCTGATCAACGACTCGGAGAACGCTCCCGGCTGACCGGTAGTCCCGATGAGAACTGTCGGCTTGACCTTCTCGAGCACGGTGTGGGCATCGGATCCCCCGTGCAGGCCGACACGGGCAGCCAGCTCGGAAGGCCACGCCAGGCCGCACTTGTGATCATCCAACCCCTCCCTGTCTTGCGTGACCAGTCCGGTGGAGTCCAGCATCGTCAATGCCCGATACAGATCGTCACCGGTCACTCCGGCAGCTTCGAACTCGTGCCGCAGGTGTCGGGCGATTCCAACTCCCGCTGCGCCTGAGCCCATCAGCATGATCCGCTGGTCCGACAGTTTGGTCCCGGTGGCGCGGCAAGCCGCCAGGATCCCGGCGGTAATCACGGCCGCGGTTCCCTGAATGTCGTCGTTGAAGCTCGGGAGCACATCGCGGTAGCGATCGAGGAGGATGAACGCGTTGGCCTTCTTGAAGTCCTCCCACTGGAGCAACGCCTTTGGCCAACGACGGGAGACGGCATCAACAAACTCGTCCACAAGCTCGTAGTACTCGTCACCACGCAGACGTGGGTGACGCCAACCGGCGTACAGGTCGTCATTGAGCAGGCGCTCATTGTCGGTGCCAACATCCAGGCTGATCGGCAACGTATACGCCGGGTGAATCCCGGCCCCGAGCGTGTAGAGAGCCAGCTTGCCGATGGGGATGACCATTCCGCCGACGCCTTGATCGCCGAGACCGAGGATGCGCTCGTTGTCGGTGACCACGATCAGTTTCACAATCTCATTGCGGGTGTGGCCGAGTATTTCGAAGATCCTGCCCTTGTGATCTGGTGTGATCCACAGCCCGCGGCCACGGCGGAACAGATGGCTGTACCCCATCGCTGCGGTGCCGACGGTCGGGGTATAGACGATCGGCAGCAGCTCTTCGATGTGGCCGGCGAGTACTTGATAGAACAGGGTCTCGTTGCGATCCATGAGACCGGACATCGAGACATACTTCTCTAGCGGGTTGTCCCCCCGGTCTTCGAGGTGCTCGTAGGCTCTCTGCGCCTGATGGGCACGATCTGTCGGGTGATATGGGAGCATCCCGTCCAGCTCGAACAACTCCCTTTCCTCTTTCGTGAAGGCGGTACCTTTGTTCAGAAGTGGGTCGGAGAGCATCCCCGAGCCCCGCTTCCACACGTCGGCCATAATCCACTCGCCATCTTCTGTGCGCTCGATGCGATACTTCATACATCCTCCGGAGCAGCGAAACCTCCCTAAGCGTGCGCTGGCGCTTCGTATCGCGCTAGGGCCATATGTCACCGCGTCAGCTGCGATCATGTCCGCATGACAGCAATCCAGGACACCTACTCCGACGAATTCGCCCACTGCTTCGGGTGCGGAAAGCTCAACGAGCACGGGCATCAGATCAAGACCCACAAGGCGGGTGACCAAGCCGTAACGGTCCATGAGCCCGCTGCGGTATACACCGGCGCGGCCGACTTTGCATACGGGGGGCTCATCGCCAGCCTCATCGACTGCCATTCGGCGGGCGCCGCGGCCATCTTCTGGATGGGCTCAAACGGCCTGGTCATCGGGCAAGACCCGACGCCGCGCTTTGTGACTGCCCGTCTCGAGGTCGACTACGTAGCTCCCACGCCACTATCGACTATGCGGGTTTCGGGAACAGCCGACGAGATCCGCGACCGCAAAGTCATCGTTATCAGCGAGCTATCTGTTGGAGGGACAGTCACCGCCAGAGGGCGGGCAGTGATGGTGCGGATCTAGCACCGACGGTGGACCGGGCGAACTGTCAGGGCCTGCCGGCGGTTCCGCAACTCCCGGCCCACCCGACGTCAAACGGGTGACGGTAGCGATCACTTCGTCCAGGACGGCGCGGCCGAGCTCACGTTCAATATCAAGGTGTAGGGCTCCAGCCAGAAACTCCGCAGCTGTCGCGACAGCACGATTGGGGTCGTGGCCCGGGTCCCACCAGTCCTTGAAGACAATCCGATTGCCGGTGAACTCGAGCTCGACTGTGTGGTAGTCCCTGGCCAGGTGCCACCGTGTTCGGGGCGACGGCAACGACGAGTCCCCTGGATCAATCCCCGGATTCATTAGTCGATCTCAAACTCAACGAGGATCGAGATCATGACGGCCAGCTCACCGGTCTCGATGGGGGCCGCGGCTGCTGTCTCCATAGCCATCGCCCGCATCGGCACGGGGCCACGCTGGTGTTGCTGCTCGGAAATCGCAACAACTCCACCTACCTCGACACCGGCGAGCCTCGCCAGTTGCTTGGCCTTGCCACTGGCGTCTTGCCAGGCACGGCTGCGCGCCTCCATCTCCAACGCTGCCGGGTCCCTATGGGCAAAACGCAGAGAGCGGACAATCACATGCTCCGAACCAGCCGCAGCAGCGGCATCGATAATCTCACCGAGCCGAACCATGTCTTCGATCTCGACCTCGACGATGTTGGCAACCCGGAAACCGGTGAGCCGGGAACCCTGCCGGTGGTCGTACTCGGGATTGATCGTATACGAGGTGGTCTTCAGCTTGGCATCGCCGATCTCATTGTCCCGCAATGATGCGATAACGGCCTCCATGGCGTTGGCAGCTGTGGCTCTTGCCTCGGCAACGGAGCGAGCCAGGACTTCGACCCCGATATCGAGAATCGCCAGGTCGGGCGGAGCGGCGGCTGTTCCGAACCCGGACACCGAGATGGTCTGGTTCATGGGTCTCCAGTCTGAATGACACTCGAAGCGTACAACGCCGTCATTTATTGGGTAGCGTGCTGAGATGCGCCGTGCCTACCGCCCGCTATGGATCGCGTTTGCCTTGCTGGCAGCCTTCGGCATGGTGTCTCTGGTCGGCCTCAACGGGTGGGGACATCCGGCGGCCAACGAACAAGCAGTTGGCGAGGTCTCCCGGTGGTGCGAGCGCGTCAGCGGCGGATTCTTGCGTGAACCCGTCAACACATTGGGGAATCTCGGCTTTGTCGTCTCGGGTCTGGCGATGCTCTGGGTGCTGGGACGTGACGTTGTCACACGGCGCTCGACATCAAATCGCATGATCGGGTTGACCTCGATCTCGCTGCTCTATGCGAGTGCCACGTTGTTCCTCGGCCCAGGATCCATGGTTATGCACGGAACACACACGTTCTTCGGGGCATGGCTCGACAACGTCTCGATGGTCGCATACATCACCATCCCTTGGCTGCTCAACGTGTCCGTGTTGGGCCGCTGGCAGGATCGCACCATGCTGAAGGTCTATGGGGCCATCGTGGTCGTATATGCGGCCGGCTACTGGATGATTGCACCGGATCTCGGCATCGGCTTCGAGCTGTTCCGGGTTTCGATCCCGCTGTGGCTCGTCTCAGAATTCGTATACCGCTTCTGGTCACCGAACGTCCGCTGGGCGTCGGGATTTCTCGGTTTTGTGGTTGCAGCAGCGTTCGGAATCACCCCTGTCGACATGATCAACAACATCGGTGAGTACTGGTGGTGGCCGCTGTTCTGGCTGCCGGGTCTACTGGCTACCAACCCGCCGCCTGCTCGCAGGACATACGCCCCCTGGTTCTATGCCGGCACCGGGTCCTTCCTACTGGCGTATGCGATCTGGCAGACGGGCAAGGCCGGTCAGCCATGGTGCCATCCAGATTCGTTGATCCAGGGACACGCGATATGGCATCTGCTGGGAGCGGTGGCAACGTGGAGCTTCTTCTGGTTTCTCCGCAGCGAGCAAAAGCTCCCATCTCCACACGACGCCATTCCCGAGCTGATGCGCTAGGCGACTATCCAACGCCCGCTATAGGCCGGTGGTCACGGATCCGTCGATTATCCCTGTGGTGACCGCATCTGCCGCCGAGACGATGTCGGCCGCAAGCGAATAGGCCTCGTTGTATTCAATGACGATGCCACCGTTGGCGAGGGTCAGCGTGTAGGTCTCTCCACCGAGCACACCCTGGTCGAGCCCGTCGATGATTTGTCGCAGTGCTACCTCCCAGTGATACACCTGGGATGCGACGACGAGGTCGGGGGCGAGCTCGGTCTGGTTGGCCTGGTTACCGAACCACAGGGCATCATTCTCGGTGGCGACGTCGACGGCGCCGACAACCATCTGTGCGCTGCCGGTGAGCACATCGGCCCCGGCTGCAACGTGGCTCTCGGCGGCTTCGGCCGCCAGACCGAGATCACTGAAGGACCCGATATAGGTCGTCAGTACCTTCACCTGTGGATCGGTCGCCTCGACCCCGGCGGTGAACCCGTTGATGTACAAAGCTGCATCACCGACCTCGAGAGGACCGACGACACCGATGACGCCACTCTCGGTCAACCGGGCTGCGATTGTCCCCATCACATATCCGCCTTCATCGGCGGCAACCTCGTATGCGGAGACGTTGGGCAAGTTGAAGGTATCGGCGGCCGTGCCCCACGCGAACGCGACGTTGGGGAACTCCGGGGCGATCGTGGCGAGGGATTGGCCGTATTGCGAGCCGTGTGCGATGACCAGGTCGTACCCATCTGCGGCGTATGACCGGATGGCCGCTTCTGCGTCTGCGGTCACAAAGAGCCCATCGGAGATGTCGATACCGACGCTGCCGCGTTCGGACGCGATCACGCTGGCGGCATCGACGATGCTCTGAGTGAATGCCAGGTCGTTTGCAGCACTGGGGGCGACGATAGCGATGCGGAAATCCGCGTTGCCTCCTGCGGTCACCGCATACCCGACCTCGAATTCGACACGTCGCTCGAGACCGGCGACAGACTCGGATCCAGTCGATCCTGCTTCGCCACGAGCATCAACTGCGAGCCGCTCTTCGGCGACACCATGCTCGATCAGGTAGTCCTGGACGCGCTCGGCTCGCTGGAGGCTGATTCGCTCGTTCTCCGCGGCGGTCCCGGCGGCGTCTGTGTAGCTGACGATCGTCACGATCGGCCCGTCGTAGGCAAGGATGATCTCGGCGGCAGTGTCGAGTATTCGTTCCTGAAGAGGATTGAGGGACACCTGCCCGCTCTCGAATATGATCGGAGTCACGGCTGTCACCCGATCGAGTTCGGTGGCAAGAGCGGCAGCACGGTCGGCGATTTCTGTCATATCGACCACCTGCGTGATCCCGTTGACCGCCCGGACCACGTCAATCAACTCAGCCGGGCCTCCCTCAGGGGTGACTCCTGTGAGCGTGGCAACTCCACCCAACACCGAAACGTTGACCTTGTCGTAGTTGGCAGCTGCGATGGCATCGAGCGCCGCAAGGCGTAGATCCTCGTCGAGGATGGCAACAGTGAGGCCGGACCCATCTACCGGCGTCGAACCCGCCAACGCTTCCGCCGCACCGGTCACTGCCTGGCGATCCGCCTCAGAGTCGACCGACCCGCTCAGGTAGATGGTCCCGCCACGCTCCTCGACAGTCACTCCCGTCAGACCCATGCCATTGACCACCGCCTGGATCTGGCTGGCAATGGGTCTTTCAGCGCTGGCACCGGCGAGGGTGGTACTTGTAGCGGTGTTGGGCGTCGACTCATCCGACCCACGATCAAAAAGGAACAGATACCAGACAGCAGCAACGACTGCCGCGACTGCAATGACGATGGCCACTACCGGGAAAACACGGGATCGGGGACGTGAGTGCGGTCGGGATGAGTGCGGCCGCATCTTGTCCATGTCACGAATCGTCTCGTGTGCGGTCTGGCGGCGTCGCTCGAGCACATCGATCTCTTCAGGCTCGGTCGCAGGAGGGGCCACCTCGATCGGTAGCTTCACAGCGGAAGTCTCCCGGCGCGCTTTGGTGGCAGCGAGATCGTCCTCTCGTGACCGGAACGGGGTCTTCTCGGGGAGCAGCAAGCCTGGCTCGACAGGGCCACTCACAGACACAGGCGGATCGTCAACCGGCGCCGACGCTGCCGGTGGGTACCCGGGTGGCCGCATCGCCTCGAGATCTGACCCGACCGGATCATGCTCGGGGCGGACAGACCCGGGTTGAGGCGACGCGACGGCTGGCTGACGTTCGGGTTCCGGGGTCACAGGCTCCGGCTGAGGCTCCGGGCTGGCTCGCTCCGGCTCACGCTGAGGTTGCGCAACGAGCTGCTCGAAATCGGGTTCCGTCGTCGGTGGCAACGGTGCGGCAGGCGATGGTGGTGGCGGCGGTGGTGGCGGTGGCGGTGGCGGTGGTGGCTCAGTCGGTGCCACCGCTCGCCCGGTGTCGGGGCCGAGGAGGCTCGATCGAAGCTGCTCTCCAACCGACCTGGGCTGGTCGATGTCTGCATCTGGTGAATCGAGACGGGGTGCGAATACCGGAGGAACGGTGGGGGGCTGATCGACCTCGGAGCTCACCTTGATCTTGAGACGGGTCAGCTCCTCACGGTTGCTGGTCAGCTCGTCGAGGAGCCGATTGCGAACCTGCTCATCCTTCGTGTCACGTAGCAGATCCCACAGTTCATGTTGGCGCTCGGTCAGCGCGACCAACCGGGCGACATCGTCATCGCCGTTGCCGCTATTGGCGATACGCTCGTCCGCCACTGTGCAACCCCTTCGCTGTGGTCCAGAGACCATTCTGTTGTCATCGAGCGCGCAACCACGATTCTGAGATCGCGGTCCGCCCCCGATGTCACCGGTAGCGTCACGCGTTTGGCACGCTACGTCAAGCGAAGCGCTTCTCGTCGTATCACCTGACATGGCTATTGTCGTATGTCGTGCGGGGAGGAACACGACGTGACACACGACGAGGCAGTCATTCAGGTAACTGAAGCGTTCATCGGGAACATGACGGTCGAGCATCGGGATCCATGGGATTTTTTCGATTGGTCCTACAACACCTGGGGTTTCCTACAGGTTCAGTCACTGCAAATGCGGTTGCGCGATGTACTCGCTCAGGAGAACCCGTCACCCCAATGCATCGAGCAGGCCGTCCGGCTCACCAAAGCCATCTTCTCCACGACGGGCGTTCCCTTCAACGAAAGCGCCCACGGGCTTGGTGAGGCAAGCGCCGAAGTATTCCGCAGCGCCATCCGCGTCATCGTGTGACGACCCCGGCAAACCATCGTGACGCCGACATGCCGGGTTACACCGCATCGCGTAACGAAGCAGCCCCGGAATACCGTAGAGTCCAGACTGGTTGATTGTGTAGACACCAACTAAGGATTCAAGCGATGAGCAGCCCCATCATCAAGGTCGAGGAACTCGGGTTTCCCTGGGTCGGGCTCGACCCGTTCATCATGACGGTCCATCACGTCGATCACTACCCAACGGGCAACGACCTGCTCGGCCCTGCTGCGCCTCTCGGTGGTCGCAGGATCGGTTCCGATTTCTCCTACCAGGACGGCTGGTCGATGTACCACGGAGACGTCGTGCCTGGCTTCCCGCAACACCCCCACCGTGGCTTTGAAACGGTCACCGTCGTCAGACGCGGCTACGTGGATCACTCTGATTCACTCGGGGCCACTGCTCGATATGGTGGTGGAGACGTTCAATGGCTGACGACTGGATCGGGGATACAGCATTCAGAAATGTTCCCGCTTATCGACGAGAACCAACCGAATCCTCTCGAGCTCTTCCAGATCTGGCTGAATCTGCCACCCGAATCGAAGATGGTGCCTGCCTATTTCTCGATGCTGTGGAGCGAGGATATCCCGACGGTCGTCGGCGGACCGGGCGTGGCGATCGACGTGATGGCCGGAGAGATTGGTGGGCTCCGACCCCCGGCCCCTCCCCCGGACTCGTGGGCTTCCCGTCGTGACTCTCATCTCGGTATCTGGTTGATCCGGCTCGAACCGGGCGCAACCTGGGAGCTGCCGATCGCCCCGGCGAGCGTCAACCGAATGCTGCATTGCGTCGCAGGCGACGATGTGCGAGTCGCCGGTACCAACGTCGCCGACGGCATAGGGGCCCAGGTTCGCGCCGATGCAGCGGTGTTGTTGGAGAATCGTGGCGACCCTGCGGAGTTTCTCCTGCTGCAGGGACAGCCGATCGGCGCCCCGGTCTTCCAGATGGGACCTTTTGTGATGAACACACCTGAGGAACTGCGCCAGGCTTTCGACGACTACAACCGCACCGGCTTTGGCGGCTGGCCCTGGTCAACCCGCAGCCCCGTTCATGCCCGGTCGGACGGCCGCTTTGCGCTGCATGCCGACGGCAAGGTAGAGCATCGGGAGATGCAGGAGACCGGCTGACCCCCGGGTTGATGAGATCGTCAGAGAACGCGCCAGAATGAAGCGAGTACGCCGGACTACGACTACTCGATATGCCCTGGGGCACCCAGTATCGCGGTCGTCGCTCCCGCAACTCCACCGGCAATGGCGCCGATGATGGGGGCGTTGCCTTCAACCCCCATGAGCCACATCGCAGCAACCGTGATGAGAGCTGCGACCATACCGAGCGCAGCACCGAGCACTGCGATTGCGCTCATGTCGTTCTGCACGGTGTAGATCTCGGTGGTTTCATCGGTCGAACGCGCATATACGTCCATAGGGTCATTGTCTCGCTCCATCCGGCAGACAGATAGTCACGTCAGACCCACCGATACACCCGTGGGTCCCGATTCCTCGGACCAAACGACCTATACCGACCGCCGAGCCCTTGGTACCCCCATATAGCCGACGGGCTCCCCCTCCCGGGGAACGAAGAGGGAGCTCGCCCGCCGGGGCTGTGCGGGGGGAGAGTCCGCTAGCGGTGCCCGTTGCCGCTGCCCCGGTACCCGTCCACGGTGAACGAGCCGTCCTCGGCGGTGATCTGGCGATCGTTGGACGGGGAGTGGCTGTTGTCGACTGTGGCGAACCAGTAGCCGCCACCGACGCTTACCGCTATCAGCAGAGCCGCACCGACCCAGGCGAATCCGCGCCTGCCGTGTGTCGCCGAGGATGCCTTGTTGGGTACACCGCCGACCACACGGTACGAGCGCGCAACACCTTTCCTGTTGAGCACCATGTGAGCGATGGTCAGGATTGCCATCGCGATGCTGGACCAGACGTGGAGGCTCAGCCATGTCGCCCGGGTTGTGCCCAAGAGAACTTCGGCGCTCGAACCGGCACCGTGACCCAGCCAGAAGTAGGGGATGAGAGCGGTCAATGCCGCCCAGGTCCACCCGATGGGCAGTGTCGATGAGATAATCGAACGGATAACCAGCCGGCGCCGTGGCCAGGTGCTCCCGCTGTCGTATGTCGGACTCGCAGTCATGGCTCGCTCCTCTTAACGCTCTGTGCACACTGTGCCACGACAATGTGTTGCTTCCGTGAAGACAGGATCACGCGTCCGTGACACCTCCAGGCAATGGTTTCGCTGGTGACACGGGACACTCGGTTTGGTATCTTCGAGAATGCACCCCAGGAGGTAAAAGGTGGCCAAGAGAATCTTGATGCTGGTCGGAGATTTCGTCGAAGACTACGAAGTCATGGTGCCGTTCCAGGCGTTGCTGGCGGTCGGGCACGAGGTCCATGCCGTCTGTCCCGGTAAGGTGGCAGGTGACACCGTCCGGACCGCCATCCACGACTTCGAGGGCGACCAGACATACAGCGAGAAGCCGGGACACAACTTCTCCCTCAACGCATCATTCGATGACGTAGACGAGACCGGCTATGACGCATTGGTCATCCCGGGCGGTCGCGCACCGGAATACATCAGACTGACCCCGCGGGTGCTCGAGATAACCCGGCATTTCGCCGACGCCAACAAGCCGATCGCGGCGATATGCCATGGCCCACAGGTGCTCGCCGCCGCAGGAGTCCTCGCTGGTCGGGAATGCGCCGCATATCCCGCCGTGGGCCCGACCGTGACTGGCGCCGGAGGACAATTCCAGGACTTGGCGGCTGATCAGGCACACACCGAGGGAAACCTTGTCACCGCACCTGCGTGGCCGGCACACCCGGCATGGATCTCCCAGTTCCTAGAACTGCTCGGCACCAAGATCATCACGTAGCGCCGTCCGGGTCGCATTGGGTTATCAGCTACTGCTGATAACTGTCATGTGACCTCCAGCTTTCGCAGCCTGAAGACCATATGGGAAAACAGCGTCGCGCCGAACGCGACCAGCAACGCGGTGATGGCAACGAGCATGTCAGTCCGTGAGCACCAGATGCCCCAGACGGCCTCGGCGGCCGCCAGTATCAAAGTCCCTGCAACGACCAGCATGCCACCGCCCAACACGACAGATCGGCGTCGCTTCACTGAGGAAGCAACCAAGAGCGCCACACAACCGGCCCCCGCCAGGAAGATGCCCAGTTCCATCGAGTAGCCCAGCACCGGCCCGGGGGCGAGGTTCGGGTTGACCGGGTCCTCAAAGCCGTTGAAGGAGAGCATCGAGCCCACCGACCCAAGGGCGACAAGCAGAAATGCCATCCGGAATCGCACTATCTCGATCCGCCTCGGCAGTCGCATCAGGTGCCATGCGATCGCGGCCAGTCCAAATGCGCCGACCAACTCACTGATTCGTTGAGTAACCGGATAGCCCACCATCGCGGCGTCGACGGTTACCACGGCAGAGAGCAGCATCAACGCAACGCCGGCCGGGATCGTCGTGGTTTCCCCACGGACGAGCCGCCACCAGATGGCGGAAGGGACGCCGCGGAATTGACGCGAGATCATCCGCCGGGCTGTCGCCTGCTCCGGGTCCCGCGACATTGCGTCCCAGTCTGCCGCCTGCTCTGCGAGCATCGCCTCACGCGTTGCCGGTTCCATCCCCCAGGCGAGCACCCGATCGAGAATCAGCACAAAACGCCCTGCTCCCGCGGACACACCCTCGTAGGCTTGCATGATCGGGACCCCCCTTTAGGTCGAACACACGCACAGAGCAGAAGGTAGCACGACCCGAGTGGCGGTCAGCCGCCCCCAACCCGGTATTCGTCACCCCGGGCAACGAATCGGTATAGCTTGGCTCGTCGGCAACCGACGAGAGCCATCAGACATGCAATGCGGGCAGGAAACAATGCACAAAATCACGAGATTCATCATTCTCGGGTCGCTGCTGGTCGCAGCATGCACCGGGCCCGGATATGCGGTTGAGAACATCCGCTTGCCCGAGTCTGCCGGTATCGACCCAGCTGTCTCAGCCGCACCCGATGGATCAAGCCAGCGGGGCACGGCGCCGAACGCCACCGCTCACGCAGGAGACAGGCGGGACAACCCGGTCCCTGCAGGCGAAACGGTTCGTCTGGGTGATTGGGAAGTCACGGTTCTCTCGACGACCCCAAACGCCACCAAGGCCGTGCTTGGTGAGAACGAGTTCAATGACCCTCCCGCCGGCGGCAACCAGTTCTATATGGCCGAAGTGGCCGCCACGTACCTTGGCTCAGACACGGAATCGCTGTTCACCGGGATCACATTCTCGGTCGTTGGAGATGATTCCGTTGAGTACAGCTTCGACGCCCCCTGCGGCGTGGCACCGGGCGCAATCAACGACTTCGCCGAGATGTTCCCGGGGGGAACGGTTCGCGGCAATCTCTGCTGGGAGGTCGGCTCCAAAGACGCAGAAGGCCTTGTATTGATCGCGGAATCGTTCGCCAGCTTCGATGACGAGCCGGTCTTCATGGAGCTGCCTGCCCGGGGAGTTCGATTCGACCCGCCGCTACGGGAGCCGGTCACAACCGAAGGCGGCGATCCCGGCACCCGGGGCAATCCCTTTCCGATCGGTGAGACTGCCCGGGTCGGAAACTGGGACCTCACCGTCGTTTCCGCAGCACCCGATGCCGGCGAAGCTGTGCTTGCGGAGAATCCGTTCAATGATCCACCGGCGGACGGATACCGGTTCTTCATCGCGGAGATCGCAGCGACCTACCAGGGTGCGGAAGCAGAGTCGCTGTTCCTCGGCCTCACTTTCGAAGCAGTCGGCAACGGTGGCGTGGCCTATGATTTCTCGGCGTATTGCGGGGTCATCCCGGACCCGATCGATGACTTCTTCGACATACCCACGGGTGGCACAGTCACGGGCAACATCTGCTGGCAGGTGACCACAGATGATGCCGACAGCCTGGTGTTGATGGCCTACCCGGGCTTCAGCTTCGGAGATGACCGGGCCTTCTTCAGCCTCAGATAGCGGTTTAGCCCGCGCCGGGCAGGACAAAAGACATCATTGCCGGGGGGTCGAGATCTCTGGCCAACCGGCGGCCATCAGCGACTGTATCGGCCCATAAGAGTTGCCTCGGCCAGCACCTTGCCCTCGGTCGCGGTGAGAACATCTTCCTTGCCGGAACCTGCGACAAGATCCAGGACGGTATCGAGCGCATAGACAGTAAAGAAGTATCGATGGGTGCCACTCGGAGGGCACGGGCCCCCATATCCGGTGCGACCCCAGGAGTTGTTCCCAGGGGTTCCGAGGTCCTCTATCGCTTCGGGGATGGTGTCACGTGGCTCGATGTTGAAGGCTACCCAGTGGTCCCAGACACCCACCGGGGCATCCGGATCGTCCATCACAAGTACCAGCGAGGTCGTGCCGGAGGGGATTCCGGAGATCTCGAGTGGTGGTGATATGTCTTCGCCATCGCACGTGTATCGGGCAGGGATCGTTGCTTCATTGGCGAATACGGACGACGTCAGTTCCATTGCGTTCTCCTCGCTGATCACCGTGGCGGTGTGCTCGGGGCGGGCCACGCTGCCATTTGAACAGGCGGCAATGCCAACGACCAGGATTGCTATCAATATTCTCATGGCGCGAACCTCGCTCGCCGGAAACTCATGGTCGCAAGACACGGGCGGTTCCTCAAGCTCACCGTTGACGCGTAGCGGACCTACTAGATGACAACTCAGAATTCCCAGGCTTCCTCGTCCTCGGTGGCCTCGCGGTCACAGGTCGGGCAGTACCAGCGCACCTCGAGCGGCGTGCCGCACAAGCCATGACGGGGAACTTCGGCGTCGGCGTTGTGCTCGGCACCCCACGCGGTGAGCATGCGGATGGCACCGGCCAGATCCTTGCCGGCTGCGGTGAGGGTGTACTCGTACCGCAACGGACGCTCGCTGTACGGGGTAGCGACCACTAGCCCATCGGCCTCGAGCGCCTTGAGCCGTGACGACAGAGTGTTCGGGGCGATACCTGCCACCGTGCCCTCCAGGTCGCCAAAGCGGGCTGCCCCATCGAGCAACGCTTCGATAACGAGCAGCGTCCAGCGGTCGCCGACCTTCGAGAGTGCGATGTGAAGTGGTGATTCGGGCATCAACAACACGGTAGTTCCCTATGTCGGCACAGGCTTCACCCGGAGTATATACTTGCAACTTGCAAGTCACTATGGAGGCAAGAATGCTGGCAGGAGTACAAGAGACGATCAGCGGCCTCGCCGCCACCGTCGGGACCGCGGTAGTCGGGGTCGGCCGCCACCGCCATGTCGGATCGGGAATCGTCATCGCAGAGAACACGGTGCTCACCAACGCCCACAACATCCACAGTCGTGAGACGACAATCACATTCAGCGACGGCCGCACCGCTACCGGACGGGTCACCGGGTTCGACGTTGACGGGGACATCGCCACCATCTCGGTCGACACCGGTGATATGACACCTGTCGAGTGGGGCGTGCAGGAGGTCGACTTCGGCACCCCGGTTGCGGGACTTAGCAACCCGGGTGGTCGTGGGCTGCGGGTGACGATTGGCTACGTGTCCGGCGTCGACCGCAGCTTCCGTGGCCCACACGGCCGCAGAATCGGCGGCTCCATCGAGCACACCTCTCCCCTACTCCCCGGCTCATCTGGTGGACCGCTCGTCGACGCCGAGGGGAAACTGCTCGGGATCAACACCAACCGGCTCGGCGAAGGCTTCTACCTCGCCATCGCAGCCACCGCCGAACTCCGCGACAAGGTGGACAAGCTAACGACCGGAGAGAGCCCGCAGCGCCGCTACATCGGTGTGTCTGTGGTGCCAAACCAGGTGGCAATCAAGATGCGCCGGGCCGTTGGGCTCGACGAGTCCCCCGGCGTGCTGGTTCGCGGCGTCGCTGAAGATGGGCCCGCGTCGGCGGCCGGGATCGTCGAAGGTGACATGATCGTCAAGGTCGGCGATGCCACAGTCGCCGACGTCGACGACCTCCATGACGCGCTCCAGACCGCTCCGACCGGCGAGCCGTTCCCGGTGGCGGTGTT
>Ga0307423_1000178_pt1 | contig 42455 bp, 38 predicted proteins | sample SalMarWE160310MG_FD_202154 | JGI IMG/M metagenome (GOLD analysis project Ga0307423, IMG submission 202154) | Salt marsh sediment microbial communities from the Plum Island Ecosystem LTER, Massachusetts, United States - WE1603-10 | ecosystem: Environmental > Aquatic > Marine > Intertidal zone >... | reverse complement strand
GCCCAGCCAGATGAAGATGTAGTCGGAGCGGAACCAGTCGTCGGCGGTCCCCTCGCTCATGTAGGTGCCCCAGCTCTGGATCAGACCCACCGGCAGGTCGCCGACCCCCGCCCAGGAGTCGATGTTGACGGCGGCCAGGCCAGTCAGGAAGAGGTGCATCTCCATGGTCGAGCCGATGCCGTTGTCGATGTTGGTGGTGCCCGAGTCGAAGATGACGCAGTCGGAGCCATCTTCGGTGATGACGTCGATCAGCTTGTCGGCGATCTCCTCCAGCGCCTGGTCCCAGGAGAGCCGCTGCCAGCGCCCCGAGCCCCGCTCGCCCACCCGCTTCATCGGGTAGCGGATCCGGGTGGGGTCGTACATCTGCGCGCTGTAGGCGCAGCCCGCGGTGCAGCCGCGGGGATTGAAGTCGGGGATCTCGGGGAACTCCTGGGGATAGTTGGCGTTCTGCTCCTCGCGCCAGACGATGCCGTCCTTCACGTAGGCGTCGAACGAGCAGGTGGAGATGCAGTTGACGCGAAGGTGCGAGACGTGGACGACGTCATCCCAGGTCCACTCCTCGCGATAGACGTCCTCCCACCCCCGATATTGGTAGGGGCGCGACATCAGATCACCGAGGCGAGCTTCGGGATCGATCTTTGCGAGACGGCGCAACCGAGCGGCGGACGAGACACGGGGTTCAGACACGACCAGCCTCCCTATCGAGGGCCAGGGGCCCGGCTTGGATCGGAGAATCGCAGTTCTCGACAGATTCTTTCAACCCGCGGCGACCGACGTCGACCCCGAGACCGACACGCCTGTCCCTCCCGGGTCGAACGCCAAGCCTGTCAACGCGCGCGCGAAGCGATTCCATCCGCAGGCCAAAGACATACAGAACCGGGTCGGACTACCCGGCCATTTGCCTTGACCGAATATCCTACCCGAGTATATTCTAATACTCAAGTGTGATTTAATACCTAGGTCCAAGCGAGACCCCGATCGAGCTTCAGCTGCCTCGGACTCCCAGAGCGGCGAGAGGGTGCCGATGGATCCCCAAGCGAAGCCGGCTTCTCGACGCGAGCGAAAGAAGGAGCGCACGCGGCAGGAGGTCTACGCGGCGGCGATGAAGCTCTTCGCCGACCGCAGCTACCACCAGGTCACCGTGGAGGAGATCTGTGAGGAGGCGGACGTCGCCCGCACCACCTTCTTCGCCCACCTCCCATCGAAATCGGCCCTGCTCCGGGAGTACAGCCGGGGTATTGCGACTCGCTTCCGCGAGTCGCACTGGGACTCGGAGGCAGCCGCCACGGAGCAGCTGCGCGCACTCGCTACGCTGGTGATGGAAACCTGGTTCGCGCACGCCGAGGTGATGGGCGCCATGCTGGTGGAGTCCTCGCTGCCCCCGGGAACCCGGCTGGAGAGGAGCGAGGAGGCGAACCCGATCCGCGAACTCGTCGAGGGCATCATCCGTCGCGGCCAGACCCGGGGAGAGTTCCGTCCGGGCATCGCAGCCGACGTCGCAGCGCACGCTTTCCTGAGCACGGGCTCCATCATGCTGGCTGCCGCTGCCGAGCGGCGAGCCGAGCTCAGCCCCGAAGAGCTCCGCGATGAGTTCCTCGACTGGTTGCTCCACGGCATGGCTCACATAGACTGAGAGGGTAGGAGAGACATTGGGCAAGAAGGCGAAACGGGCAGCGGGCTTCGAGAGACACCAGATCGAGGACTTCCGCATCACTGAAGAGCCCTTCTACCTCCCCATCGCGGACGAGGTCGAGCTCTTCGAGACCGCCTACGAGAACCAGGTCCCCGTTCTTCTCAAAGGCCCCACCGGCTGTGGGAAGACCCGCTTCATCGAGCACATGTCGTGGCACCTGCACCGCCACGTCGACAACCGAGAGGAAGAGGGGGTCCCCCTCATCACCGTTGCCTGCCACGAGGATCTGACCGCCTCCGACCTGGTGGGACGCTACCTGCTCGAGGGTGACGAGACCCGCTGGATCGACGGTCCCCTCACCCGGGCCGTGAAGGTGGGGGCCATCTGTTATTTGGACGAGATCGTCGAGGCGCGCAAGGACACGACGGTCCTGATCCACCCCTTGGCCGACTACCGGCGGTTGCTCCCCATCGAGAAGCGTGGTGAGCTGCTCGAGGCTGCGGACGGCTTCCTGCTGGTGCTCTCCTACAACCCCGGCTACCAGTCGGCGCTGAAGGACTTGAAGCACTCCACCCGCCAGCGCTTCATCGCCATCGAGTTCGGCTACCCCTCGCGTCAGCAGGAGGCCGAGATCGTATCGACCGAGTCCGGCTGTTCGCCGGAGGTGGCCCTCGATCTGGCAAAGCTGGCCGAGAAGGTGCGCAACCTGAAGGACCACGGTCTGGGCGAAGGGGTGTCGACGCGGCTCCTGGTATACGCGGGGAAGCTGATCGCCAGCGGCATTGGCCCGCTCCGCGCGTGCCAGACCGCGATCGCCTGGGTCCTCAGCGACGACATCGAGCTCCAGCGCTCCATCGAAGAGGTCGTCACCTCCGTCTTCGAGGAGTGACGCCGTGCCCCTGCGCCAGCCAGAGTCATGAGCTCCGAGCTGATCGAGCGCTACGCAGCCGAGCTTCGCGGCATCGCTCCCACGGCCGGCGAGGCGTTCGCAGCGGCGGCGGCGGCCCTGGGAGGGCGCCTCGATCGAGAGAATCTCCGGAAATGGGCCGAGATCTCGGCCGGCCTGGCGGACCAGGCGCCGGGGGCAGCTGCCGCTTTCATCGAGGCCACGCCCGCGGCGCTCGCCCACCTGGAGCCCCATGAGCTCGACGCCTGGGCCAGCCAGGGCCGACGGCTGATCGGACGCAGCTGGAAGTCGGCGAGACTGGCGGCGGACTTCTTCCGCATCGCTCCCCACATCCTCGAGTCGCTCTCGTTGCCGGAGCTCGACGGACTGGTGGATCTCGTGGAAGGGCTCGCGCGGCGTTCATACGAGACGGCGTCGCTCTGTCTGCACGACTCCCCATCGGTGCTGGCTCGGCTGGCCGAGGACGATCGCGAGCCGTTTCTGGCCTTTGCACGAGCGCTGTGCGGCGCATCGTGGGTGGACACCCACACCCTCTTCGAGAGCGGCCCCGGGCTACTCGGAACAGTGCGGCCCGTTCATCGAAGCGCCCTTCTGGATCTGGCCGCGGCAGTGGCTCCCGAAGCGCGCGGCGAGGGCCTCTCGTTGTTCACATCCTCGGTCGAAGCCCTCAGAGTTCTCGATCCGGAAGATCAGGCCGAGGTCATCGAGCTCGCCCGGCAGCTGGCGCCCCACGGCGCCAGGGTGGCGATCGAGTCTCTGCTGTCGGCGCCGGAGGTGCGCCAACGGCTCACCGCTCCACAGGCGAGGCGTTGGTCCGAAGCTGGTCTCGAGCTGCTCGCTCGAGACCAGAGTACGGAGAGAGCCGAGAGCTACTTCCGGATCGAGTCGGCCCTGGCCGAGGAGATGATCGGCAGGCTCACTCCTCGGGTCGAGTTCGCGGACGTCGTCAGCGTCCTCCGTCTCTACGCCAAGGCGCTCTCCGGTGAGCAGGTACTCGTGCAGCCGACCGCATCGCTGATCCGCCGCAACGTCGGCTGGACCGCCGAGGCGGTGACGAGTGACGGCAAATCGATCTTCCTGCCGGGCGTGGTCGACCTCTTTGGGGACGAGTACGCGAACTTCCAGGCTTACAAGGTGTACACCACGCACCAGGTCGGACGGCTCGAGTTCGGCTCCTTCCAATTCTCATTTGACATCGATGGCGAATATCTTCCGGCGACGGGGCTCGACCGGGAACGGCGGAGACGCGAAGCCGGGGCCGCGTCCCGGGCCACGCCTCCCGATCGCTCCTCCGACGTCGAAGCGCCCTCGTCCGCAGCAATCACCTCGATGCAGCGCTTCTTCGATCTCTTCGACCATCGCAAGCTGGCTTTGGAGCTTTTCGCCATGGCCGAAGACTCCCGCATCGACGCTCGTGTCGTCGAAGAGTATCGGGGCATCCGCCACTGGCTTCGCCGCCTCCAGAAACGCGAGGCCGAGCAGCGTCCCGAGGTCCGGCTGATGGCTCTGCGCCAGGCATTCGTCGAGAACCTGTTTCGGGCTTCTCTCGGCCACCCGGACACCATCCGCTGGCCCATCCGTCTGGCGCGCCAGCTCGAAGGGGCGGTCGTCGCCTTGCGGGTGGTCGAGCGGCCCGGCGCCACCGTGCAGGACTCCGCCGAGGTGGCCGCTGCCCTCTACGACCGGGCGATGGCGATCCCCAACTTGCCGCCACACCTGGTGCCCGGCGAATGGGGCGGCCTCGACGAGGATGCGGTAGCGAAGGCGTCCGGGCTGTCCGACCTCACACTCCAGACTCTCGAAGAGCCACCCGAAGGCGAAGAGGTCCCCTACCGAAGCCCCGAACAACCCCAATACCGCGGCGACTTCAAGCCCGAGCTGGCGCAACTGATCGACGAGCTGACCGACCAGCAGCGGCTCGTCGACGCCGAGATGCTCCTCACGCGCGAAGAGATTCTCGAGCTGCTCGAGAACTCGGCCGAGATCGAGCTCTCCGAGGATGCCGACGACCAATCGCGCGATCTCGACGAACTGCTCGCCAACATCGAGCACGAGGCGACCGACCGCGCCGAAGACGAAGGCGACGGCGATGCTTCGCCTGAGGCGATCGAGTGGTTCCGCTACGACGAGTGGGATTTTCGCACCAACGACTACCGGCCGGAGTGGTGTCGCGTCGGCGAGCGCATGGCCGCCGAAGGTGAGCTCGATTTCTACGAAGAGACGCTCCGCCGCTACCACGGTCTGGTGGTCGAGACCCGTCGGCAGTTCGAGCGGCTGCGGCCCGAGTCCTTCCGCCGGCTCAAGCGCCTGGAAGACGGCCACGAGATCGATCTCGATCAGGCCATCGAGTTCCACGCCGACAGGAAGGCCGGGGCGGGACCACTGGCGCGATTCTATGCGCGGCGCAACAAGATCAACCGAGACGTCGCAGTGGCCTTCCTGCTCGACATGTCCGGCTCGACCAGCGAAGAGATCCTTCCCCCGGCCGCGATTCCTGTCGCGCCGCCTGGCTCGGGTGTTCGCCCCGCCTCGGTGAGCGCGGCCAGTGGCGACAAGCGCATCATCGACATCGAGCGCGAGTCGACGGTGTTGGTGGTCGAGGCCCTCGAGGCGATTGGCGACGCCTACGGCATCTACGGATTCTCGGGCCACGGCCGGGAGAACGTCGAGTTCCACGTCATCAAGAATCTCGATGAGCCGTTCGACGACTCGGTGCGCCGCCGCATCGACAAGATCGAGCCGATACGTTCCACGCGCATGGGCCCCGCCATCCGCCACACCATCACCAAGCTGAACGAGCACGACGCCAAGGTGAAGATCCTGATCCTCGTTTCCGACGGCCGACCGGAGGACGAGGAATACGGCCAGAACCGCGGAGAGAAGGAGTACGCCGTTCACGATACCAAGCGCGCGCTGCTGGAAGCGAAACGCCAACGCATTACGCCGTTCCTGATCACCGTCGACAGCGCAGGGCACGACTACCTACGGAACCTCTGTGACGACATCGGCTACGAGCTGGTGGCCGACATCGAGTCTCTCCCGCACCGGCTTCCGAAGCTCTACCGGAACCTCGCCGCCGAGTAGATGCCAATCCACCCGATCGGCTCGGTCCAGCGCAGCGAGCCGAGCCTTCAGCAGCGTTCTTCGGGACTTCGGCTGGACTTTCGGCAATACTGACGGGCATGGCGTTCGAAATCCGGTTCCTCACCGAGGACGATCTCGAGCAGGCGTTCCGGCTCGATCAGCAGGCCTTCAATACTCCGGCGGAGCGCCGCGATCTCTGGATCAAGCGCGCGGTACCCGAGCGCATGCACGGGGCCTTTGCCAACGGCCGGCTGGTGGCTACGACGCACGTCCACGCCTTCGGCCAGTTCTTCGGAGGGCACTCGGTGCCAATGGGCGGCGTGGGTGGCGTCGCCGCGTGCGCTGCGCACCCTGCGCGGGGCAAACGCCCTCGAGACGCGCCGAGTCGAGAAAGGCGATGACCCGACCGGGATCCGCCGCTGCTACCAGCGCGTCGCGCCCGGGATCAACGGCTGGCTGGATCGCGACGAGCAGCGCTGGCGGTCGCTCTGGGAGTGGTGGCACGCGGGGCACTACGTCTACGCTTGCCAGGGCCCGGATGGCGAGGTCGAGGCCTACCTCGCCTATCGCCACGAACCCACCCCTCCCGGCGCCACCCGCGACTATCGCGTGCGCGTCGAGCAGATCGTCGCGGCCACGCCCGAGGGGCTGCGGGCCGTGTGGTGGACGCTCGCCTCTTCCGCCTCTCAGGTCGATGCCGTTACCTTCGCCGCCTCGCCCGAGGACGCGCTCCTCCTGATCATGCCGGAGCAGCGGATTGCCGTGCGCGGGCAGGTGCGTTGGCTGCTACGGATCATCGACGCGCCGGCCGCGGTGGCGGCCCGCGGCTACCCCCCGTCCCTGGAGATCGAGGTTTCGTTCAGCGTCGAGGACCCCATTCTGGCCGACAACGGCGGCGCCTGGACACTGCGCGTGGCCGAGGGCGAAGGACGCCTCGCGCGTGGCGGAGGCGGCGGCCCCCGGCTCGGGATCGGCGCGCTCTCGTCCCTCTACACGGGCTGGGCGGGCACCGCGACGCTTTCACGAGCCGGGCTCCTCGAGGGCGGCTCTCCCACCCAGCTCCGGGCGCTCGACGCCGCCTTCGCCGGACCCACGCCCTGGATGATGGACGAGTTCTGATCGAGCTCACTGCCACGCGGGATGGGACGCCTTCATGAAGCGGAGCATCATCAGCATCGCGGCGATGTCGTCGCCGCCATCCGGATCCGAGAGGGTGCTCTCGTACCAGATGTACTCGGTCTTCGGAGTCTCGCTCGCCGCCAGGATGCGCGCACGCACCTGGTAGTCCCGCTCGATGAACACCGGGCCTTTCAGGTGCTGGATCTCGATGGCGCCCCAGAGGCCCACGCCATACTTCCTCTCGGGCGGCAGCAGCTCCTGCTGCACCTTCGTCATGGCATCCACCACCAGGCTGGGCGGCGCGATCGGCCCGCCCCACTCGCTCTCGCGTCCGTAGTCGAGTAGCGGCTCGACGATTACGGAGAGGCGCGTCTCCAGCCTCTCGCGCGTGGCCCTGGTCGGGATCGACGCGCTCTCCCGTCCAATCTCCAGGTGCGAGAGGATACGAAGATCCTTGGGCGCGGGAACCTGCCGGATGCGCGGCCGCAACGCCGAGGCGGCGTCCGGCTTTCCAACGGAAGCGCTCCCCTCCGCCACGCGATTGCCGTTCTCGTGATCGATCCAGACCTCGGTCCGCACGTCGTCGTGCGCTGCGGGATCGGCCTCGGGCCTGCGGGCGAAGCACTGGACCTTCTCCCGGTCGGTGGTCGCATAGCGGAAGTACAGCGACAGGCCGCCGGTCTGCCACCAGCGCCTTCCGAAGAGGTGTGTGAGCAAGGGCGGGAACTGCTCCATGTGCAGCGATCCGGCCACCGTGCCCCCTCGAAGACCCAGCTTCACCGCGGTGGCGTCGTCGTGGATGCTGCCCTTGAGCTCCTGCTCGAGGTTTCGCGGCTCTCGGATCGGACCGGCAATCACACCTTGCTCGCCTTCGGTCACCGCGAACGGGGAATCATTTGCATTCATGGATCGTTCCTCCCGGCCGTGCCCGATCATCTCACAATCGAGAGCCCGGAGGAAGCCCCTTCGAAGGCATTGCGACCCGACACCGGGGCGAGCGCCCAGGGACGCGCGAGACTACTTGAGCTTGTCGGCCACGTATGCGTCGTAGGTCTCGGTCCGTCCGCCAAGAACGTCATCGATCGATTGACCATCGGAGCTGATCGTCTCCCCGGTACGCAGGTAGCGGCCGATCGCGCTCTTGGTGGTAGCCACGGCCGCCGGCGGCCTGCTCGCCAGCTTCTCGGCCAGCTCGGTCGCTACGGCCAGGGTGCGGCTTGGCTCGGCGATCTCGTGGACGATGCCATACGCCTTCGCGGTCACCGCATCGATGTTGGCGCCGAGCAGGCAGAGCTCGCGGAGCCGCGCCGGCGAGACGAAGCGAGCCAGGGGGAAGATGGCGACGGGTCCGAACTCGATCTCCGGATGGCCGAAGACGGCGCGGGTCGACGCGACGATGAAGTCCGCGGTGAGAGCGAGGTCGAAGCCACCCGCCAGGGCCGGTCCATCGACCGCGGCGACCATCGGCTTGGGGAAGAGGTAGCAGGCCTTGAAGAACTCGGCGAAGCGGTGGAGAAAGGACTTGCCAGCGCTTTCCATGCCTTCCTTGAGGTCGAAGCCCGCACAGAAGATGCCGTCACCTCCGGCGAGCACGACCGCGTTCACGTCCGCGTCTGCGACCAGCCGAGTGAACGAGTCCTCCAGCTCGTCGCGCATCGCCATGCAGAGGGCGTTCTTCTTGCTTTCCCGCCGCAGCGTCAGCCGTGCAACGGCGTTCTGCGGTTCGCCCAGTTCCAGGAACTCGTACGCCATGGGGTCTCCTTCAGTCCTGAGGCTTGTCGATGCTATCGGCCCTTCGACGCCAGCTGGCGAACGTCGCGCAGCAGCGCAGCGACGTCCTCCTCTGCGGTCTCCCAGGAGCACATGAAGCGGGCACCGCCCGCGCCGATGAAGGTATAGAAGTGCCAGCCTCGCTCGCAAAGTCCGTCCGCCACGTCGGCCGGGAGCCGGGCGAAGACGGCGTTTGCCTGGGTCGGAGCGACGATCTCGACACCCTCCACCTCGCGCAGACCAGCCTCCAACCGCCGCGCGCAGGCGTTCGCGTGTCTGGCGTGCTTCAACCAGGCGCCGCTCTCCAGCAGGCCCACCCACGGCGCGGCGATGAAGCGCATCTTGGAGGCGAGCTGGCCCGCCTGCTTGCAGCGGTACGCGAAGTCCTCGGCCAGCTCCCGGTCGAAGAAGACGATCGCATCGCCCACCGGCATGCCGTTCTTGGTGCCGCCGAAGCACAGGACCTCCACGCCCGCCTTCCAGGTGATCTCCTTGGGGGAGACGCCGAGAGCCGCGACGGCGTTGGCGAAGCGGGCCCCGTCCATGTGCAGTCGAAGCCCCAGCCGGCGCGCCGTCTCACCGACGGCTTCCAGCTCTGCGGCGCTGTAGACGGTGCCCATCTCGCTCGCCTCGGTGATGCTGAGGACGCGCGGCTTGGGGTAGTGGATGTCCGTCCGGCGCTCGACTGTGTGGCGCACGTCCTCGAGGTCGATCTTGCCGTCTTCGCCACCGACCAGAAGCACCTTGGTGCCGTTGGAGAAGAACTCCGGGCCGCCGCACTCGTCCGTCTCCAGGTGCGCGACCTGGTGGCAGATGACGCTGTGGTAGGACTCGCACATGGCCGCCAGGGCCAGGGAGTTGGCAGCGGTTCCGTTGTAGACGAAGAAGACCTCGCAGTCGATCTCGAAGAGCTCGCGCAGCAGATCGCATGCGCGCTCGGTCCACCTGTCCTCGCCGTAGGCGGGCGCGTGACCGACATTGGCGGCCTCGAGGGCGGCCCACGCCTCGGGACAGATCCCCGCGGCGTTGTCACTGGCAAACTGCAGATGCTCGAGCGGCACCGTGGCCGTCTGCTTCGTCATTCTTCGTCTTCCTGCATCATTGCTCGGAGCTCCCGCTTGAGAACCTTGCCGACACCGCTGGTCGGGAGAGCGTCCATGAAGTCGATCCTCTTCGGCACCTTGTAGGGCGCCACCTTCTCCCTCATGTACGCGGCGATCTCCTCCCGAGTTGCTCCACTCTTCTCTACCCCCGGCTTCAGAACGACGGCAGCGGCCACTGTCTCGGAGCCGGGTCTCTTCGGATCGGGGAGACCAATGGTGGCGGCCACGTCGATTCCGGGATGCTCCATCAGGACCTCATCCACGGTCCGGGTGAAGACCTTGTACCCCGAAACGATCACCATGTCCTTCAGCCTGTCCACGACGTAGAAGTAGCCGTCCTCGTCCATCTTGCAGATGTCACCCGTGTAGATCCATCCGTCCCGCAGTGTGTGCGCCGTCTCCTCGGGTCTCTTGTGATAACCCGCCGTGAACACCTGAGGCCCCTTCGCCACGAACTCACCGGGCTCGCCCACGGGGACGATCTCTCCCGTCTCCGGATCCACCAGCTTCACCTCGGTATCGGGATAGGGTATTCCGACGGAGCCGAACTTCTTCAAGCCGTAGCGCGGCTGACTGGTGGTGATCGGATTGGTCTCGGTCATGCCGAAGACCTCGAGCAGCTTCCCCTCTCCCACCACCCCCTCGAACTCCTTGATGTACTCGGCGGGAAAGGGCATCGCACCGCTCAGGAACCACTTGACGCCCGAGAAGTCGAGCTCTCGGAAAGCCGGCTTCTTCAGAAGCTCCAGATTCAGGGTGGGAACGTTGCCGATCCCGGCGGGCTTGTACTTCTTGATGGCGGATATGATGAAGTCGAGATCCCTCGGATTGGGAATCGCCACCTGGGTGAGGCCCCCGAGCAGGCACACCTTCGCCATGAAGAGACCCGCGTGATGAAACATGGGAAAGGCGGAGAGAATCGTCTCTTCACCCATCCCGGAGTCCAGCCAGGTCCTGATCTGGGTGAAGTGGCGAACGAAATTCCTCTGGCTGAGCACCGCACCCTTCGGTGGGCCCGTCGTGCCGCCCGTGTACTGCATCATGATCGCGGCATCGAGCGGCACCTCCTCCCCCACCCTGTCTCCGGGCATCTTCTTCAGAATGTCCCGGTATTTCTCCAGCCTGATCCCGGGGATGGGATTCACCTCCCCGCTCGGGATCTTCTTGAGGAGCCTGCCCACCGCCCGCTTCGAGAGAGAGAGGAAGTCCCCCATCTCCGCTACGGCGACCGCCCGCAACCCGGTCTTCTCGGCCACCTTCTGTACATTGCCGAACCGCGCGTCCAGGGTCACCAGCGCCTTTGCCTCGGAGTCGTTGAGCTGATACTCGAGCTCTTCGGGCGTGAGCAGGGGACTCACACCCGAGAGCACGCAACCGGCCTTCTGGATGCCGATCACTGCGATGTAGAAGGCGGGGATGTTGGGGAGATGGACCCCGACGACGTCTCCGGGCGCCAGCCCGCTCTCCTTCAGGAAGCGGGCGAACTTGTTGGAGAGAATGTCGATCTCACCAAAGGTGATAGGAGTCCCCATGTAGTACACGGCCACTCTCTCGGCGCACTGCTCCACCGCCTCACGAAAGAGCTGTACGAAGGTCTTGTCGGGATACTCCAGATTCGGCGGAACGTGCGGGTCGTAGAACTTCAGCCAGGGCTTCTCCGCGTACGGATTTCCGGTCTCGTCCTTCATGCGAGAAACTCCCTCCACGGGTTGGCCCGTTCGACGAACCCCACGCTCAAACGCCCCCGCGCTCGACGACTGGAATCTCCAGATAGGACGCGTAGACGAGATTGCGCTCCACGGTGATGACGGGGTCTCCCTCGGCTGGGATGCGGGCGAAGTTGTCCGCGTCGTGGCCTGCGATGGAGACCCGCAACCGCCAGCCCTTGGGGACCAGAGCCGAGGTGGGCTGCAGACCGAAGCTCAGCTCGGTGACCTCACCGGGCACGAGGGGGGCGCCGTCGGCCCGCTCGAAGCTGTGATACGGCTCCCAGATGCGGTAGGGCGGTCTCTCCGGGCTGACCTTCCGGTGCAGAGCCCGCAGCTGGCCGTCCGTCAGGTAGACGATCCGGCCATCGGGTGCTTCGGCATCCAGGTACACGTAGAAGGCGCCGTCCGCATGAGTCGAGCTCACCAGAAGGTTGGCGACCGCGTGACCGGTGATCTCCGTGTCGCGCGCGAGTGGCTCGCTCCGGTAGGAGAGCAGCTTCGGGATCTGCTCGGCGCGCCGGTCGTAGACCACGTCGCTGCCATCGAGCTGGGTGTACCAGCGGTTCGTGGTGCCGCTCGTCGCGCTCCAGTCCACTGCGTATTCGTCCGAACCTTCCGATTCGCTCGGCGGCGCCTCCGAAAGCCCGTAGTCCGCGGCCAGGTAATAGCGCCGCATGGTCGTTCCCTCGGGCGGCCAGACCGCGGTCGTCTTCCACCTCCCCTCGCCCGCAGTGTAGTAGTGCAGCAGCTTCTCGGACATGACGCCGTTGTCGACGTCCTTCAGGTAGTGATCCAGAAAGCGCAGGCAGTCGAGCATCTGATCGCCCTTGCTCGGCCAGAGCGGCGCGTCCACGGGCCTGAAGGGGTCCGCGTCGGCGCGCGCGCCGTGGCTCCAGGCGCCGATCACGGCGCGCTGGGGATTGCCGTAAGTGAAGAAGTGACGCAGGACCGCATTGGCCGTCCCCGCATCGAGCCAGCTGCCCCAGAGATAGTAGGCGGCCCCCGAGCGCTCCGTGGCTTCCCGGTAGGTATGCAGGCTGATGGTGTCGACGGTAATGTCGAATCCCTCCGGAACGTCGTCGCGGTAGGTGACGCTGTGGGCCAGAGCCAGGAGGTGGCCGTTGTCGGCGTGCTCCGCGATGGCGGCGCGCAGCAACGAGCCGTCGCGGTCCGCGTCCACCGGCTTGACGCCGCGCAGCATCAGCTTGGCAATGAGACCTTCCCCTTTCAGTGCGATGACCTTTCGCGTGTCGTTGGTGTCCAGGGCCCAGTTGCTCTGGTTCCAGAGCGAAATGAAGCCGCTGTTGACGATGCCGCCGGGAAAGGGCAGATCGACGTACTCATCGAATTCGATGAAGCGGGGCACGACCGCCTTCACTGCAGGATGATTGGCGATGGGCAGGGATGCCGCGGCATTGCCGCGATAGGAGATGCCCTGGGCGCCGACCCTCCCGTTCGACCACGGCTGCTCCACGATCCACTGCACCACGTCGCGGCCGGCGTCGTGCGCCTCCTGCGGCGTATACGAGATCGGCCACGAGCCGAAGGAGGCACCGGTTCCCCGCACGTCCATCTGGACGACCGCGTAGCCGTTGCTGGTGAAGAAGTTCACGAACTCGTCGCGGTCGAAGAGGCTGGCCGGCCAGCGCAGCGAGACGGCTCGCCAGTAGCGCGTCATCTGCATGACCGTCGGAATCCTGGTATCTTCCGGCAGACCTTTCGGGAGATGGACGTCGATGGCCAGCCTGGTCCCGTCCTGGGCGCTCACGTAGAGCGCCTTCGTCGTGTATCCCTGATACCGAGGACCGGCATAGCCGGGGTACCCCCCGAAGTCGCGGGCCGACTGGGCGAGGCCTGCGGGCGCGAACGCGACGCCGAGCCACAAGGCGAGCCCCCACGCCGCGGGCCGTGAGATCCGAGGTAGCAGCGCCAGCTCCGCCAGGAGATCTTCAGCCATGTCGCGCCTCCTCCTCGAGGGATGGGGATGGGTCTGCGCCCCGACGCGCAGGTTCACTCAGAGGCCGTGATGGGGCCAGTCGGGCTTCAGGTTTCCCGCCTTGAATGCGGCCGCTCCCAGCGTGTGCTTGTCGCGCCGCATGAACATCGAGATGATCATCTCCGCCTCGATTCGAAGCCTCTCCTCGAGGGTTCGCCCGACGCCGCGCAGAACCGTCTCCTTGTCGGACCGGATCGCCCCCTGCGGGAGAGCGGCGATCTCATGGGCCAGCTGCTTCGATCGCGTCAGCGCCTCGCCCTTGGGGACGATCTGGTTGACCAGACCAAAGCGCTCGGCCTCGTGAACATCGATCCACCGGCCGGTGATGATCAGCTCCATGGCACGCGCGAAGCCTACCACGAGTGGCAATCGCGCCGTGAGCCCGTCTCCACCCACGATGTTCCAGCGCCTCTCGAGGGCACCGAACTCGGCGTTCTCCGCCGCGACGCGGATGTCCGCGAGCAGGGCCGTCTCCAGGCCGGCGGCGAAGGCGTATCCGTTGACCGCGGCGATCACGGGCTTGAAGATGTCGACCTTCCGCGTGTAGCCACAGGCACCCGGCAGGTTGTAGAGATCGCGGCGGTAGTGGTCGAAGTCACCCGGGTGGCTCAGCTCGGAGGCGTCCTGAAGGTCCCATCCCGCACAGAATGCCGCCTCGCCGGCACCGGTGATGACGAGCACGAAAGCCTCGTCGTCATCCCGGAAGCGCTGCCAGGCGTGGTGCAGCTCGAGGTTCATCACCCGGTTGATGGCGTTGTGCTGATCGGGACGGTTGTAGGTCAGCGTGACGACGTGGTCTTCCTGCTCGTAGATGAGAGTCTCGTACCTCATGGGATCCTCCTCCGGCCGGGATGGTGTGCCTCGGACCCCCACGCTACGTCATTCGACCGGTGAGTGTCAGCAGCTCTCCTCCGCCGGAGCAGCGATCTGGCGCGAAATGCAGGCCAGCAACGCCGACGAAGAGTCTAAGGCCGGGGCTGATCCAGAAAGATCGGCGACGACCAGGCGCGCTCGGAGACGGGCGCCAGGCATTCCTCTTCGAACGGGGTGCGGTAGTCGCCGTAGCAGGGCTCGATGCTGACGGCGTTGCCCTCGCCGTCGAACTCGGTACGGAGATTGGCGCCGTTGATGGCCGGCGTCTCCTCCTGGATCGCCCGGGCGTAGTAGAGCACGTCGCGCCCGGACTCCGGGTAGCCGGGGTCTTCGAAGGTGACGACACAGCCCCGGGGGTCCGGCTCGCACTGGAACCGCCTCCAGGGGTCTTCGATCAGCGAACCGACGTCCTCGCGGGAGTGCGCCTGGGGCCGGATGCGAACGATCTCGATGGCCGCGATCGAAAGTCGCTCGTCGCCGGGGTGGTAGCATTCGCCCCGGCATAGGCGCTCCAGTCGCTGCGGTGAGAGCGCCTCGACACTCTCCTCCGGACAGCCGGGCCGCTGCTCGAGGGAGCCGACGGCGCGCACCTCGAATCGCGGGACGCCGTCGAAATCGAGCTCGCTCCCCATCGGCACCGCGCCGCCGGGCGCATTCAGAAGGTCGAACCAGAGAAGGATTCGGGGCCCGCTGGTCCCGTAGACCTCCCGGCGCTGGAGCGCATCCCAGATCGCCTGGCGGCTGCGGCCCTGGCTGTGAGCGGCCACCAGGCCACCGGTGTAGAAGAAGCTCGCCACCCGCTCGGTGTCCCGCTGCATCAGCCCGCCCTTGACCTCGACGGATTGCGGCTCCCGGGGATCGGCGTCCCCACCCAGCCTGGCGAGCCCCGCGTAGAACTCCGAGCGCACCCCCGTGAGGTCGGTCATCAGACGCCGCTCGTATTGCTTGTAACCGGTTCCGGGCCGGGCCTTGTGGTTGTCGCTGGAGGCGATGAAGCCGAAGCGGAAGCGCAGCGGCTCTCCGTCTTCGTCGGCCTCCGCGAGGTTCGAGAGGGCCATCGCGTACTGCACGGATTCCCGGGGCCGCTCGCCAAAGGCGGGCTTGAAGCAGTCGCGACACTGTCCGCAGTCGAGCCAGTCTTCCGCACGCGTATCCGGAAACACCAGATGCGGCGTCACGTTGGCCTCCAGCGCCAGCCGCTTCGCCTCCTCCACCCGCGCTTCGCACTCCGACTCGGGGAGGTCGCCGCAGCGCTCCCGCATGATCTCGCCCGCACGCCAGCAGCAGGGGAGATACTCGGTGGTCGGTGCAGCACAGACCTTCTCGCCGTCCGCGCCGACCTCGAACTCGCGCCAGGAGCGGTATTCCTCGGAGTTCCCGTGACCCGAAATGATCTCGATCAGCTTCTGGCGCTCGGGATCGTGCATGGTGCGGGTCAGCTGCTTGTCCATCGAGACGCCGGGAGGTGTGTAGATTCCCCAGGCGGTCCCATGGGGAATCACCAGCGCGTCGTAGCCCCACTGCCGGAGCTTCTCGAAGAGCAGATCCGGCGTCGTCGCGCTCTCCCTGCAGTCGGGCGGCAGCGATCGCGTATCCACGCCCTTGGGACAGAGCGGCGTCTCCGCGAGTGCGTCGAGCAGCCACAGGAAGTCCGTGTATTCCCTCCATCCCATGGGGTCCACCCAGCGGCCCGCCCCGACCACCTCGAAGCCGGAGACCAGCCCTCCCTCGCCCTCCACGGAGCCGATCGGCCGAGCCGGAAGCTCCTCCTCTCCGGTGCCCGGGAAGATCACGTTCTTGTGTCCGAAGTGAGTCTCGGGCGAGAGCCCCACCTGCGTCCACTCGAAGCCGGTCAGAGCGACCAGATCCGGGTCGGAGCGCTCGCCCGCGCGCGCGTTGCACTGGCGGACGCTCTCCTTCTCCGCCCTCCAGTGGTCCGGCGTCAGGTTCTCGGCGTGGTCGGTGAGCGCGTAGAAGTCCAGGGCCGAGCAATAGCGCGCGAAGTCGCAGGCGTCGGCGGGCGGGTGTGCGCCCTCCCCTCCCAGCAAGGGCAGAGAGTAGAGAAAGGCGTCGAACGAGTAGGTGGTGTGGACGTGGAGATCACCGAAGAGAATCGACTTGGAGAGATCTCCGGCCTGGGCGTGAGGCGCGATCGCGTCGCGCGCGGCTGCCTGCCGCTGGGCCACTGCGGCAAGGGCAGCCTCCGAGCGGCCGTCGCCCTCGATCTCTCCCGCGGTCCGGTCGCTACCGCCGCAGGCCGGCACCAGGCAGGCAGCCAGGAGCACGGGGAGCACGCGTCGATCCATCGGAAGCCTCATGGGTCACTCGAGAACGCTCATTGGTGGGGTCTCGCGGCCGGCCCGGGACCTGCTCGCTTGGCCGCAGCGACGAAACACCGTATTCAGCCGTTCACCAGCTGATAGACGTGGTACTCGACGGCGTTCGGCAGGACCCGTCCCTCCGCAACGGCGACGATGCGGTTGAGCCACTGATAGCGGGGATCGCCCGTCTCGAAGCGCGGCTGGGTCATGAAGTAGGTATCGCCGTAGTCGGTCTCCTCACCTTTGGCGAGGGCGGAGAGGACCTTCTCGTTGAGCTCCAGCACGCCGTGATAGTGGACGTAGATCCGGGCGCCGTCGTCGGTCTCGATTGTGCCTCGCACGTCGAGGTACCCGGTCCCATTGGCGTCCACCAGCAGCCAGTCTCCCCCGCTGGCGAGGAGCTTGCCCCGCAGCCGGGGTCCCTCTGCGGTGCCTCCAACCACGTCGAAGATCGACCTGGTCCCGAAGGGTCCGGCGCCCACCTCCACCGGCGGCTTCAGATCCGCGCGGTACGTCACCAAGTGCTCGAGCTTCATGGAAATCTCCTGGGAAAGACCGGACGCGGAGCCATGTCCGTACCGCGGGTCTGGCCCGAATGATTCACGGGTGCTCTTCCGCGGCCGATGATAGCCAACCTCTGGATTCCTCAGGAATCGGCCGGCGACTCCGCGACGGGAACACAGAACTCGCCACCGCCGGGCTTCCCGCGGAGCTTCCCGTCGAGGAACACTCGAACCGCATCTGCCATGACCTGCGCCCCGAGGACGATATCCACCTCCGCGGAGTCCTCGGCCACGTCGTGACTGCGGCCGCCGATGCTGGGCACGAACAGCATGGCGGCGGGCAGCCGGCTGCTCAGCACCATGGCGTCATGCCCGGCCCCGCTCGGCATCAGGAGGGGCTCCTCCCCCCGCCCGCGCGCGGCCGCCGCGATCAGACCGGCCAGATTCCTGTCCAGAGTCGTCGGTGTCAGGCCAAGGGGCTGTGTCGCCTCGGCTTTGATGCCGCCGCGGCCGTCCGCCGCTGCGACCGCCGCCTGGATCTCTGCCTCCATCCGATCGAGCCTCTCCACCGACTGGTCGCGGTACTCGATCAGCACCTCGGCGGAGCCCGGCACCACGTTGCCGACGCCGGGATCGAAAGCCACCTGGCCCAGGTTCCAGACGCCCTCGGGGCTTCGCGTCTCCTCGAGGCGCGGCCGAAGCTCGTGGCAGAATTCGACCAGAGCGCCGCCGGCGTCCCTGCGCAGGTGCATCGGCGTGGTGCCGGCGTGATCCGCCCGCCCGCTGAAGGTCACCCGGATCCGGCGGATGCCGACGATTCCGGTGACGACACCGACCCTTCTGCCCTCGGCCTCCAGGCGCGGACCCTGCTCGATGTGGGCCTCCAGATAGGCGACGTGTCGATCCGGGGCCAGCCTGACCAACGGGCGACCGGCGTAGCCCGCCTCGACCAGCGCCTCGCGCAGGCTTCTGCTCCCCTCGTGTCTGGCGGCCTCGATCTCCGCATCCGACAGGCACCCGCAGAAGGCGCGACTGCCGGCCATCGCCAGGTAGGCGGACTCCTCGTCGGCAAAGGAGATCACGTCGACTCCCAGCGGCCCCGCCTCGCCGGATTCACACCGAGCGCGCGCGATCTCGAGGCCGTAGATCACGCCCAGCGCGCCGTCCAGCCAGCCTCCTCTCGGCACCGTGTCCGTGTGGGAGCCGATCAGGAGCGCGCGCGCGACGCCGCGGGACTGGCCGAAGACGTTGCCGATCCCATCGATGCGGGCGTCGAGCCCCGCGTCGCACATCTTCCGCACCAGCCAGTCGCGCGCCTCGCGATCCGGCTGCGAGAGGAAGGGCCGATGCACACCGGTGCCGCAGCGGCCGAAACCCGCCAGCTCCCGGAGGTCGGCCAGCAGGCGATCTCCGTCGATTCGCACGCTTCCCCTCCCCCTCGATTCCCGGCGCGTTCGCTCCTTCAATTCCTTCGCGCAGCAGCCGCCTCGACGATCTCCCGCGCCATTTCCTCGGCCGCCAGGCTGGTGGAGACACCGTCCCGCTCCGCGCGCTCGAACACGCGCACGCAGGTGCCGTAGATCTCTTCGGCGCGCTTTCGCGCCTCCCCTTCTCCGAGCCCCATCAGGCCGGCCGCACCGCTGATTACACCACCGGAATTCGCCACGTAGTCGGGAACGAAGAGGATCCCGCGCTCGTGGAGGGCCTCGCCGTGACGATCATCCTCCAGCTGATTGTTGGCGCCGCCGCAAACGATCGCCGCACGGATCCCGGGAAGGGTCTCGTCGTTCAGCACGGCGCCCATTGCGCAGGGAGCGAGCACGTCCACGTCGAGCGAGAGGATCGTCTCCGGCGACACCGCCGCGCCGCCGACGTCCTCGGCGACGCGCCGGGCCGTCTCCGGAACCACGTCCGCGATCGATACTCGAGCCCCGGCCGCAGCCAGGTGCGGAGCGAGGCTGCGGCCCACGCCGCCCGCCCCCTGGATCGCCACGGTCACGCCGTCGAGGCTCTCGCGACCCAGGCGGTGCCGAACCGCCGCGCGGATGGCGTGGAAGACGCCGTAGCCGGTCAGGGGCGAGGTATCGCCACCCTGATCGGGAAGACCCGTCACGTAGGTCGTGGTCCGGCGGATCACCGCCATGTCCTCCGGCGTCGTTCCGACATCTTCCGCACAGATGTAGCGGCCACCCAGCTGCTCGACCGCTCGGCCCAGCGCCTCCAGCACCGCTTCCGACTTGTCCTGGCGCGGATCGCCGATGACCACGGTCTTTCCGCCGCCGGCTGGAAGCCCGAGCAGGGCGATCTTGCAGGTCATGGCCCGGCTCAGCCGCAAGACGTCGTGGAGCGCCTCGGACGAGCTCGGGTAGGGGTACATCCGGACGCCGCCACCCGCGGGTCCCAGCACCGTGCTGTGGATGGCGATGATGGCGCGAAGCCCGCTCTCCCGGTCGGAGACGAAGCTCACCAGCTCGTGATCGTCGAAGGATGCGCTCTCGAAGACGGCCATCCGATTCTCCCTACGCTGTTTTCGTGATTGCGGCCCGCTCATCCGTCGGGCGAGCGCCGCACCGAGGAGATCCCGAGCCTGCGGCCGAGCGCAGGGATCACTCATCCCGGTACTTGGGCTTCTCCTCGTCCCCCCACGCGGCCATGGCGGCGGCCGCATCCTTCGTGTGTACCGCGAGCACCTGATTGCGGTTCTCGATGTGGATGGCCGCTTCCAGGGAGATGCCCGACTGCACCTGGTCGAACACCTCCTTGGTGAGGCGCAGGCCGAAAGGTGTGGCAGAGTCGATCATCTGCTGAGCCATCTCCAGGGCGGAGTCCAGCAGCTGGTCCCGCTCCACCAGACGGCTCACCAGGCCGATCTCGAGCGCCTCGGGCGCGTACACCATGCGGCCCGTGTACATCAGCTCGGCCGCCAGCGCGGATCCGAGAAGCTTGGGCAGGAAGTAGCTGCTCCCCATCTCACCTCCGCCCAGTCCGATCCTCGTGAACGCGCAGTTCAACTTCGCCTCGGGCGTGGCGATGCGCAGGTCGCAGGCCAGTGCGATGGAAAGACCCCCGCCGGCCGCCGCACCGTTGACGGCCGCGATCAGCGGCTGGGGGATGCGGCGCAGCCTGACGATCAGACCGCCGTAGGCCTGCTGCATGCGGTACTGCTCCTGCAGCGGGCCCAGCCCCTCCTGCCACGGGCCATTCTCGCCCCCCGCGGCCGCTTTGAGATCGAAGCCGGAGCAGAATCCTCTTCCTGCCCCCGTCACGATCACCACTCGGGTGTCCAGATCGGACTCCAGCTCGTCCAGGACGGCGCTCCACTCACGCATGACCTGGAAGGAGAGCGCGTTGAAGCGCTCCGGCCGGTTCATGGTGACGACGGCGATATGGGGCCTGGGGCGATCGAGCTCTACCTGACTCATGGTCCAGACATGATGGCCAGTACCAGGTGACCCGTCCACCCCAGAGTCCCGAGGCGTACGACTCAGATGAAGGGCCGGCGGTCGAGCACCAGGCGCAGAGGCCGATCGCTGCCAAGTCGGCCTCCGAGCACAGCCTGGAGCTCCGCCAGCGCACACAGGGTCCCGAAGAGCGCGTGGAGATCGTCGAGCCCGTCGTCGGTATCGGGATCGAGGGAGGCGAGAAAGGCGACGTGGCGCTCTGCGAAGGTGGCCAGGGCGCGGTGGGCCTCCGCAGCGCGGTGGTCGCAGCGCCGCAGACTGCGCGTGAGGCAGTAGACCCAGTCGATCTCCGCGAAGCCCACGAAGCGGGAGAACGGGAAGAGCTCCTTCTCGAAGATCCGCAGGCAGGTCTCCACCAGCGCCGCGGGATGGGGAAGGTCACGCCGAGCGTGCTCGAAATTGAAGAGATAGTGGAAGGTGCCGGCCAGGTGCGGGAACAACAGGGGCTGGTCCTCGGGTGTCTGCGATACGCATCCGCGCCGCAGGAGCCCAGTGGGCGGGTCGACCTCGCGCGCGAGCCAGGCGAAGTAGCGTTCCTCCCACGCCGCATCGACATCGCCGACCAGAACCAGGGCCGCGTACAAGCCGGCACCGCGGTGCGACTCGAGCCACGGGTTGCGCGGCCAGTCGAGGGCGTCGAGAAACGCCTCCATCGCTCTCGGCTCCCGCAGGGGCGCCAGACCCCGGAGCGGATGGAGGGGTCCGGCGTCGAGCAGCTCGAGGGCCGCGACACAGTGGGCGGTCGTGTGAATGGAGTGATGGGTCGCCTCGCGGAAGAACCCGTCGTCCGGATCCTGGAGCCCCTGAAGCGTATCGATCCAGGCGCTTCGCTCCTCGGGGGCACGTGGCAACTTCCCGAGGGTGTAGAGAAGGTTCACCGCATCCGCGCAGCCATAGGGATTGAGGCCGAGGTCGGGCGGGCCCGAGGGATTCGGACGTGTCCAGCGGGCGTATGCGCCCGGGGGCCCGAGCGCGTGCCTGGCCACGAGTGATTCCACCCTGTCGAGGAACGGCTGAAGATTGCAGGGGCCATCGGACGAGCCAGCCATGGCGAGCAAGAATAGCGCCGCAGGCTGCTGGATCGAGGAGCACTCCAAGGGCTGCGCCGCAACCCGCCCGCCTGAGCCCCGCCTCTTCTTCTCGCCAGCCATCCCGGCAAGATCAGCACCACCCCCCCAGCCTGCCGAGGAAGCCGCAGCTCGGCGGCTCACTACACTGCGAACCCATCAGCTCGCCGTGCGCTTCCTTCGCACCGTCGAGATCGAGGTCTTCCTCGACGATGGCCCCGGCGGTGGTCCGAATCTGCGCTCTGAGCCGCTTTGAGGACATGAGCTCCTCGAACTCCGGCCCGGAAAGATTGACGAACTGGGCCTTCTTCTCCATCTCGGATGCCGGTCGCGCCTCCCTTGCCGGCTTGTCGTCGAATCGGAGAACGACGGAAGACACACCTCCCCGTCCGCGAAGGCTGATGAACAGGTCGTTCTCATCCAGCCGGATCTCAAAGCGATCCTCGTAGATTGCCACGCAGCTCGGCTCCTCGGTGATCGTATGGAGTGTGCGGCGCACGGACCAGTTCCCTGCCTTTGCGATCGGTTCACCGAAGTCGGCGCTGACTGGCAAGGCAAGAACAACGAGCTGCACGCAACAGGCGATGATGAACGGAAATCGTGTGCCGTGGGTCATGAATCGTCCTCCCCAGCTGTCATCTTGCGACACAGTCGACGGGCTCTTCGAGTCGCTCGTCTTCGCCCCTGCTCCGGCGTCATGGCCGTCCGTCCTGAAGTGGCTGCACGTCGCAGTACCGCGAGGACACGACGGAGCAGGCCCGCAGGAAATTCGAGCGAACCTGGTGCGGGCGCTCAACGTGCAGTCGGGATCCGAGCACCACCAGACCTCCGGTAAAGAGCTGATGGTCTTATCGGGCGAACCGTCGTGGCAGTTTACCGCGGATGTGAAGGGGATTCGGGCACGGTCTCGTGCCTGGAGGCCCGCATCTCGACCCTCGAGCGCGCCTTCCGGACGAGCCAGCCATGGCGGGCGGGAGTAGCGCGCAGCCCCTCGCCCGTGCAGCGGCGCGCGGTATCGGGTTATCGTCTCCGCACGGGAACGAATTCAGGACTCACAGGGGTAGCTACGATGACTGCCAGACCGGGGAACGATCCGTTTCGCGACCGCGAAGTACCGCAGTGGTTTCGCGATGCCAAGCTGGGAATCTTCGTTCACTGGGGCGTCTATTCGGTGCCGGCGTGGGCCCCGCCACCGGGGCCCAGGGGCGATGGTGGTGCACAGCTGCTCGACCTGTTCCACATCGACGCCGAGAGCATGCAGGACGCGGATCGACAGCGTAACGAATGCCTGGCCCGCCTTCTCGAGATCCTGGGCCCCGAGAATGTGGTCATCGACAAGGTGATCGAGAAGCTCGTCGGCGAGAACGCCTATGCCGAGTGGTACTGGAATACCCTGTCCATCTCGGGCTCGCAGACGGCGCGACACCACAGGGACACCTGGGGAGACCGCGCCTACACGGACTTCGCCGAGGATTTCGTGGAGGCGAGCTCCAGGTGGAATCCCGATGATTGGGCCTCGCTGATGGCCGAGGCTGGCGCCCGATACGCCGTCCTGACCACGAAGCATCACGACGGCTATTGCCTCTGGCCTTCCGAGGTGCCGCATCCCAGAGGGTGGAGCCATTGGCGCTCCCCTCGCGACCTCGTCGGGCAGTTCGCGGAGGTCCTCCGCAAGGCGGGGCTGCGCTGTGGCCTCTACTACAGCAGCGGGCTGGACTGGAGCCTCAAGGGCCTGCCCACCCTTCCGCCGTTCGGGGACGATTCGATCCTTCAGTCCCCCGAGGAGATCGCCTACGTGGATGGGCAGTGGCGCGAGCTCTTCGAGCGCTATGCACCGGACCTGATCTGGCCCGATATCGCCCATCCCAGGGCGGACGATGTTCATGCCTTGCTGGGCGACTACTACGCACGGGTACCGCACGGCGTGGTCAACGATCGACTCCAGACCACCGACGTGGTGGAGCCGACGCGCCACTGGGACTACAGAACGACGGAGTACTTCTGCCCGAAGCACATATCCGAGGACGTCTGGGAAGAATCTCGCGGTATCGGCACCTCTTTCAGCTACAACCAGCTGGAGGAGGACGGTGCATCGATGCTCGGCGCGACTGAAGTCGTGCATCTTCTCGTGGATCGGGTCAGCAAGAACGGCAACCTGCTTCTCGGTATCGGACCGAAGGCGGATGGATCCATTCCCGAGCTGCAGGCGGAGCGGTTGCGATGGCTGGGCCGGTGGCTGGGAGTGAACGGCGAAGCGATCTACGAAACCCGACCCTGGAGAACGCACGCGGCGGAGACAGAAGCAGGCATGGAGATTCGATTCACTCAGCGGGGCGACCGTATCTACGTGATCGCATTGGGCACGCCCGATCAGTCGTTCGTGCTCGAGCACATCCAGTTCGAGGGACCTGTTTCCGTCACTCGTGTGGGCGGCGGGGCGGCGGAGATTTCGTGCGTACCGGAAGGCACCAGAATCGCCTGCGGCCCGCTGCCCGATGCGCCGGCCCACAGCTTCTGCATCGTCCCGGAGTGAACCGTCGGGAAGAGAACCGGAGAATCGAGTAGAGACTTTTCGCTGCGCAAGAGATAGAGTCGCCGGCGGAAAAGAGGAGAACCGCAGCATGGGAAAGTGGATGGACGGCTATCTCGAGAGGCTCGAGCAGAACCGCCTGGAAAACCTGACCGGCGGCGGCAGGGAACGGATCGATCTGCAGCACTCGCTCGGCAAGCTCACGGCCAGGGAGAGGATCGACAGGCTGGTCGATGCCGGAACCTTCGACGAGATCGGCTCCCTGGTCAGGGACAGCCGTCCACCCTACGACGGCAACCAGAGACCGAGCCCGGGCGAAGGCGTGGTCATGGGCTTCGGGAAGGTGAACGGCCGCCCCGTGATGCTTTTTTCGATGGACTTCACCGTGATGTCCGGCTCCCTGGGAGACCAGGCCGCCTGGAAGCTCGCCGACCTCACCGTGATGGCCGGGAAGAGGCGGCTGCCCCTGATCGGCATGATCGACTCCGCCGGCGAGCGGCTGAGCCTTCGAGATGGAAACAGCGGCATCAACGCTCTGGCCAGGTTCACCAGGAACCTGAGCCTCTATTCCGGCGTCACTCCCAGAATCATGCTCCTTCTCGGTCCCTGTACCGGCGCCATGGCGGCGATTCCAGCGCTTTCCGATTTCTTGATCATCAATCGGGAGACCGGCTTCCTGTGGCTCGGCGGAGAGCTCGAATCCGAAGATGCGGGCTCCGCAGAATTCCACATGGAGGCCAGCGGTCAGTGCGATCTGGTGGCGGATAGCGACGAGGACGCCATCGACAAGGCCAAGGAGCTTCTGGGCTTTCTACCCCAGAGCTGCTTCGAGAAGCCCGCATCGATCGAGAGCGGCGACGCCCCCTCCCGGAGGGAGGAGAGCCTGCTCGACGTCATGCCCGAAGATCCCAGGTTCACCTACGACATCCACGACATCATCGACAAGATCGTCGACGACGGCGAGTTCTTCGAGCTGAAAGAAGACTACGCCACGCACCTGGTCACGGGATTCGCCCGCTTCGGCGGTCACGTCGTGGGCATTGCAGCCAACAATCCGGACGAGATGAGCGGAGTGTTCGAGATCGACTCCGCCGACAAATACGACCGCCTCATCATGTTCCTCGATGCATTCAACATTCCCCTGCTCACCCTGGTCGACTCGACCGCCTATGTGCCCGGGGACAAGTGGGAGAGACTGGGAATCATCCGGCACGGCGCCAAGAACCTGCTCTCCTATTCTCATCTCACCACCCAGAAGATCACGATCGTTCTCCGGCGGGCCTACGGCGGCACGAACATCGTCATGGGCTGCGCACAGATGAATCCCGACTTCGTCCTGGGCTGGCCCACCGGCGAGTTCGCCCCCACCGGGCCCGAAACGGTGGTCGAGGCCGTCTTTCACAAGGAGCTGGAGAAGGCCAGAGAAAAGGGCAACTACGAGGAGTTCTACAACTCCATGGTGAGTGTCGTGAGAGCGCAGATGAGCGTCCTGCCGCTCTCCAAGCACTGGACTTCCTACTACATGTTGCAGGAAGCCATCGATCCGAGGGACACCCGTCGGTGGATCATCAAGGCCGTGGAAGCCACGGCGAACAAGCACGAAGAGCTTCCCGAGAAGAGGCGCTACATCAAGCCCGCGTAGCTCGAGCGATGGAGGACAGGGCATGTCCGCGAGAATGGAAGCAGCCTTGCAGAGGCTTCAGCAGATCCAGGAGGGGAACCTCCTGGGCGGGGGCGCCCAGCACATCGAACGCCAGCACAGCCGGGGCAAGCTGACCGCCCGGGAGAGGATCGACCTCCTGGTCGATCCCGAGAGCTTCACCGAGATCGGCTCCTGCGTCAGCACCACCGGCGCCCGAATGGACGGGAGGAGATCGGATGCACCTTGCGATGGCGGCATCATCGGCACCGGCAGAATCGAAGGGCGGCTGGTGGCGGTCTACGCCAGCGACTTCACCGTGCTCGGGGGCTCGCTCGGCACCCAGCACATCCAGAAGTGCGCCGAGCTGATCACCATGGCCGCGGAGTGGGGCATTCCCATGGTCTGGCTGCTCGACTCCTCCGGCGGGAGGCTGGGCTACTCCGATGTGATGCTGGCCGGCATCGACTGGTACTTCTGCATGATCTCCCGATATTCCGGGTTGATCCCGCAGATCAACGCGCTGATGGGGCCGTGCATCGCCGGGCAGGCCTACGCTCCGACCCTCTGCGATTTCCTGCTGATGAGCAGGGAGACGGCCAATCTCTGGCTGGCAGGGCCAAGGCAGGCAAAGGCCGCTACGTCGGAGGAGATCGACAGAAGCGTCGGCAGTGCCGACTATCACATGGTCCACAGCGGCACCTGTGACGTGGTGGGCGACGACGACAGCGAGACCATTGCGAAGACACGAGAGCTCGTCGGCTTCCTCCCCTCCAACTGCCGCGAGAGACCCCCCAGGAAGGCGACCTCCGACGACCCCGCCCGCCTGGTCGGCGAACTCCTCCGCATCGTCCCGGACGAATTCGATCAGGGCTACGACATGCACCAGGTGATCGAATCGCTCGCCGACGACGGCCACTACTACGAGGTGAAGGACCAGTACGCCCGCAACCTGATCACCTGCCTGACCAGGATGGGAGGCGAGGTCGTGGGGATCGTGGCCAACAACCCCGGCGAGCCCGGGAGCATTCTCGAGATCAACTCCTGTGACAAGTACTACCGCTTCGTCCAGGTGCTGGATGCCTACAACATTCCCCTGGTAAATCTGGTGGATACACCCCCGATCGTTCCCGGCGAAGAGCAGGAATCAAAGGGTCTCCTGCGGCATTTCGGAAAGATTCTCGACGCCTATGCGACCGCGACGATTCCCAAGATCAGCGTCGTCCTTCGGGAATGCTATTTCGACGCCGGCGGGATGATCATGGGTGGGGCCAAGGGCATGGGCGTGGACCTCTGCTACGCCTGGCCGATCGCCCGCTTCGCCGTGGAGGCCTCCGAGCTCGACCTCCGGAAGGTCTACGGCAGAGGCGTGGAAGAAGATGCGTACGAGGGCTACCTGAACCGCTCGAGGGAGAAGGTAGACGTATTCGACGTGGCCAGGGGCTATACCAGCCAGGTCGTGGATGAAATCATCGACCCGAAGAACACCAGGATCAAGATCATCGAAGCCCTGGAGGTCACGAGAAACAAGACCGAGAAGCTCCCCGCGAGGGCAAAGATGCATGGGACGCCCCCCACATAGGACGAGGAAGCAATCGATGGTCGAAGCAGAGAAGAAGCTGGTCGAGGTAAGGGCCAAGATGTCCGGTGTCTTCTACAGAAGGCCGTCGCCCGACGAGCCGCCCTACGTGGAAGTGGGATCCGTCGTCAAGAAGAAGCAGGTGCTGGCCCTCCTGGAGACCATGAAGGTCTTCCAGAAGGTGAAATCGCCGGCCAGCGGTGAAATCGTCGAAGTCACCGCCGAGGACCAGGACGGCGAGCTGATGTTCGTCATCGAGGTCGGCTGACCGGGATGGCCACCGCACTCTCCGGGGCACCCCGATAGAGGGGACAGACGATGTTCTCGAGAATCCTGGTCGCCAATAGGGGTGAGATCGCGCTCAGGGTGATACGGGCGTGCAAGGAGATCGGCGTACAGACCGTCGGTGTCCATTCCGAGGCAGATGTCGATTCCCTGCATCTCGAGCTCGCCGACCAGAACGTATGTATCGGTCCGGCGATGAGCGCCAAGAGCTACCTCGACATCGAAGCCATCGTCGACGCGGCGACGAGCACGGGAGCCGACGCCATACACCCCGGATACGGGTATCTGGCGGAGAATGCCGAGTTTGCCTCCAGATGCGAGGAGCGCGGTATCACGTTCATCGGCCCCACCACCTCCAACCTCCGGCTCGCAGGCGACAAGATCGCGGCCAAGCGGATCATCGAGGCTGCGGGGATACCCGTGGTGCCGAGCAGCCGGGGAGGCGTCCGCACGGTCGAAGAGGCGATCACTGTCTCTGGCGAGATCGGCTATCCGGTGATGATCAAGGCCGCTGCCGGCGGGGGTGGACGCGGCATACGCGTGTGTCACGACGCGGAGGGCCTGAGAGAAGACTTCTCGGTGGCGAAGATGGAGAGCAGAGCCTCCTTCGGAAACGATGAGCTGTACATCGAGAGACTCATCACCAGGCCGAGGCACATCGAATTCCAGGTACTGGCCGACCGCTTCGGAAACGTGACCCATCTCGGAGAGAGAGAGTGCACGATCCAGAGGCGATACCAGAAGCTCATCGAGGAGTCGCCATCCCCTGCCCTGTCGGCAAACTTGCGGCGGAAGATGGGTGATGCCGCGATCCAGGCCGCCGGAGCCGTCGACTACTTCAATGCGGGAACCGTGGAGTTCCTGCTCGACGAGGCGAACAGATTCTACTTCATGGAGATCAACGCCCGGATCCAGGTCGAGCATCCGGTCACGGAGCTGGTGACCGGAAAGGATCTCGTCAAGGAGCAGATCAGGCTCTCGTCCGGGGAAGAGCTGGGCTACACTTTTGATGATCTCAACACGAGAGGCTGGGCCATCGAGTGCAGGATCAACGCCGAGGATCCGGAGAGAAACTTCCTGCCATGCCCCGGCACCATCGAGAGATACCGCCCGCCGGCCGGCTTTGGAGTCCGGGTCGACAGTCATCTGTACCAGGGCTACGAGCTGCCGGTATTCTACGATTCCCTGATCGCCAAGCTCATCTCCTACGATCTTTCGCGCAAAGGGGCGATCGACGTGATGAGACGAGCCCTCGGGGAGTTCACGATTTCACCAATCAAGACCACCATTCCTCTCTACCTGGCGATCATGGAGGATGCTGGTTTTCAAGCCGGAGAATTCGATACCGGCTTCATCAACAGATTCGTACCAGAAGACATGGATGATGATGATGATGATGACGACGACTGAAGACCATGGGCTCTGGACGACGAGGTGGAGATCATGAACCAAGACCGCAATCCGGGCAGTCCCAAGGACAAGATCGTCGTCACCTGTGCCGTGACCGGCGTGCTGACCGATCCGAAGCGGTTCAACGTGCCGGTGACACCCGAAGAGATGGCCGAAGCCACCAAGCGGGCCCATGACCAGGGTGCCAGCATCGTGCACACCCATTTCAGATCCCAGCAGCCCGGCGCGGGCGCGCTTCCGAGCTGGGACCTGGAAGAGGTGGGACGCATACTGGCCGCAATCAGGGAGCGGGTGCCCGAGATCATCGTCTGCATGAGCACGGGCGTGCCGGGGGCCGACATTTCCGGACCGGTCGCTTGTCTCGAAGCCTTCGCGCCCGAGATGGCGGCGTGCAATGCCGGCTCCTTGAACTATCTCAAGATTCGCAAGAGCGGTGACTGGGCCTGGCCCCCGTTGCTGTTCGACAACCCGGTGGAGAAGGTGAAGAGCTTCCTCGACGTGATGACGGAGCGAGGAGTCGTGCCCGAATTCGAGTGCTTCGACACCGGCATCGTGCGCAGCATCCGCATGTACAAGGAAAACGGGATGTTCGAGGGCGACCCACATCTCTCGTTCGTCATGGGAGTGGAATCCGGCATGCCCGCGCGCGCCGATCTCCTGCCGATCTTGAAGGACGAGCTGCCCGAGAACGCCCACTGGCAGGTCATCGCCACCGGCCCTGGGCGTGAGAAGATCTGGGAGCTGCACCGCGCCTGTGTCGAGCTTGGCGGAAACGTCCGGACCGGGCTGGAAGACACCTTCTATCTACCCAATGGGGAGACGGCGACGGACAACGGCCAGCTCATCGAAGCACTGGTGGCAATCGCTCGCGAGGTGGGCAAGGAGCCCGCCACCCCCAGTGAGGCCCGAGCGCTTCTCGGAATCACCCGCTGAATGGAGTCCAGGAGCATGAGTCACACCTCGGTTCTGCCTCCCGAACGGCTGGACGTCATCTCCGCCGTTCAGTATGGGACCAAGGGCTACCCCCACGATGCCTGGACCCGCCTGCGCAGGGAGGCCCCGGTCTGCTGGATGGAACCCCCGAGCTACAAGCCCTTCTGGGCGATCACCAAGCACGCGGACATCGTCGAGATCTCGAAGCAGCCGGACAAGTTCCGGAGCGCCGGCCGCTTCATCCTCTTCCCCGATCTGGGAGGCGGACAGAGCGCCCAGGAGATGGCCGAGAACCCGCCCCTGCGCATGCTCGTGAACCAGGACCCGCCCGAGCACCGCGACTTCCGCGGGCTCGTCGCCAAGTGGTTCACGCCGCGATCGGTGGGGCGCCTGGAGCCTCGCCTGGAGGAGATCACCCACGAGATCTTCGACGAGCTGGTCGGCGAGGGCGAGTGCGACTTCGTGAACGCCATCGCTGCCCGCCAGCCGTTGCGGATGATCACCGAAATACTCGGTATCCCCCGCGAGAAGGAGGACTTCGTCCTCCGGATCACCAACGAGAACTTCGGCATCGAGGATTCCGAGTTCGCCCGCGAGGGAGAATCCCGCGAGGAGCGGCTCGCCTTCATCGGGGAAGCGTTCGCCTTCCTGGGCGAAATTCTGGAGTCGCGACGCCGGGAGCCGAGAGAAGATCTCGCCACGGTGCTCGCCCAGGCGACGCTCCGGGGCGAAGCGGTCCCGCAGTTCGAGCTCTTCTCGCTGCTCTTCCTGATCATGGTGGCCGGTCACGACACCACGCGGAATGCGATCTCGAGCGGACTGCTCGCCCTGCTCGAGCACCCGGACGAGTTCCAGAAGCTTCGCCGGAACCCGTCGCTGGTCGACCGCGCCGCGGACGAGATCGTCCGCTGGACGACGCCGGTGAACCACTTCGTGCGAACCGCCAGCGAGGACTACCAGCTGCGGGGCCAGACGATCCGCAAGGGAGATTCTACGGCGCTCTTCTACGCCTCGGCGAATCGCGACGAGGAGGTCTTCGAGGACCCGTTCAGCTTCCGGATCGACCGCTCTCCCAATCCGCACCTGGGCTTCGGCATCGGTGAGCACTTCTGCCTGGGCTCCCATCTGGCCCGCATGGATCTCCGGGTCTTCTTCCGGCAGCTGGTGGACCGCGTCGAGTCGATCGAGCTCGCCGGCCCCGTGGAGCTGCTGCACGCGAGCTTCGTCGGCGGTCCCAAGCGCATGCCCATCCGCTACCGGATTCGCCCTCGGGGATAGGGCTCAGGGCACCAGGATCTCCTCCAGCCAGCCGTCGTCTTGTCGCGTGTATCGACGTCGGTCGTGCATGCGATCGGTGGCATCGCCAATCCAGAGCTCCAGAAAATCCGGCAAGAGGACCAGATTGACGACTTCGGCCGGCTTCTGGATGACCTGATCGGAAGGGAACCGCCGTCGCAGCGCCGCCAGCTCCTGCAGCATCACCTCTCGAGAGGCGACGACGCTGCTCTGCGGCCTGCAGTGGACCTGGTAGAGGTCCACGATCTTCCCCCCGTAGGCGCGTCTTCGCCACCCCTGCGCGAGCTCCGGAGGGTCCTCGACACGGTAGGCGCCACGCATCCGCACCTGGCCCAGTACCACCGGCCAGAACAGGTGGGCTTCGTAGCGCCCGCCGTGCTCCAGCTCCTGCATCTTGGGCGAGCCGCGGTTGACGGTCACCACGACGCTCTCTTTATTGATCCCTCGGATCGTCAGGATGCGAGCGGCCGGGAATCCCTCCGCATCAACGGTGATGAGGTTCAGCGAGTCGGCTCCCGGGTCCCCTGCCCTTCGTGCGCCTTCGAGGGCTTCCATCAGCTGGATCATCGGATTCGACACTGGATTCTCGTCTCGTCGCAGAGCATACGCCGATACCGTCGACCAGCCTACCCTGAAGAACCAGCGGGGTTCGCGATCCGAATTCGTCGGCGCACGAGCGCCATTTTCCGGCTATTCTCGCCTCGCCGAAGACGCGCCGCCGATTGCCCATGAGGATCGACCGCCTTGACGCAAATCCTGCTGGGAAGTCTGCTGCTCAGCGCGATCCACGCCTTGATTCCAAATCACTGGGTCCCCCTCGTAGCCATTGGAAGAGCGGAGAGATGGGGCCGATCCGAGACACTCGCGGTCACTGCGATCGCCGGGCTGGCGCATGTCACCAGCACGATTCTGATCGGTATCGTCGCAGGGCTGCTCGGCCACGAGCTCTCCACTCGCTACGCCTCGGTGGCCTCGGTGGTGGCGCCCTCGATCCTGATCGGGCTGGGAGTCGTCTACCTGGCTCTGGATGTCGCCGGTCGACGCCGTCATCAGCATCATTTCGAGACCCGTGCGCGTACGCGCAAGGCCTCGCGTGTCTCGCTCATCGCATCTCTCTGCCTCGGCATGTTCTTCTCTCCCTGCCTCGAGATCGAGGCGTACTACTTCACCGCCGGCACTCTCGGATGGCAGGGAATCGCGACCGTCTCTCTGGTCTATCTCGTGGTGACCGTGGCGGGCATGATGGTGCTCGTCGACCTGGGACTCAAGGGAGCGGCGAGGATCCAGTCCCACTTCCTGGAGCACCACGAGAAGGCGGTGACGGGCTTCCTGCTGATCGCGCTCGGCGCGTTGGCGCACTTCGTGGAGCTCTAGCCAGCATTTCTCACCGGGTCGCGTAGCGAGCCGGTGAGAAATGCTGGCTAGCGATCAGCTCTCCACGGTGGATGTCCGCGTCAGCTTCGCGAAGCGCACGCCACGCAGGCCGCCGCTCCTGACCGCGATCCGCTCGATCTCCCGAGGGCGGCCCTTGATGATGACCGTCTCCAGGCAGTTGTGCCGATCCAGATGCACATGGGTGGTACAGAGGATGTTGATGTACTGGCTGTGATGGAGATCGACGATCTTCTGGAGAAGACCTCGCTGGTGGTGGTCGTAACCGATCGTCAGCACGCCGACGACCTGCTCCGTATCCGTCTTCCACTTGTCCTCCACCATCCGCTCTCGAATCAGGTCGCGCACGAACTCCGAGCGCGAGGAATATCCTCGCCGGATCACCCGGCGGTCCAGCTCCGCCAGCAGTGAATCGGGGAGCGAAACGCTGAAGCGAGTGACGCGCTCTTGTTTGGCCATGTTTCAACTCCAGTCGTGCACGTGGAGGCGCCGATCACGGGAGCGGCCGCGGCGGTGGCTGTGCACCAGATTGGCCGCCAGCAGCTTCTCCTCATCGCCCAGAAGATCTTCCATCTGGCCATCGAAGATCAGCTCGTGTCCTTCGGAGAGCACCAGGACGCGGTCCCCCAGCTCTCCGGCGAGGCTCAGGTTGTGGGTGGTGGCCACGCTGGTCACGGAGAGATCCTGGAGAAAATCGACCAGCCAGCCGGTGCTGCGGGGGTCCAGGTTCGCAGTGGGCTCGTCCAGGAGCAACACCCTCGGCTCCAGCGCCAGCAGCGCCGCCAGACACACCTTCTGCTTCTCGCCACCGCTGAGCTGAAAAGGGAGGCGTTTCAGATGCGGCTCCACACCGAGCTGCGACGCCCAGTGCCGCACTCGACCGTCCAGGTCGTCCGTGCCGAGCTGCCGCAAGCCGTAGGCGATCTCGTCGTAGACGGTGGGGTTGAAGAGCATGGCCTCCGGGTGCTGGAAGAGCAGCACCACCTCTCTCCGAAAGCGGCGGCTCCAGCTCCTGTCCCTCAGCCGGCCCTCGGTGACCGGCTCGGATCGGTAACGATACACACCATGGTGTGGAAAGATCAAGCCATTCAAGATCCGCAGCAAGGTGGTCTTGCCGGAGCCGTTCGCTCCCAGGAGAACCACCTTCTGCTGGTCCGCGATGGCGAAGGAGACCTCATTCAGCGCCGGCTGGCTCTCCGGATAGCGGTAGCTCACGCGTTCCAGCTCAAGCATCAAAGAAGCCCCGGGAACGCATCACCTGGGTGATCTCGGTGGCTCGATGCAGGGACTTGTCGAGGAAATGCACGGCCATGCTAGCGCTGTGTCGATACCGATCACGCAGACCCACCTGCTCGATACGGCGGCTCTTGAAGGCCAGACGAAAATCCTCCAACGCCTGCTTGAACGCCATCGATTGACTGTAGGCAAGCGTGAACAGATAGGTCAGGCTGCGCGAAAAGGCGAGCGCCTCGAAGGCATTCACCCGGGAGACGAAGAGGAAGGTCAGACAGGTGAGTAGAAGCACACGCAGGTTGACGAGAACCACGAAAGCGAGCGAAAAAGTCCCCTGGAGCCCCGCGATGACCCCGTAGGACAGGGTGACGACCAGATTGAAGAGCAGAATGGCGATGCAGGCTCGACGGAGGATCCGAACCCAATCGCGCCCTGCCAGGGCGAGCACCAGCACCAGCCCCAGCGCCAGCACCTCGATCTCGTGAACCGTCGTTCCCAGCACGATGGCGGCGAGGTAGGCCAGCAGTGCGATTCTGGCCCTCATCTTCGCGCGACCCAGCCCCGCTGGCTCAAGAGGCGGAACATGAGCAGGGTCAGCACCCCTTCGCCGATGCCGATCAGGGCGTGGGGGATCATGACGGCGGGCAGCGTGACGGAGAGCCCGAAGGGAAAGAACAGGGGCTGTCCGTCCTCGGCATGGGCGATCACCGGCTGCACCCCCAGCGCCAGCGCTATCAGCAACGCCGATACGTTGACCGAGAGCCAGCCGGCCGCCACCAGGGCAAATCCCTGGTGAAACCGCCGCAGAAGCAGGTAGCTGGTCCGGGCCACCGCGCTCCCCACCAGCCCCATGGCCAGCGCGTTCAACGCCAGGGACGTGACGCCGCCGGCTCCGAAGAGCAGCGCCTGAAGCAGGAGCACCAGCGAGACCGAGACGAAGGCGGTCCATACGCCGAAGACGATTGCCAGCAGCGCGATTCCGGTGGCATGAGCCGATGTGCCACCGGGAAGAGGCACCATCACCATCATCACGACGAAGCAGAATGCCGTCAGCACCGCCAGCCGCGGGATGATCTCTTCCCGCAGGGCGGTCCGCAGGCGCCTCGCGCCGTAGGCCCAAAAGCCCGCCGCCACGCCGTACGCCGGCAGGTACATCTGCGGGGCGATGAAGCCGTCCGGGATGTGCATTCGTGGCTCTCTCACCCGGTTGAAAGAAGGCGACCCCGGCTGGGGCTCGTGGGGAGCCCGGGCAGATCGCTCAAAATAGCAGGGAGAAGCTGCAGATGAGTCGATAAACCTCCTTGCCCTCTCCTCCCTGTTGCTCGCTCTCTTCGTTCAGTTTCGTCCAGGTCGGCAGCTTGACCCCGAGTCCCAGACTGGTGTTCCGCCAGTAGGCGCGAAAGCCCGGCACCAGATACAGAATCTGGCCGCCGGTGGCAGGCTCACCGGAGCCATTGCTCTTGTCCCTCCCGAGCCTCAGATAGCCGGCCTCCAGCTGCGCGTCGAGACGGAATTTCCAGCGGGGAACCGTCAACAGGCGGTAGGTGAGCGCCTGATTGAGCCGAAACTCGGCTCCGAACTGGGTGCGGTTCCCGTCGTCGTACTCGTAGTCCTGGAAGTACAGATAGGCCGTCTCGCCGATATAGGTGAAGCGTTCTCTGAAGAGCTTGGTCGCCGTGAGACCCGCGCCGAAAGCGGGCTTTCCGAAGCCCAGGGACATGCCGGGATCGATTTCGTTGGTTCTGGTTCGCGTATTGGGATCACCGGTGGGCAGGGTCATGCCGAGGTACAAGGAGAAGTGCCAGTCCTCGAGGTCGTCGAGGCTCTCGTTGTCGGGCACCAGCCGCAGTCCATCGTCGTATTTGAAGCCCAGGACCGCGTTGAGAGCCATGTCGGCAAAGCCCGAGGAGTTGGACGAGCCGCCCTCCACGGTCTTCTGGTTGTAGGGCAAGAATACGTAGGCCGAGACCCAGGAACGGACCCCATAGCCGAGACCGAAGAGCCAGAAGGTGCTGTAGATGCTCTCCTCATCTCGACGAATCGTGTAGCGCTCCCATTCCGCGTGGTCGAACTTGAAGTAGGCCAGGATCTTGCCGCGCGGAAGAGTGAGGGAGGTCGAGGTCTCGAGGGGTGCACCCGGCCCCTCCAGGCCGGCGGCTCCCAACGCCGCGACCCCGTGATGAGCCACCGCGGCCGACGGGATCAGCAGAATGAGCAGCGCGCAGAAACGAGTCAGCCCTCTTCTCATCTTCTTCCCCCTTTTCGCATCAGGAGGTTGACCAGGCCGAAGACGCCGAAGATCACCGACACGCCGACGACGATGCGCAGATGGCGCTCGAGAAACGACCTGTTCGCGTCTTGGACGCCGCTCTTCAGATCGGTGGAGAAGGAGAAATCCGCTCCATGGCCGTCCTCCGAGAAGGCCTTGATGCGCCAGGTCCCCGCCCGGTCCGGCAGGAAGACGACGCGCCCCTCGAGATCGGTTCGTCCCACCTGGAAGGGGATCTCGTCTCCGGCGCGGTAGACCTCGTAGCTCTCGAAGGAGAAGTCTCTGCCGTCCGCGAAGAAGAGCCTGACCGAGACCGCTTCAGCTTCAGTGATCTGGTGCAGCAGGTCATGGGCCAGGGCGCGACCCGGCAGCCATGCGCAGAGCAACAGCACGAGGACGCGGCGCAAGCTCATCGCCCCTCGGGAAGCTCGAAGTTGAGGTTGGTGGAATGGATCACCTCGTCGGCCTTCTCCGAGGTGATGGAGCGCGTCAGGCTCGCCTGGATCACCTGGAATCCCCCGTGCCTCAAGCGGATGTTGATCGCGCCATCCGGCCCGGGTCGGCCCCGCGGCTTTCCGTCGTAGGCGACGTCGGCATCATCCACGGGCCTGCCGTCGAAGGTGACCCGGAGATGCAGCTTCTTCCCCTCGTGCAGCTTCAGTGGATCCTCGAGCGGTGTCAGCTCGAGACCCCCCGCCAGCGGCTTCGCCAGGGACTCGGTCCAGTGGTCGATCCGCTTGACGCTGTCATAGGAGAGCCAGCTCTTGACGGGCATGCGGGCCTGGTCCTTGGCCACGTTCTGGGTGCCGTAGGGGGTCTTGGTCCAGTAGCCGCTCGAGATCGAGACCAAGGCAACAGCGCATTCCCCCTGCATCCTGTAGGGGTAGCTCTCCTCGGACTGGAACGGGATCCTGGCTCCGCTGGCGTCGAAGCAGAGGGCCTCGCGTACCCATTCGACCTGGTACTCCACGAAGGTCGCGCCTCCGTGGCTGGAGTACTTGTGTCCGTAATGGAGACCGAGACCTCCGTCCTCCTTCTCCAGCCATAGGTCGTGCGCCCGGGCGTTTCCGGCCACCAGCGCGATCGCCAGCACGAGGAGGAGACCCTGCATCGTCCGCTGGATATTACTACATGAACTTTCGTAATACCAGAGAATCGAGCTTGGCTAGAAGCGGAATCGCGTCTCCACGTAGAAGTAGTCCGAGTCGCGGGTGGAGGAGGTGTTCGGAACGCGGTCCAGATAGGAGCCCTTGAACCAGTGGTCGTAGCCGGCGTCCACCTCGAGCCACGCAGTCGGACTCCACCGCGCGCTGAGCTCGATGTCGGTGCCCAGGTTCCGCCCCGAGTCGCCCGTCGGGTCCTGGAGACCGGTGCCGACGAAGTTGTCCCGCGCCTGGGCCAGCTCCCAGTAGCGGACCTTGAGCTGCGCCTTCACTTTCGGGTGGGGAGAGACCAGCAGTCTCACACCGGGCGAGAGGATGTTGGAGCGCCGGAACGGTCCGAAGATCCCGGTCACCACCAGATCGGAGCGCCGGGTCCCGAACAGGAAGGAGAAGGTGTGGCTCTCGTCGCCGTCCGGGTCGGCCGTGCCCGAGGCGTACTCGAACTGCCCCACCAGCCGGGGCGACCAGGGGAGATCCAGCGTATAGCCGAGCTCGGCGTGTCCGGCGAAGGCGCTCTGATCCCGGCCGCCCGTCTCGCCGAACTGCCCGATCAGCTCGAGCTCGTAGTCGAGCCGCCGCGGCTGCGCCAGTCGATGCCCGCGCACTCCGAAGGTGTGGTACTCGAGGTCGAGCTCACGGCCACGGTATCCGAAGTAGTAGGTGTCCAGGTTCAGCCAGCCGATCCGCTTGTCTTCGTACGCCACCCCCCAGAATCGCCGATCCGCCGAGCTGTCGTCGTCGAAGTACTGCTCCTTCAGTACCACCGGACGGGTCAGGAACGCGCGGACCCGCCAGGCCTTGCCATCTCCGAGCTGGAGGTGGACGCCGTCGAATGTGTTCGTGATGTTCCGAAAGGCGTTCCGCCCGACGAGCCGGCGCGAGCCGAAGTCCATGGTCATGCGTCCGACATGGACGTCCGCCCGCAGCCCGGTGCCCAGCAGGTCGAGCGTCTTCGCCGTGACGAAGAGCTGAAGAACGTCGAGCGTGTCGATCTCCGTGAAAGTGTAGTCGCGCGGTTCGTCCCCGTAGACGCGTGAGTCCTGGAGCTCGGCCAGGAAACGGAGCGGACCCGGCCCGTCGACACCCACGCGAAGACGGGTGCGCAGCGCGAATTGAGACTGCGTGTCGGGCTCTCCCGGGCGGAAGGGCCCCTCCAGCAACTCGAAGCGCGTGCGCTGGTCGATGGCGAGATCGAGCCAGGAGGGAAGCCGCAGCGCGTCGTGCAGGTAGCGGTTCCACGACTCGTTCTCGCTCACCAGCACCGCGTCCGCCGTCTCGGCGGGCCGTGTCACTGCGCCCGCCCTCTGTGCCGGGGCCGCCGCCGCGAACCCGAGGACCGCGAGAACTGTCGTTCGCCCGGCCCAACGCAGGCCCCGCCACCAGCAAGAGCCCCGAGTCTCCTTCCAGCGCAGCTCCATCACCCCCTCACAGCGACTGTCCAGCATCTACCCGCTCTGCCTCCTCAAACCGCCTCGGGGTATCCCCTCATTCTGTGAACACGGCGATCATGGGCTCCCAGAGGGCCACCCTGATCTTCTTCCCTTCATGGAGTTCGCGCCGCCCTTCCATGTGGACCGGGAATCTCGCCTCGAGATCGTATGCCTTTGGGCTTCCCTCGATCTTGAAACGCATCACGCATTCTTCGCGAAGATGTATCAGATTTGTGATTTCACCAGACAGTATGTTCCGCTTCAGGGAATCCTTGACCGGTGCACCTTCCTTGATGACCCTGATGTCCTGCTGCCTGATGCAGACCTTGACTCTCTTGCCCTCTGTGGCCTTCGCGCCCGCTTCCACGGCAAAATGGCCCAGATTGATCCGCGTCCCCCCCGCGGTCTTCTCGGCGACTCCCGCGAATATGTTCGTATAGTTGAAATACCGGGCGGCACTCTCATTGATGGGACGCCCGAATATTTCCCGCGTACTCCCGCTCTGCACCAGGCTGCCGTCGATCATCAGCGACTGGCACTGGCCCAGTGAATAGGCCTCGTCGAGATTGTGGGTCACGTGAAGGGTGGTAATCCCCACGTCCCTGATGATCTGCCGAAGCTCCAACCACAGACCGCGCTTCGCCCCCTCATCGATCGAGGAGAACGGTTCGTCGAGCAGCAGCATCTTCGGCTGGGTCGCCAGGGCGCGTCCGATCGCGACCTTCTGCCGCTCCCCTCCCGACAGGTGTCGGACCTCTCGGCGACGTAGGGACCCGATGCTCAATACCTCGCACAATCTGTCCACCAGCGAATCGGCCTGATTGGAGCGCATTCTTCTCGGACGGAGCCCGAAGCGGAGGTTCTCTTCGACGTTCAGATGGGGGAACAACGCGTAGTCCTGTGGGACATACCCCATCCGCCGATGCTCGGGAAGCGCCCCTGTGATCTCACAGCCATCCAGATGGATTCGTCCGCTCTCGGGTCGGTGGAATCCGAGGATGCATTTCAGCAAGGTCGATTTGCCACTCCCGGTGGGGCCCAGCAGGACGTGGTACTCCCCCCTGGCGCACGAGAGCGTCATGTTCCTCAGAGCGAACCCTCCCAAGGTCAGGTGGAGCGACTCGACGCTCAGAAACGGCCGGCTATCGCACATAGGCTTCTGTCTTGCGCACGAACAGCAGGATTGCGAACGACATGGTGATCAGGATGGTGATGAAGACGATGGCGCTGGAGATATCGACCGATTCGAAGTTCAGGAAGATCGCGACCGGGATCGTCTCCGTCTTCATCGTCGTGGCGCCCGCCAGCGTGACCGTCGCCCCGAACTCCCCGATCGCCCTTCCCCAGGTCAGCAGAAAGGCGGCGATCAGGCCGCGGCGCGCCATCGGCAGCACCACCCTCGCGAAGACCTGCATCTGGTTGTAGCCGAGGCTCCGGGCCAGATTCTCATACTCGACGTCAATGGCCTGAAAGGTCTCCTTGAGAAGCCTGAGGGAGAGGCCGACGACCACCACGAACTGAGCGAGGACAATGCCCCTCACTTCGAAGACGAAGGGTCCAAACCAGTGCTCGAGCTGCCTGCCGAGAGCGGTATTGAAGAAGATCAGGAGCAGCGCGCCGATGGCGATCGGAGACAGGACGATCGGCAGGTCGAGCAGCGTGTCGAAGAGATCCTTTCCGGGAAAGGAATACCTGGAGAACGCATAGGCCACGGGGATGGAGACCGCCAGAGCGATGGCGGAAGCCAGCGTCGCGGTAATCAGGGATAGTCGGGCTGCAAAGACGATCTCGGAGAAGTGAGGCGCTCTCAGGGAGGTCTGCTGCCAGAGCTCCAGGAGCATGCCGATCAAGAGGACGAGAAAGAGAGCGATCAAGAGGGCGGAGACGCCGCCCACCAGGATGTGGAAGGAGCGGTTCATCGCTGCTCTCGGAGTCCCTCCAACAGGTCGAAGTATTCTTGCGGCAGGGTGTATTCACCGCCAACGGTGGCACGGGGAGCCAGCTTCTTGGCTGCCTCCAGGTCGGTGATATAGCCGAGATCTTCGTAGACCGACCTGCCCGCGGGTGAGAGCACGAACTCGATGAACGATCGGGAGAGCTCGAGATCCTTGGTGTGGATCGGAATGGAGATGGGGATGTAGGAGATGCGCGGGATCTTCTCGGGCGCAATCGGTACATAGGCCATCCGATCGGGATTCCAGAAGTGAAACACCCTCCACCCGAGAATCGCATCCAGCTGGCTCATTGCAGCGAGGTTGGCCGTCTTGGAGCAGCTCCCTCCAAAGGTGACCACGTTCCTCATCACCTTCTCCAGCAGATCATTGGCCTCCAGAAGCTCGACTGCGTAGAGTCCGAGGCACACCGTCTCGGGGTTTCCGAGACCCACCCGAACACCGGGCCTGGCGAGGTCGGACAAGGAACGAACACCGGCCGGGTTCCCCACGGGCGTGATGATGGCGGGGACCAGGTAGGCCACGATGCGCTCGCTGTTTTCGACGAGGAGCTTCTTCCGGTTGGCGATGATGATGTAGTCCGGCGAGCCCGGGAGATAGACCTCGCCCTGCTGGGACAGCTCGATTTGGGAGAGCAGTGTGCCCGAGCCACCGAAGATCGTGTTCACCTCGATTCCCGTCTCGCGCTCGAAGCGGGCCGAGATCTCTTCCATGGCGGGCTTGCTCGCCGAGCCACAGAACAGAGTCAGAGAGCCAAGAGTGTCCTCGTCGGCTCTGCCACAGCCCAGATGGATCGCCATGAGAACCAACGCGACGAGCAGGGGCAGTTCACGAAGAGCCATCCCGCTCTGCCACCGCCACTCTCTCCTGGAAGATCCGGAACTCCTTGTCGACATGCGCTTGCACCCTCTTCTCGAGGCGGCCGTACTCGACGATGAACTTCTCTCCGAGAGGAGTCAGCTCGCTTCCACCCCGGTCATTCCCGCCTCGCTTGCGGATCAGGATCCTCTTGCCGAGATCGGCCTCCAGGCGGTTCAACAGGTTCAGTGCCTTCACGTAGGAGAGGCCCATCTGCACTGCGGCCCTGTTGATGGACTTGTACTCCTGGATTCCTCGAAGGACCGACAGCACCCCGGGGCCCATGAAGGGCTCGCCTCGGTCGTCGACGATGTTGATCTTCGCCCTGACCTCCACGGCCGTTCTTTATAGCGATATATAATGGGTGTCGTCAATCTGGAACGGGACGAGAGCTCACGGTATCAGTATCCTCGGGTGAGCCGGGAGGGATCGGCCATGAACGGAAGGGAGCGGATCAGCGCCGCATTGGAGCTGAAACAGCCGGATCGTGTCCCGATCTGGGAGATGGCGTACAACGAGTCCTCGATCATCGGCATCGCCAGAAACTTCGTCGAGGCCCAGGACCTCCCCGAGTCCAAGCTGATCATGGACATGAGCGATCGGGAGCGCGCCCAGCTCCTGGGAGCATTGATGGCCTTCGTGCGCGAGCTCGACCTCGACGGGGTGACCGCGGTCTCCCTCGCGCCTCGCGAGCGAGTGGACAAACAGCACATACGAGACGCGATCGGCGTGGTCTACCACCTGAGCGACTTCGGCGAGCCCTACCCGGTCGACGGCCCCATCGCGGGCCGGTCGGACCTCGAGGGGTTCGCTCTTCGCTCGCCGGATGACGCCGATTTCCTGATGCTCGACGTGCTTCGCTCCACCTTTCCGGAGAAGTCGATCGCCTATCACATGCCCGCCACCTTCAAGCTCTCCTGGACCCTCCGCGGCTCGATGG
>Ga0307423_1000177_pt1 | contig 42535 bp, 40 predicted proteins | sample SalMarWE160310MG_FD_202154 | JGI IMG/M metagenome (GOLD analysis project Ga0307423, IMG submission 202154) | Salt marsh sediment microbial communities from the Plum Island Ecosystem LTER, Massachusetts, United States - WE1603-10 | ecosystem: Environmental > Aquatic > Marine > Intertidal zone >... | reverse complement strand
ACACCACGCCTCCAACAGAAAAGCCACAAATAAGCAGCGTAGACAAAATGGAACTAAACGATTTTTATTTCAAACTGAGTTTGAAAACTGAACCCATAATAGATGACACCACCCTTCGAGACGGAATCCAAATGCCCGGTTTAGCCGTTGGACCCGAAGACTCCGCGAAAATAGCCCAGCTCCTAAACGACATAGGCGTTGAAAGAATTGAAGTGTTCCATTACCAAAAACCCGACAAAAAAGCAGCCAAACTAATCCAAGACCTAAACTTGGACATGCGCTTGGCTGGATGGTGCCGTGCAGTTAAAGAAGACATCGACAGCGCCTTGCAGTGCGGTTTCAACGAAGTAGGCATCTCACATCCAGTATCGGACATACACTTCAAAGCCAAGTGGCCTGACCGAACCCATGACGAGATTCTAGCTAACCTGGTTGAAGTGGTTGAATATGCGGCTAAAACGCATGGGCTGAGAGGGTTCGTCCACGGCGAAGACAGCACCCGTGCAGACTGGGAATTCGAAAAGAAATTCATAAACGCCGTAGCCGATGCGGGTGCAGAATGCTACCGAGTGTGCGACACTGTCGGCATAGGACTTTCAGACGCAAATGCGCCTTTGCCCAATGGTATTCCCGCCAAAGTCTGCGCAATACGGAAAGAAACGAAGATTGCGAACATCGAAATTCACACCCATGACGATTTCGGCAACGCAGTTGAAAACACCGTAGCCGCCATTCGCGCAGCATCCGGCGTGTGGGACAAGATTTACGCGAGCACAACGTTCTTAGGCATAGGCGAAAGAGCCGGCAACGCTGAAACTGAAAAAGTCATACTAAACCTATGCATGCATTACGGCGTTAAAAAATTCAAAGACAAAACCGAAAAGCTCAAACAGACAGCCGACTTCATCGGCAAAGCCACAGGCTACATCGTTCCACCCAACAAAGCTATAGTTGGCGATTACGGCTTTGCACACGAATCAGGAATCCACACGCACGGAGTGTTGAACGACCCAAAGACGTACGAGCCTTATCCGCCTGAACTTGTGGGCAACACGCGACGCTTAACCATAGGCAAACAGTCAGGAAAAGGCATAATCAAACATAAGATAACGAAGCTAGCAGGAAAAACTCCAACTGCGGAAGACCTTATGAAAACAGTGGCAAAAGTCAAGGAAATCTACGCGAACGGAAGAAAAGCCTCACTGAAAGAGGAAGAGTTCAGGAGAATACTGCAAAAACTAAAACTGCTCCAAGAATAGAAATTTCCGCTTATTCTTAACCGCAGCAAATTCTGAAGCACCGCCGTTTTTGTTTAACAAGGGCGAAAAGTATATTTCTGTGTGTTTACGCTAAAAAATTGTAATCGTAGGAGCATGCTTTAATGGCAGAGGAAACAAACCAGCAGACTGATTCTACCAAGCTCTTAGAAGCGGAAAAGAAGCGTTCAGAAGACTACCTAACACGGCTAAAGTATTTACAAGCCGACTACGAGAATTTCAAGAAACGCTCGGACAGGCAAATAGAAGAAGCAACAAAATACTGCACTGAACGCTTGGTTACCCAGCTGCTGGATGTTCAAGACGAGTTAGAAATGGCCCTCAAAACCGCCCAAACAGCGAATTCTGCCAAACCTCTCATTGAAGGCGTTCAAATGACGCTTAAAAAACTCAGGAAAGTTCTTGAGCAAGAAGGCATTTCGCCGATAGAATGTGGAGCAGGCAAAATTTTTAACCCCGCATGCCATCACGCTATTTCTGCGGCAGAACGAGACGATGTTGAAGCATGCGTTGTAACCGAAGAAGTAAGAAAAGGATATAAAATGAAAGACAAAGTGATTAGACCCAGCATCGTCAAAGTCGCCGTCAAATCATCAAAATCACAAAAGGTGAAATAAAAAAATGAGTAATGCAAAAACAGGAGAAAAAGTTTTAGGAATAGACTTGGGAACCACAAACTCCGCAGCCGCCATCTACGAAGGCGGAAGAGCCACGGTAATCCCAAGCGCCGAAGGACCCACCATGGCGGGAAAAATGTTCCCCTCAGTCGTAGCCTTCACGAAAGACGGGCAACTCTTAATAGGGGAACCGGCAAAACGCCAAGCAACCGCCAACCCAGAAGGAACAATTTTTGAAATAAAACGAAAAATGGGAACAACCTACAAGACAAACATTTTCGGAAAAGAATACACCCCACAACAGATTTCAGCGTTCATCCTGCAGAAAATCAAGAAAGACGCAGAAAGCTACTTGGGCAGCACTACACGAAAAGCGGTCATAACCGTTCCAGCACATTTTGACGACAACCAGCGCCAAGCCACCAAAGACGCAGGCGAAATCGCAGGCTTCGAAGTCATGCGTATAATCAACGAACCCACAGCCGCATGCCTTGCTTACGGCATAGACAAGCTGGAAAAAGAAATGAAAATACTCGTGTTCAGCTTCGGCGGCGGAACCCACGACGTTACGCTTATGGACTTTGGAAAAGGCGTGTTTCAAGTGCTCTCTACAAGCGGCGACACGCAAATAGGCGGAACCGATGTGGACAAGGCGTTAATGAACTACATCATGGACGAGTTCAAAAGACAAACGAACATCGACCTTACCAACGACAAAATGGCAACGGCAAGACTGAAAGAAGCAGCCGAAAAAGCCAAAATAGAACTGTCCGCTCTGATGAGCACCGACATTGACCTGCCTTTCATAGCATCAGACAGCTCAGGACCCAAACATCTGCATCTTGCGGTGACAAGAACCAAACTTGAAAGCTTAGCGCAGCCAATCGTGCAAAAAACCCAGAAAACCCTACTCAAAGCCCTAGAAGACGCCAAGCTAACGCCAACCGATGTGGACAAGATAATTCTCATCGGCGGCATGACCCGAATGCCACTCGTGCAAAAGTTCGTCGAGAAAATTTTAGGCAAACCCGCAGAACGCGGCGTTGACCCCATGGAATGCGTTGCCATAGGCGCTGCCATACAGGGTGCAGTTATCACAGGCGAAGTCACAGACCTGTTGCTGCTGGATGTTACGCCGTTGTCGCTTGGCGTGGAAACTTTAGGCGGCGTATTCACCAAGATAATTGATAAGAACACGACCATTCCCACGAAAAGAACTCAGGTGTTTACGACAGCAGCTGACTTCCAAACAGCCGTCACCATCCACGTGCTTCAAGGTCAACGAGCAATGGCAACGGACAACGTTTCTCTCGGCACGTTTAACCTTGTAGATTTGCCGCCAGCGCCAAGAGGCGTTCCACAAATAGAAGTCACCTTCGACATAGACGCCAACGGCATACTGAACGTGACTGCCAAAGACTTGGCAACAGGAAAACAAGCCAAAATAACAATCACAGCATCCACGAAGCTATCAGATGAAGAAAAGGAGCGCATGGTCAAAGAAGCAGATCAGTTCTCTGAGCAGGATAAGAAGAAACGCGAAGAAGCTGAATTGCGAAACAACGCCGACGGCTTGATCTACACTGCTGAGAAAACAAAGAAAGATTTGGCGGATAAGCTGACGCAAGAGCAAACGGGCAAGGTGGATACAGCGGTTTCGGCGTTGAAAGACGCTTTAGCCAGCAACGACATGGCACAGGTGAAGGCGAAAACCGAGGAGTTGCAGAAAGTTCTGCAGGAAATAGGCACGGTGATTTATCAGCAGGCAGCGGCTGAGCAGGCGAAACAGCAGCAGGCGCAGGCAGGCGCGCAGCAGAGCCAGCAACCTCCACCATCTGGAGAAGCAGGTGACGGCGAAAAAGTTGTTGACTCGGAAGATTACGAAGTGAAGTGACAGCCGAAAGAGTTTTGATTAAGAAGTTGCATTTCGAATTTAGCGGTAAAGTGCATGGCTGAAAAACGAGATTACTACGAGGTTCTCGGCGTATCCAAGAACGCTTCTAAAGACGAAATCAAAGATGCTTACAGAAAACTAGCCATGCAGTTTCATCCTGACCGGAACAAGGCGCCTGAAGCTGAAGAAAAATTCAAGGAAATCTCTGAAGCATACGCAGTTTTATCCGATGACCAGAAAAGACAGCAGTACGACACGCTAGGTCACGCTGGATTCGACCAGCGTTACACGCCCGAAGACATTTTCAGAGGCGCCGATTTTGACTCAATATTCCGCGACATAGGCTTCGGTTTTGGAGACCTGTTTCGCACTCTTTTTGGAGGCGGATTCGGCGGAGGCGGCTTCAGGGAAAGAGTCAACAGAGGTCAAGACCTTGTTTACGACCTTGGGTTAACGCTTGAAGAGGCGGCGAAAGGCGTTGAGAAGGAAATTGTGGTTCCGAGAACCGAGAAATGCGAAGTTTGCGGAGGTTCAGGCGCAAGCCCAGGGACTTCTCCCGTAACATGCCCGAAATGCAACGGTGCAGGCAGAGTCAGGAACATGAGGCGAAGCAGCTTTGCCATGTACGTGCAGGTTACGCCTTGTGCCAACTGCAGGGGAAGAGGCATGCTTATTGAATCGCCTTGCGATAAGTGCCATGGCACGGGTTTGGTTAAGAAGCGGCGAAAGATAAACGTGAAAGTGCCAGCGGGTATAGATGAGGGGTACCAGCTTAGGCTCAGAGGCGAAGGTGGAGTGGCGCCTAACGGTGGCGAAACTGGAGACCTTTACGTTCTGGTGCATATCGCGCAGCATGAGTTGTTTATACGGGAAGGTGATGACCTTTGGCACGTGCTGATTATCGGTTATCCTCAGGCGGCTCTCGGCGCAGAGGTTTCGGTGCCGACTTTGGATGGGCAGACTACGGTGAAGATTAAGCCGGGAACGCAGGCTGGCGAGCCGATTCGGGTGAGGGGCAAGGGGATGCCGAGGTTTAGGGGTTACGGTAAAGGTGACTTGTTGGTGCGCGTTGGCATTTCGGTTCCGGAGAAGTTGACGGCAAAGCAGCGGGAGCTGTTGGAGCAGTTGGCGGAAGAGTTCGATGAGGAAGTTAAGCATAAGAAAAGCAGATTCGCTTTCTAAGCCGTAGAGTTAAACTCGTGCAGCGTGTTATGGTTTCAGTTTAGAAAAAGTTTTAAACGGAGTAGCACGCGAATATAATTAAGGACAGAGAGTGAAGATTGGATGTCTGACATAGACTTGGCTATTGTAAACTTAATAGTAAGCATCATTGTGAACATCATAGTGTTGTCGCCAGCCCTTTGGATTTCAGGAAGACTGCTTGCTGGTAAAGACAAAGCGAAATTCACAGACGCACTCTGGATCGTCGGTCTTGGAACACTGATTGGCGCTTTTTCCCAATATTTATTCAAAGAAGGTATCTTGGTGTCAATCATATTGTTGGTCATTTGGCTAGGACTAGTGAAACACTTTTTTGATACAGGATGGCTTAGAGCGCTCGTAATTGCTATTGTAGCAGTCATAATATGGCTAGTGATAATTGTAATACTCGGTGTGCTGCTCGGTTTAGGCTTAGCCATATTAGGATTAGGCGGATTTTTCGGCTAGTACGAAACCCGCAAAAAACTTCCTCTGTTTTTCTTTTTAACGTTAAAGCATCCAAGAAAAATTTTGAGTGAAAACAACAAAATAGTAAAATAAGAAAAAAGGAAGGCTATTGCGAAAGTTGTTTTCGCAGCTCTTCGTACGTGGCTTTTATGTCCTCAACTGAGGCTTCGTCTTCGATGGTTGATGTGTCGCCTATTGGTGCTCCAACAATGACGGCTTTGAGGATTCTGCGCATGATTTTGCCGCTGCGTGTTTTCGGCAGTTTGTTGACCATGACGATGGCGGCTGGTGTGGCTATGGGACCTATGGTGGTTCGGACGTGTTTTATGAGTTCCTTGCGCAGCTCGTCTGAGGGCGAAAAGCCGCTTCTTAGCACGATGAATGCTACGGGTACTTCGCCTTTCACCGGGTCTTCTTTGCCCATAACTGCTGCTTCCGAAACCGCTGGATGCGAAACCAAGGCGCTTTCGAGTTCCACAGTGCCTATGCGGTGTCCTGCGACTTTGAGGACTTCGTCTGCTCTTCCGAGGAGCCAGAGGTATCCTTCAGGGTCTTGGACTGCGTAGTCGCCTGTGTAGTAGACGTTGGGCCATCTTCCGAAGTATGTTTGCTTGAATCTTTCAGGGTCTTTCCAGAGGGTCTGCAGCATTCCTGGCCATTGCGATTTGATGATGAGAAAGCCTTTGGTTCCTGCTGGTGCGGGTTGTCCTTTTTCATCGTAGACTTCAGCGTCAACGCTTGGCAACGGGTACGTTGCTGAGCCTGGTTTGAGCGGAACCAATTCTATTCCTGACAGCGGTGCAATCATGAATCCGCCTGTTTCTGTTTGCCACCAAGTGTCGATTATGGCTAAGCGTTCTTTTCCGATTACGCGGTAGAACCATTTCCAGGCTTCGGGGTTTATGGGTTCGCCGACTGAGCCGAGTATGCGGAGGCTGCTGAGGTCGTGTTTGTTTATCCATTCCTCGCCGAACTTTATGAACATGCGGACCGCGGTTGGTGTGCTGTAGAGTATGGTTACGTGGTGTCTTTCGATCATGTCCCACCAACGGTCTTTTTCTGGGTAGTCGGGTGTGCCTTCGAAGAGAAGTGAGGTTATGCCGAGTGACAGTGGGGCGTAAACGTTGTAAGTGTGCCCAGTGATCCAGCCGATGTCTGCGGTGCACCACCAGATATCATCATCATTCGGGTTGAAAGCCCATTTGAGGGTCCAGTATGCCCAAACGTTGTATCCGCCTGTTCCGTGCTGGACGCCTTTTGGTTTGCCCGTGGTGCCGGAAGTGTAGAGTATGAAGAGTGGGTCTGTGGCTTGCATGGGTTCGGGCGGGACATAGGCGTTTTCTCCGGCTTGCTCAAGTGCGTCGTGGTACCATACGTCTCTGCCGTTTTGCATTTGGATGGGTTGTTTGGTTCGTTTTACGACTATGACTTTTTCCACGGTTGGGGTGGTTTGCAGTGCGCGGTCTGCGTTGTCTTTTATGGCGATGGTTTTTCCGCGGCGGTATGAGCCGTCTGCGGTGACGAGGATTTTTGCTTCGCAGTCGTTGATGCGGTCAGCTAGCGCTTCGGAGCTGAAGCCTGAGAAGACTACGGTGTGGATTCCGCCTAGGCGTGCTGTGGCGAGCAGTGTTATTGGGAGTTCGGGGATTACGGGGAGGTATACGGCTACTCTGTCGCCTTTTTTGAGTCCTGAGTCTTTGAGGACTTTGGCGAGTTTGTTGACTTCGCTGTAAAGCTGTTGGTAAGTGTAGGTTTTGACTTCGCCCATTTCTCCTTCCCAGATGTAGGCGAGCTTGTTTTTTCTGTGGGTTTTCACATGCCTGTCTAGCGCGTTGTGGGATATGTTGAGGATTCCGCCTTGGAACCACTTGTAGAATGGCGGGTTGGTGTCGTCAAGGACCTTGTCGAAGGGTTTGAACCAGTCGATGGCTTTTGCTTTTTCAGCCCAGAATTCCTGGGGGTTTTGGATGGATTTTTCCCATTCTTGCCGTCGTTTTTCTCCAGAGGCTGGTTGCGTGTTACTTGGATAGAATTTATCATTGAACGGTAAATTTGTTTCAGACATCTCGTTTCATTCCATGAATCTTATTCGGGAAAAGTTAAATTCACGCAATATAAAGCTTTCAGCCGCTTATCCGAAAACAAAAGAAGCCGAGAACAATTTTCAGCTTACAAAAAAGATAAAGAAGCAATTTTCCAGCGCTGGAATGCTGCGCAAACTATTTGGCGGCTGAACTGACGTGCAAATTTTTGTCTATACCCCCCTTATTTAAAGGAGGTGCCCAGCACTGTTTTCAACATGTTATTGGGCGGTTTGGCGCCAATACTGACCTACCCCTCTATGGTTTCTGCATAGAATCTCTATTAGGATCCAAATAGGCGGCAAATATGCTGTTTGTCAAGAAAATTTGACTAAGAAACTGGCGGTTAGTCAAGAAATCTTGACAAGAACCCTTTAATTGCGGAAACACCTAGCATAACATCAGGGATACGCATGAGAAAAAGCCTCGCGCTGCTGCTTGCCATCTTCCTGACCGCGTCATGCGTAATGGCGGCTAATCCAGCGTTCTCCTCAACTGAAGTTACTGAGAACACGTGGGTGACGAAAGCGCCGATGCATCAAACAAGAGGCTACCTTGGAGTTGCCGCAGTTAATGGACGAATCTACGCAATCGGTGGCTCTACCCAGCAGGGTTCATCACCTGATGACCTCAAAGGAGGAGCTGTCGGTACAAACGAAGAGTACAGCCCAGCAACAAATACATGGACTTCCAAGGCGCCAATGCTCACTCCAAGATATTTCTTTGCCACAGCAGTTTACCAAAACAAAATCTACTGCATAGGAGGGTACACAAGTAACGGAACTGCCACAGGAGCAAACGAGGCTTATGATCCGGTAACGGGCACTTGGGCCACGAAGGCGTCCATTCCAACCGCGTTGTCTGGTTACTCCTCGACCGTCGTTGACAACAAGATATACGTTATAGATTCAAACCTGAACCAGATATATAACTCTGAGACTGATACGTGGAGCCAAGGTGCATCCGCGCCGTCGCGGATTGGATGTAGCAAAGCAGGTGCCACTAATGGCGTGAATGCTCCTAAGCTGATATACGTTTTAGGCCAGGATTACAGTTTTTCTGAACCGCCTTACGTTAACTGCGTTTATGACCCTGCAAATGATACTTGGACGACTGGCGCTGCTGTGCCTACTAAGCGCACCGGTTTCGGTGTCGCAGTCGTAAACGACGTACTATATGCTATTGGAGGGTCCACTGAAACTTTTGACATGTATTGGAACAGTCGCATCATCATGTACGCCACAAACGAGATGTACACGCCTTTTGGGTATGGTACTGTCCCCCCCAATGTCCAGATTGTTTCGCCAGAAAACATGACGTACGAGACGAGCAACGTTTCCTTGGCTTTGACGGTGAATAAGCAGGCTTCGTGGTTGGGTTATAGTGTTGACGGAGGGGAAACCGTGACGGTGGCGGGCAACGCCACTTTGGGGGGGTTGGCTAACGGCGTGCATAACGTGACTGTGTACGCGAAGGACACGTTTGGAAACACTGGAGTTTCCGAAACCGTCTATTTCACCGTGATGGTTCCTTTTCCTGCAACGATGATTATAGCGCCCATAGCGTCAATGGTTGTGGTCGGCGCGGCGGTAGTGCTTTACTTTAGAAAAAGGAACGGAAACAAGCGCTGAAAGCCTGTTTAAAGTTTGTAGGTCATGAATCAGTTATCTAAAGGGTTTATGGGTTGATGCCGATTTAGTGTTTGCGTTTCTTGAAGTAGACCAGCACACCTAAACAGACAACGGCGGCTGAGGCGCCAGAAGCGGTTGCCACCAGTAAGGTGGGGAAAGGCTCTTGTGGGTCGGAAGGTGTCGCTGTAGCGGATATTACCGAAATTCTGTTGCTTTCAGAATACGTTACAAACACTTTTCCTCTGCCCGAATCATAACATATGCCTTGGGGCGGGCTTTCCAAGGGCACGTTTGCAACCACCGTATTGGTGCTGTCTGATATCACCGACACCGAGTATGAATAATAATTCGCCACGAAGACCCGTCCATTATCTGAATCGTACGCCAGACCTATAGGATTGACTCCTACGTCAACGGTTGCAACAATACTGTTGGTGCTGTCGGATATCACTGAGACAGAACTGGAATTATGGTTAGCTACGAATACTTCACCTTTGCCAGAATCATAAGCTAGGCTTGCGGGTTGATTTCCCACGGTTACGTTGGCAACAACGGCGTGAGTGCTGCCCGATATCACTAAAACCTGATTGCAACCCGCGTGACCCACGAACATCTCTCCTTTACCAGAATCGTAAGCCAGGGCACAGGGCTGATTTCTAACCTTAATGTTCGCGATTACCATATTGTTACTATCTGATATCACTGATACGGAGCTTGAATTGTAGTTGGCTACGTAGATTTCTCCCCTATCAGAATCATATGCCACGGCAGACGGCTGGCTTCCAACTGGAATGGTCGCAACCACCGTATTGCTACTGTCAGAAATCACCGAAACAGAATCGGCACCGTGATTGGCAACAAAAAGTTCTCCTTTGCCCGAATCATATGCTATGCCATAGGGTCGGCTTCCTACAGCGATGTTTGCCACTACCGAGTTGTTACCATCCGAAATTACTGAGACTTCATCGAAATCCACGTTGGTTATGAACACTGCGCTTTTAGCAGAATCATACGCTAGGCCATAATAACCCCCATAATTTTCCCAAGTTATCGTGGTCGTTACTTCGAAGGCTTTAACGCCGGCAACTGCCAACCCGATACTGGGTGTGCAAAATGCTGCTACGAAAAGCGCAAGTATAAATGCAAGCGCTACTGCTCTTCGCTTCATCACGACACCAAATAATATTACGTTAAACGTAGCCTTATCTCTTGCGTTTTTCATGCACAGTATTAACGCACGCTTGGTTTTTGTTGTCTAAGAGCCACTTTGGGCTTGTCAAAAAAGGTTGACAAATAAAAGACGTTAACCTCGTTCTTAAAATTCTCCACCCTACAGCCGCACTTATATGGAAATTTGTTTGAAAGGTTCTGTAACACGTATCCGCAACTATGAAAAGAGAGATTTTGGAATCGCACGCCAAGTTTTCTGATATTCACTTACTCTTCGCTTTTTCCGAAGAATTCTTCGTAGTTTCCAGCGTCGATTTCTTCTTGCACTTCTCGCGGGTCTTTGCCTTCAACAGTCACGCCCATGCTGACACACGTGCCCAGCATCTCCTTGGCTGCGCCCTTCACCGTTTGCGCCAAAAGCTGAGGCGCCTTAATCTTCGCAATACGCACCACCTGTTCCATGGTGAGGTCGCCAACTTTCTCCGTGTTAGGCGTCCCTGAACCCTTCTCAATCTTCAATTCACTCACGATCAGCGCTGAGGCTGTAGGAGTGCCAACCGTTACTTCAAAGGTTTTTTCTTCCAAGTCAACGGCTACCTTCACTGGAACTTTCATGCCCGCGTAATCTTTCGTTAACTCGTTGATCTTGGTTACAACCGCCATGGTGTTGATGCCCAAAGGTCCAAGAGCAGGACCCAACGGCGGACCCGCAGTCGCTTGCCCTCCGCCCACGAGCAACTCTACAACTTTTTTCTCAACCATTTTATGCTCCACCTGTAGTTCTTGCTTTTTCAACCAACTTAACGTAATCCGAGTGAACCGTAATCGGCAACGTAAACGTCGCTTCTAACAGCTCAAGCGTAACTTCTCCTTTCGATTTGTCAATCCGCGTGATCTTCGCGCGCATGCCCTTGAACGGTCCACCAGTAATCTCCACAACATCCTCCTCGTTCAAGTCTTCTATAACTGGTTTCCTGATGATGTAGCGTTCAATCTCGGCGAAACTCACCAACCCTGGAATCCGAGACCTAACGTGTCTCACGCCGGCTATGGCTTCCTCCACAAGGTGCGGTCCATCCGCTTCTATGAACACGTATCCTTTTAACGTGTCAGGAACAAGAAGGGCTTTTATGGGAATATGGGTCATCTCAACTTTCGCCGCGACAAGCCTTGCTACGTTGCGCTCCTGTCCAGTTGTGGTTTTAACCACGAAAATCTTTGTTGAAAACTGCTCCTCTTTCTTCTCCATGATGCTCTTCCTTCTAGCCAGTTGCGGCTGTTGCGCCACCCGCGGCAAGAGACAAAAGTTTGATTACAAACCCGACCAGCCCGATGGCGCCTATGCCCAGGAAGCTAATTTTTATGGATAGCCAAAGCTCGGTTCTTCCCGGCTTAACCGCTAACTTCAATGTTCTTGCTGCTTGAGATAGCCATGATCTTATACCCATGTTTATCGACACTCATCATTTCATTAAGGAATAATAAACGTTACTGTAAGTTTTAAGGTTTAAAACGTAACTGCGCCATCACTATTAAATTTTCTCCTCATTGCGGTTCAGCTTAAATCTTCTGGTATGGAATCCCAGCTTCTTCCAGAGCCTTAAGCAACTGCGGCTTGTCCGCGCTTTTTATGCCTTTCCAATCAAGAACCGCGCAATCAACCTTCTCCAAGGTTCTTTCCACACATTGGCGGAGCATTTCGGCGTTTACATCTGGGACCGCGTACTTTGGGATCATGTGGCCGAAAACCGCTTTGTCTTCCAGAGCCATGTGAGTGAACCTTCGATTGTAATGTGTTCCGCCTATGCCTAAAACCGCCGTTTTTTCGGAAGCCCCGAACTTGCCAATCGCCGACATGGCGGCATGCGCCACTGCCTCAGCAGCCCTTGAATCGCTCCATTGTTTCGGTGAGCTGCCGAGTTCCACGAACATGGTGGGCACGTTCAGCGATGGTCCATGGTGAGTACATTCGTAGGACACTTCGTACGGGAGGTTCATGCTTTCCTTGAAGTACGCAAGCGCTTTCAACGTGTTTTGCATGGCTGTGGCGGGCGCGACGGAAACTTGTTTGGGCAGTCCGCCGAGTTCTGCCCTGCTGAGGTTGCCTGGGGTGTGAACTGAAAGGGTGGGTGTGCCGCTTGCGCTGCTGTGCCTTGAAAGGAATACGATTAATTTTAGGTTGGTGAAGGCGTCTGGCAGGTGCTGAGCGTTAACTGACTCCTCGTTCAGCATTGTGTAGCTGATTTTTTTTCCGTTGATGTCGGTTGAGACCATGGGGTTGTCTTGGTGTGTTTCCGCGGTTTTTTTGAACGGGTAATTCTTGAGTATGTGTTTTGCTATGTTTAAGCCAGCTATGTCTTTGCGTGAAGCCACCAGCAGAATCATGTCTATGTTCACGTTATAAGAGAAGGTGGTGTTGTGAGAAAAAGGTTTCCATAAAGCTTATTTGCTGACAGGGGTGAACCTTTTCTGTGAGAGGCTGGAGAGACATGCATCTGATTAACTTTAAGGCTCTTTCTGCTCAGCAGCTTAACGCGTTCATCGACTTGGGCATAAAAGTGAAACGTAGCCGTGAGCAGTATGTGAAAGCGTTGGCGCACAAGTCTTTGGCTTTGATTTTTCAGAAAACCAGCACGAGAACGCGAGTGGCGTTTGAGGTGGCGATGACTCAGCTTGGTGGACACGCGTTATACATTGATTGGCGAACAACGAACTTCACGTTGGCGGACATCTACGATGAGACACAGTACCTGTCAAGAAATGTGGATTGTATAATGGCGCGGTTGCTTCGGAACGCGGATCTGCAGAGGATGGCTGAAGCGTCGCTTGTTCCGGTTGTGAACGGTTGCGACGAGAAGTATCATCCAAGCCAAGCCATTGCTGATTTGATAACGATTAAAGAGAAGACGGGTAAGCTGAAGGGCGTGAAGCTCACGTTCATAGGTGTCCACAACAACGTGTGCAACTCGCTGATTGAAGGGTGCACCAAGACTGGCGTGGAGATTACCACTGTGACGCCGATCGTTAATGAAAACTCACGTGACGAGGAGTTGCTGGAGGCAGCCATGAAGACGGGGTTATGGAAAACCACGTTGGACGTGAAAGAGGCTGTTGCAGAGGCGGATTTCGTTTATACCGACACGTGGATTGACATGGAATTCTTCACAGACCCTAAATTCGCAGCGGAGAAAGAGAAACGCCTCAAACTCATGATGCCCTATCAAGTCAGCAAGGAGCTTCTCAAGGGCAGCAGTGCCTGCGTAATGCATGACATGCCTATTCACAGGGGATACGAGATAACAGGCGACTTGGTTGAAGATTCTCGTTCCGTAATTTACGCGCAGAGCGCGAACAGGCTTTACGCGGCGAAAGCAATACTGCTGAAACTAATCGGCGCTTAAAGTACCTTAGCATTAAATTCCGTTCACCTGGACGGCGTGTTGAAAAGTTTTTATTCGCGGTTCCGTTATCCTACGGTTGATGTCTGGCAAGGAATTTTTTGTAGACCGTTATAGGCAGTTAGGTTGGGAGTTCGCGGATGTTCAGCCCAGACAAGCCATTCGAATAAACAGCGTCAACAGTAAAGGGAAAAACCTTGAAGAAAGACTGCGTGCCATAGGCGTTACGCTTGAGAAAATTCCTTTCCTTGAAACAGGCTACTGGGTTCGCAGCTCTAAGGTTTCTGTGGGCGCCACAGCCGAGTACCTGTTAGGTTTATATTCGATTCAGGAAGCTGCCGCGCAAATCCCAGCTACGCTGTTCAGCGGCTTGAGGGGTAAGACAGTGTTGGATGCCTGTGCGGCTCCAGGCGGGAAAACTCTGCAGTTGGCGGATTTGATGGGGAACACTGGTGTGCTGGTGGCTTTGGATGTTAAAAAAGGGCGTTTGGTTGCTTTGTCCAATCATCTGGAGCGTTGTCACGTAAGCAACGCTGTTGTTTACGGTATGGATGCGAGGCAGGTTTCGCGGTTGAAATTGAAGTTTGACGGGATTTTGCTGGATGTTCCGTGTTCTGGAAATTTCGTGGGGGAACGGGACTGGTTTAAGCGGAGGACGCTGGCGGATGTGAGGCGGAACGCGAAGCTGCAACGGGAGATTTTAACTGAAGCGGTGGAGTGCCTGCGTGATGATGGGGAACTGGTTTATTCAACGTGTTCTTTGGAGCCTGAGGAAAACGAGGTTAACATGGATTGGGCTGTTAAGCACTTGGGTCTTCAGATTGAAGAGGTTGACTGTTACGGCAAAAAAGGATTAACCGCGGTTTTCGGAAGCCAATTGGATGTTACGGTGGAGCGGTGCAGGCGTATTTGGCCGGGTGAAACTCAGGGGTTTTTCGTCTGCAAACTCAAGAAGGCGGTGAATACGCAGTGAAGGCTGTGGTGAGGTTTGCGTTTCAGCTGGGCGCAAAAATCGTTTTAAACGCGGATTTCGTGGTGGATAAAGCTGGGCGTTATTTTCTTTTGAGCGAGGCTCTGCAGAAAGTTGCCCGGAAAGATTTCTATTATGTGGGAACTTACCTTGGCAAGGTCAAGAACGGCAAGTTTTTTCCGAGTTTTAACCTGTTGGCGATGCTGGCAAGGGGTGAAGCTAACAAAATTGTTGTTGAAAAGAAGGCGGCGTGGCTGTTTATTTGCGGGAGAGACGTTTTCCGCAAGGGCGTGATGGCGGTGCGTGGTTCACGGAAGAAAGGTGACCACACGTTGGTGTTGAACGAGTTTGGTGAGTGTTTGGGTTTTGGCAAGATAATCGGCAGCTTGGATGAGGCGGCGAAGAGAAGTGAGCTTGTGGTTCGAAATGTTTCTGATATTGGCGATTTTTTGCGCAGGGAATCTTAGCGACGTCAGTATCTGTGACTGACGTGCGATTTTTTGTCTATACCCCCTCTATATATAAAACCTACACTCTAAGTGTGGTTTTTCATAAAGTGTGTACTATTTGACAGTTAAAGTGTAAAAGCATAAAGTGCTAACCTAAGCACAGTGTTTAGTGTTTGCGTTTCTTGAAGTAGACCATCGAAGCAACGCCAATGATTTATACTCTGACTTCTGTAACTTCTGCAACTAGCGCTGATGGAAAAGTTCCATACTATATTATTATGTCAATGGTCGTTCATCAAGCACGGTGTTGTTAAGCAGAACCATAGCTATAACAGAGGTTTCATTTGAAGCAAAGTTCAGTCCATATGCATCATCACCCACATGCGTCATAAGCGTACCCCTAAACTCCATGACTTCATAGGCACCAAGTGGTTGCGTGATTGTGCCATTTTCATATGTACCAACGAAGTAATTTCCAACTTGAACCTCGCTATTATTAGAATATACCTTCACTTTCAATTCTAAATCAGTCATATTATCCGCTCCTTTGTTCTCTATTGTTAGGTTAAAACTGCGGTCAAATACTAAGCCACCAAGATAACTCCATTGATTGTCTACAACAAAATCAGTAATTTTCACTGTTGGCTCACTGGGTTTTATATTGTTCTTTTCGTTTGTTTGTAAGTATTGAGAGATAGGGATTGCAACGATTAAGATTATTATGATGAATACAAAGACCGTTTTCTTGTTCACGAGCAATCCCTACTTAATGCTGGGCTGTTATGGTATTTAAAAGCGTTTTTATCAAGGTTTATTGACTAACCCGCTTTTTCTTAGTAAAGATTTCTTGACCAAGCCCCATTGCCCCCTTGCACCACGCGAAACCAACACGGCAACAGCGAGGCGCAAGAAATAAGGGCAAGTTTAACGTATTGTGTTATGGGGGTTAGAATGCGCAAGCCAGCGGTGCTGTTGATTCTTGTGTTTATTGGGTTAATGTTTTCGCCCGCGTTGGTTCTTGCAAATCCCAATTGGACACCTTCCGAAATTGTGCCTCCACCAGCCAACATCAACTTAATCTTTGATTTTGTATCCCCCACGGAAAACGCATTATATGAGGACGGGACAGTTAATGTCTGCTTTAGCGTAAGGGTCGTTGACGCTGACGCGTTATGCGCAAGCGTTTATGCGACGGGTTATCAAGGCGATTGGATGCAAGCAAGCGCACAGTCGTCCTCATTCCAAACCAAGATAGTCCATTTCCGCCAATACAACTTTACCGTCGGTGACGTACCTTTCGGAGAACATACCTTAAACATCACTGCGCACACGCAAGGCAGATACATGAAAGATTACACCGAATGTCATTTTGAAATAGACAAAACGGCATCCGTAAAATTCTTCGTCCACGCTAATCCAATCATCACCTTTCTTTCCGCTCAAAACGCAAACTTGTCAAAGTCGTCTTTTCCCCTAAACTTTACAGTTGACCATGAAGTCACAGAGATGACTTACAGCTTTGATGGACAAGAACCTCTGCAGCTAAGCGGAAACATAACCTTCGCTGATTTGGCTAACGGTCGCCACAACGTTACGATTTACACAACAGACGAGTATGGTTATTCTGGACTATCTGAAGCGCTCTTTTTTAATGTTAACGCTCGAGTTTCCAGTAGTGCCCTTCGTTGCTGTCTCCGCTATTGTCGTGGTATCAGCTGTTGCGGGAGTGATGGTTTACTTCAAGAAGCGAAAGCGTTAGTGGTTAAGATATGACGAAAAGGTTAACCGCATTGGCATTCATTCTTACACTTCTATTAATAACGGTGGTTTTGCATTTTCCTCTTTTTGCTTCAGCCAACCCGATGTATGAGATACCTTATCCGTCTGAACCCAACAAGGAATTGCCCACGCTAAAGTTGGAGTCTCCACAGAACAGAACCGCTTACACAGAAGGCACGGCGGAATTGGCTTTTACGGTGACAAAGCCTGTTTCATGGGACGTCTATTGGTATACAGGTGTCAGTGAACTCATTCCCGTCATCGGCTCTTACATTGTCTGGGTTTACTTGGACGGAAACGTTACTTATCATTTCTTAGACCCACATCTCCAAAGAGTTCGGACTGCAAATTACTCCTTAATCTTGGACTGGCTGGAAAGCGGAACGTACATCCTAAGAATCGACATGAAAGCAACAACGTATTATAAAAATCCGTACCCTGACCTGTACGATTACCTTAGGCATTCCACGAACGTGTCTGAAACGATACATTTCACCATCCAAGATGCACCTACTCCCTCTCCAGAACCGCAACAAAAGTCTTTTCCAACAACTTTGGTTGCCACTGCTTCAGGTATTTCAGCTGCGTTTGTCGGCTTAGGTCTGCTGGTCTATTTCAAGAAACGCAAACACTAAGCTGACTATTCAAGTTCTCCACCGCACATGGGGCACTTCGTTGGAAACTCATTCTGAATTTTCAACAGCACAAATCCGCAGTACCAGCATAGGTAAATGTTGCATTTTGGACGGCGTTTGCAGCCGCCTACACTTAGAAACTACGCTTAGAAGGCAAATAGTATTTTTAGAAGCGTTGCGGATTACTCTGTGAAATTGACATGAGCGACGTGGACATTGCCAAAAGCAGGCTTTACGAGAAGGATTTGACTCTTGTGGTAGTGAAGACTGGTGAAGTGGTTTTTGAGACGGGCTCTCACCGAATCTCGGGTTTTTTAGGCGCTATTGAGCAGTTGGGCGCTGGGCTTGAAGGCGCCGCGGTTGCGGACAGGGTAGCGGGGAAAGCGGTGGCTCTTCTTTGTGTCTACGCGGGCATAAGCGAAGTTTACGCTGGAGTTCTGAGCAGAAAAGCCAAAGCAGTCTTCGACGAATACGGGGTTCCATGTGAATGGAAGGACCTGGTGGATAACATTTTGGATTTGAACCGAAGCGGCGTTTGCCCGTTTGAAAAGGCTGCCGCAGACATTTCCGACCCTGAACAGGCTTACGCGGCCTTTTAAGGCGCTGCTAAAGTCGTTTAAGGCGTGCAAGTGAAGGCGCCGTCTCCGCGAACGGTTTATATCATAGCAAGCCCAAGAATAATTGGTTATTATAAGGAGAACAAGCAAAATGGGTAACGAACCATTACATTTAACGGACGCAAACTTCGACGAAACCGTCAAAAACAACAAAGTCGCCCTGATAGACTTCTGGGCTGGCTGGTGCGGTCCATGCCGCGCTTTGGCACCCACCATCGAAGAGTTAGCCCGCGACTACAACGGAAAAATCCTCGTAGGCAAACTTGACGTAGACGAAAACCCCAAGACAGCGGAATGCTTCCAAGTCTTCAGCATACCAACCATGATCGTGTTCAAAGACGGCTGCGAAGTTGACAGACTCGTGGGTCTCTGCGCCAAAAACAGAATCGAAGACACGCTGAAAAAACACATCTAACCGCGTTAAGCGTCAGCCTTTCGTTTTCTCATACATCTTCTCAAGCGTCCACCGAATGCTGGACTTGAGTTCTTTCAACCGGTCATCATCAAAGTTTCTAATAACAATCTCACGAATCAAGTCGCCCTCACGCATGATGTTAAAAGCAAACATCTTGTCAGCCGACAACTCCCCCATCCTCACCAGTTCACTGTCTTTCTCCTGCATCTTCGCCAGCACCCTCTCCACCAAAAACGGCTGAAACGGCGGCGTGTTCACATTAAACTTCTTAGTCTCATCCGGCAGAACATGCAACGCCTCCTTGTCAACATAAATTATCGCCAAAGGCACATCATCCATAGTCTTCAACGGAATAACACTCTCGGGTTCAGCTTGTTGGGGGACGGCTGGCGGCTCTTCTTCAACCGTAACGTGCACTGTAGGCGGCTCTTCCTCTTCAGGCGGCTTCACTTCCTTCAAATCCCCCCGCTTGAAGCCTTTCTCAAGCAGAATGGAATTTACCGCCTCAAGCAAGCCCTGAGACTCTTCAAGTTCAGAATTTAACTCTTCAATTCGCTTCTCAAGCTTCTTCTTGAAATTAACAAGTGTTTTCAGCCTTTCGGAATCCTGCGACATAAACTTCACACGGGCACTATCTTAGGCGGTTAGGCTTTATCAATTCTTTGCCCGCTTCAAGAGGCGCTGACCTGCTTAAGCTGATTACGATACATCTCCACAATCTCCGCGGAAGTTGTGGCGTCCTCAGCCGCCTTGTCAGTCCTGTAATTGCCTGTGAAACGCGGAAACCGAATCGCCAATCCGCTGCCCTTTCGGATGGAGTTCATGGCGCAAACGTGGATGGGACTTAACGTTATCTCGGCGCCCAAAACCTCCAAAACCACCTTTGGCTCAAACCAAACATCAGCCTCCAACGTCGATTGCACCCGCGAATGCTTCCGCGGAACCACATGCGCCCTCAACATTTCAGGCAGCTTCTTCAAATCTTCATCCGTGAAGCCCGTGCCCAACTTCGTAACCGTCTCAAACGTGTCCGCCTCCTTGTTGTACGCCGCCAACAGCAACGCGCCATACGTTCCCGCACGCTTCCCCCTGCCATGAAAAGCGCCCACCACCACAAGATCCACCGTGTCCGTCATCTCACTCTTATAATCCCGCTTGTACTTTATCCAGAGCCACCCTCGGGCGCCAGCCTGATAAACCGAATCCTTCGCCACAGACTTGCACATTAAACCTTCGCAGCCGTCTTCTATGGCTTCCTCAAAAAACGCCTCCAGCTCTTTCACGCTACTGGTTCTTATTTGGCTGGCCGCTTTCACTCGGTCATTTTGCTTGATGGCTTTCTCCAGCGTCTGCCGCCGCAACGGATAAGCCTCAAGCGTCAAATCCTTGCCATCCACGTACAACGCGTCAAACATGAAAAGCGAAACCGGATACTGCGCCATGGCTTCCTTAACGCCGTATTTGCGCCTGCGATGCATAAGCTCCTGAAAAGGAAGCAGTTCACCCGTTTCAACGTCAACAGCCACGCATTCAGCCTCCAGAATAGCCGTTTCTGCCTTCACCTGGTTCTTAACAAGGTCAACCGCGTCAGGGTACTGGCTGGAAATGTTCTCCAACCGCCTCGAGTACAGCACAACCTCCTTGCCTTTCTTATGCGCCTGCACACGTTCGCCATCGTACTTGTACTCAGCCACGCACTTGCCGCCCAGCTTCTCCAAAATTTCTTCAGGAGACGCAAGCCTCTCAGCCAACATAGGCCTTATCGGCTCAAAAACCACCACCTGAAACTTTTCAATGCCTGCTAAACCTTTCTCAGCCACTACACTCGCCACCCTGCCCAAATCCGAAGAAATGTTGTAGGCGCGCTCTATTGAATCTCGGTTTTCCTTGCCTCCACTGTACGCAATCGCCAAAGCGTCTAAAACGGTCATGTCCGCTATCCCCAGCCGCAGGTTACCCGTAACCGTCCGCAGAATATACTTTGCTTCGTTCGGCGAAGCATCGGACAACAGTCCTGCTAAAAGCGCCATTTTTGAACCCACAGCGCCAGAACCCGAAGTTTTCGCCATCTTATCAAGCGTCTCGTAAACCCTTTCAGCCGTAAGGGTCTTCTGGAAAAAAGTTGACTGCTTTTTCTTAGCCAAAACTTTCTGGGCTGTCGCGCCGACGTCACCGCTTTTTTGCAAGTCAGCCTCAATTTCACTTTGCCGCCTCCCAGAAGCCCTCGCCAAAGCTTTCACGGCAAGCTTTTCCGCCACGCCAATCTCCAAACCCACAAAATCCGGGTAAATCTTGCCCTGAGTTAAATAGACGACTTTGGCGATAATGTTTTTCGGCGTGTTTTTCAGCAGGTCAACCAGCAGGTCGGTCATCTCAAGCCGTTTCGAGGTGGCTTCGATTTTCTCGTACGCGTCAGCGATTACGGCGTAATCCAAGAGTAAACCTCACAAAATATACCATATAGCAGGGTTAATAAAATTTCATCCGCGCCGAATAGCAGGCACAGCACGGTGCGAAATGTATATATCCAAACCTTTGCCAACAGGTTTTGCCCAAGCGGCTTCTTTAAAGATACGCATCAACAGGCTGGAGTTTCAAACAGTGGCTAACGTGTCACCTTCCCGAAAGACTTTGTCTGTTCTGCTTTCCGTGGTTTTTCTTGACAATTTAGGCTACGCCATCATCTTTCCGTACGTGTACTTCTACGCCAGCTCCTTGGGCGCATCGGCTTTCGCTTACGGACTGTTGCTGTCGGCTTACAGTCTAATGTCGTTCATTTTCACCCCGATTATCGCGAGGTTAAGCGACCGTTACGGTAGAAGAAGTATTCTGCTGCCTGCCTTGCTCATCTCAGGCTTATCTTACGTAGTGTTCGGGTTGGCGAACGTCCTTTGGCTCCTGTTCCTAGCGAGAATTATCGCAGGCACCACAGCCGCCACGATACCTGTTGCGCAGGCTTACGTTGCAGACGTGACGACCGCCAAGGAACGGCTGAAGTATTTGGCTTGGACAGGTGCTGCAGGCGGTTTAGCTTTCATCGTGGGGCAAGCGGCCGGGGGCGTTTTAAGCGGTTTTTTCGGGTACGCCGCGCCGTCTTTTTTGGCTGCTGCCCTTGCGTTTTGGAATTTGATTTCAGCGTATTTTTGGTTGTCGGAGTCAGTGCATTCCGTTTATGATGCTAAAAAATCGGCGTTTACGCTGTCGGCGTTGAGGGAAGTGCTGCGAAAACGGGCGATTGCGCTGCTCTTCACGGTTTACTTCATATTCTTTATTTCCTTCGTGTTCCTGCAGGCAGTTATTCCGCCTTGGTTGGAGAGGCTTTTCGGTTTTGGTCCTCTTCAAACAAGTTTACTCTTCGTTTACATCGGCATATTGAGCGTCGTGACTCAAACCGTGATTCTGCCGTGGCTTTCCAAAAAAACTGAAAGCATGACGTTGGCTATGGCTGGGGTAATTCTGCTGGGCGTTGGCTTGCTTGGGCTGGGTACTTTGCCTTTCCTTGTGCTTTTGGTGCTGATGGGCGCTTTGGTGGCGTTTGGATTCGGAATCCTGATTACCACGTTGATCACTTTAATCTCAGTCAGTGCACCAGTGGAGGCTCAAGGCGGAACCCTGGGCATAGCTCAATCCTTCGCTGCGCTCGCGCAAACCATAGGTCCCACGTTGGCTGCTTCGTTCTTCGCGTTCGGATTATCCATTGGCGTGGTCGGGTTTGCCTTCATTATTTCAGCTGGTTTAACGCTTGCCACAATTCCGTTAATGACAAACCTGAGAAGGCGCAAAAAAACCGAGACATAAGCATTCTGAGCGTTGAAAACTCTTGGGGTTGAAGGAACAAGTCAGAAATGACAAGAAAGTTGCGGCTTGTGGATATTATAAAATTTGGATGTTGATTTACAGCCCATCCACTAGATGGACCGTTCCGTCTGGACAGTAGACTTTGTCGCCTTTTTCAACCACGAAAAAGCGTCTGCTGCACACTTTCATTTGAGAGCAACCATCACAATCTCTTGATAACAGTTTCAGTTCGCCTCCTGTTAATTTTTACGGGCATTACATGCCGTTGAAGGCAAATGAGAATGAGGATGGCGCTTTTAAACTTTTCCCAACACAAATTCACCTTTAAAAAAAGCGGCAGAGCCTGTGAATATCACAAGCAATTCCTCTGTTTAGTGTTTGCGTTTCTTGAAGTAGACAAAGAATCCTATGACTTTAACGACCGTTAACAATATACTTCTGCACTCACAGGTCCTATCCGCTCTCTGGAGTCGTGCATGAAGTTGAATAAGTCTCGTATGTTTCATCTGCAAAAGTGAAAACAAATTCGACGTCATAGGTTGTTGACCCAGAAAGGGCTTCGTTACTCAAAAAGGTGGATGTTGATACTGAGCCACCTGAAGGAACTATTAGAGAAACTGGTCCAGAATTGATTCCATCAATACTCAAGCTGACAGTGGTTACGTCGATGTTGTTCAGATTTTCTACGGTGTAATTTGCAGAAGGCGGAATAACTCCGTAATTGACAGTTGCGCTTTGAACACCCAAGTCTATGCTGACATTTGAAACGGCAATTTTCTGTGAATTGGGAGGATTCTGAAATAAAAACCAAACTACAACCAACAAAGCTGAGATAGCAATAACTATAATTATTGCTTTCTTTCTCTTCATTTCGACTCACACTTCACCATTCTGATTAGTTCTTTCGGTTCAGCTATATGCTTTTGCTTATTGGAAAAGTTGCCTAAGAAACGGTGAGAAAACTCTTATCCCGTTCATTTCTTGCTGAGGTAATTGTTTAATGCGTTGAATCCTTTCTGAATATTGTCTGAGTGCTTTTTTCAAATTTACGAACGGAGAGAGCGGAAAAACCTGGTTAACCCGATGGCTTCCTCTCCGAAGCTGACTCACCCCGCCTCGTACATGTTCAAAAATTTCATGTATACACCTGTTATCCTCCGCAAACCTGACTGCCTCGGACTCCGATACGCTGTAGCGGAAATGCCTTTGCCTTACAGTAATCCCTAATGCCTTCTAATAATGTGACTGTACTAGGTTTTATGTGTCAGTTCGCCCGTCGAGTCATTATCACCGCGTATGGCTCTTGACTCTAAAGCTCATCATCCAAGAATAGAAGGGCACAGATGAAACTTAAGGCTTTTACGTTTCTTTTCTTGACAGCATTCTGTGGTTGTCACTGCACAGTCACATATCGATATAAACAAGCGCATAACAATTATTTACTGCGTAACAGCAGGAAGCCATCAAAGACTTGGTGAATCAAAGTGAGCCAAGGCAAATTTTATCTTTCAATCTCCTGGGCATTTGAAAAATAGCAGTCTCAGCTTTAGGTACAAAATGCTGGTTTCTTTGATTCACCAAGACAAATGCTTCGGATGGAGGCGACTTGTATTGTACAGGGGAACACGCAAAAACCGCTTCACAAATAGTGAAGATAATCATGTAGAAGAAATATTCGAAAAAATCGAGACAGCTGTAACTGAAAAAAATGAAGACTTCTCACCTCCATATAGAAGGAGTAAATTGTGAAAAAAGCAGATGTTGAGAGAAAACCTCGCAAGCCCTTAACCACAGAATACCCTGTTCTTTTTGAGAACAATAAAGCTTTCATGGGATTTGCAGGTTGTCCCACATGCTTCAATTTTTTGAAGATACCCCTCTCTGGGCAAATTTATGCAAAGCAAACTAAAGAGTCCAAACGGTAAGCCGCCTTTAACTTGTTGGAGTATTGATACAGTCACACATCCTTATTAGCAGTAACTGCGAAAGAAAATCATGCAACAGTTCCCAAAAAGCACGGTACTCGGGTTTTGGCGGACCAGGGGGCGTGCAGGCACAGACAAACTTGTCAAAACCCATTTTTCAGGCAAGCCCTGTGCCTACGCTCCCTTTGAAAACGCGTTTGTTTTTTTATATAGTGGTGTAATTTTTCCGCTTTTCTGTTGAATTCGTTTATAATAAGTGTAGTTGTAGTGGTGCAATCACAAACGTGTATAAGAAAAAACGCGTATAAACCCATGCCTTTTTCATGGAGACCTGCAGCCTTTGAATATTAGTAAGAAAACTAGCACTTCATCAAATTCAAACGTAAATACATCAAAAATCTTGAAGGTGATTCCTTTTGAAAAAGGCTTTCACTTCTTTACAGAAAGCATGGGGTACACTGGAATAACCGCCACTAGTATTTTCGAGTTTGAAGAAAAACTGAAAATCGTAAGCGTCCAATCCGTTGAGTATCATTTTCGCCGCCATGACTTCCAAAGATGGATAAGCGATATGATAGGGGATGTTGAGTTAGCCGCTCAGATAGCTCGTTTGGACACGCAGCTTTCTTCTGAAAACCTGCGAAAACCGCTCCTTAATATCGTGCGGAAAAGAGTCCGTGAAGTGGAGAAGCTTCATGATAGCGCTGTCTAAGTTTTTTTCTTCAACAACCGCCCGAACCGTTTCTTGTTAAGGCGAATTAACCTGTGACTGCTGGGTTCTCCGTTCTATGTCTTCCTGAACCTTGCGGTACTGAATTAACGAGTTTATCGCGCTGACCGCTCTCCCAGGCGTAGGGTACGCAGGTATATGGTCTTCCTCCAGCATCTTAACCAGCATTTGAGTGAAATCGCCCCCTATGGTACAAACTACCATCGGCTTTCCCGAGGCTAAGCTGGCCTCACTTATTGCGTCAACCACGTCGGATTCGATAAAAGACGTTTGCAGAAGAACTATCACCAAGATGATTCCAACGTTCGGGTCAGAACTAACCGCGTCCAACGCCATCCTGTAACGCTCAACATCCGCGTCCCCCACCAAATCCAACGGGTCATGAGGGATAGCATAGTCTGGAAGGTTAGCCCTCAACCGCTCTAAAGTGTTTGAACTAAACTCTGCCAAGCCGAGACCTCTTCTGGAGATTTCATCCGCACTGATAACCCCGAACCCGCCCCCATTAGTGACTATCGCTACGTTCTTTTGACTTCCAGGCATAGGCTGATACGCCAACGCCCGAGCATAGTCAAACAATTCGTCAACGGTCTGCGCGGCTATTATTCCCGCACCTTTGAAAGCACCCTCATAAATCTGCGCGGACCCTGCAAGCGAACCTGTATGCGACATGGTGGCCCGTGCACCAGCCTTTGTCATACCACCCTTCAAAACAACCACGGGCTTATTTTTAAGCGTCTTCTTTGCGGCGTCGAGAAACGCTCGACCTCTGCTTATGCCCTCCACGTACAGAGTTACACACTTCGTGTGCGGGTCATCCGCCAAATAATTCAGCAAATCAACTTCGTCTACATCCACCTTGTTTCCTATGCTGATAAACTTGCTAATCCCAATCTCCTGAGATGTAGCCCAATCAAGCACCGCAGCCCCAAACGCGCCGCTCTGCGAAATGAACGCGATCGGACCCTGCTTCGGACGCCTCAGCCGATACTTAGGCAGAAACAACGTGTCCACATGATTCACTGGATCATACACGCCTATGCAGTTTGGCCCGATAATCCTGAGGCTGCTGCCTTCAATCTTCTCCTTAATCGAACTCTCAAGCTTCGCACCTTCGCCCCCAATTTCCTTGAATCCTCCTGAGATTATAACAGCTGCTTTAACACCCTTAGATACGCAGTCGTCAACAATTGACGGAACTTTGGGCGCTGGCACAGCGATGACAGTCAAGTCCAATTCGCCGGGAACATCCACTACCGAAGGATAAGCCTTTAACCCCAGTATGGTCTCCGCTTCAGGATTTATCGGGTACACTGCCCCCTCAAATTCTGAGTCCACAAAATTCTTGAAAATCACATGACCAAACTTCCTAGGCTTCCGTGAAGCACCAACCACAGCCACCGTTTTGGGTTTGAAGAAAGGTTCTAAATCCATTTACTCGCCTCCATCATTTTTTGCCAGAACAATTCGAGTGTCAACAGCACACACCCCATCAGGATAAGCGATTACAGGATTAAGGTCCAACTGGCTTATGGCGTTGTGCTGCGACATCAAAGATGAAACATCAATCAAAACATCCACTAACGCATTTATGTCAGCAGGCGGTTGCCCTCTTATGCCCTCCAGTATTTTTGAGCCTCGAAGCTCATGGATAAGGTTCAAAGCGTCAATCTTGTCTACTGGGGCGACGCGAAACGCGACATCTTTGTACACTTCGGTGAATATGCCGCCCATCCCAAACATGACTGAAGGCCCGAATTGGCTGTCCCTTATTCCGCCGACAATGACCTCGGTTGACGGGGACATCATCTTTTCGATTAGGACGCCGAGAACCTTCGCGTTAGGATTATGCGTATTCACTTCGGTAATCAACTTGGGGTATGCTTTCTTAAGCGCCGTTTCATCAGCGATTCCTAGAATCACGCCGCCCACATCAGATTTATGCAGAATCTGAGGCGAAATAATCTTCAAAACCACGGGAAACCCTATCTCTTTTCCTTTTGTAGCCGCCTCATCAACGTTTTGCACCACATGAGAAACAGGTGTAGGTATATGGTGTAGCTTGCAGATTTGCTGCGATTCCGGTATCAGCAGGGAAGAGCGCCCCTCCTGCAGGGCTTTCTGAATTATGTTTTCGCATTCCTTCAACGCAAACACCCGCTTTTCACAAGTAAGCCTCCGTCACGTACCGTCGCATCATCCTGTGACTGTTGAAGTAGTTGGCAACTTTTCCAATGGACTTCTTCATCATGTCAATCCAGTGATCCTCATCAGTGTAAAACGAAGGCAAGATCACATACCGCAGCTTACCGTACAAATCTTCCATTTCACGCCTTCTTCTCTCATCATCCCCGACCTGTTCATCATGGTGCGGCCCTATCGACCAGCCAGTTACGTCTTCAATGCAGCCTTCCACCCACCAACCGTCTAAAACGCTAAAATTCAGCACCCCATTGTGCGAAGCTTTCATTCCGCTTGTGCCCGAAGCTTCCATAGGCGGAAGCGGCGTGTTAAGCCAAACATCAACACCTGAAGTTAGTTTGGCAGCCATGGCCATGTTGTAGTTTTCAAGATACACGATTTTTATCTGGTCTTTCAACTGAGACATGTGACCGTAGATTTCCTGAATCAGTTGCTTACCTTCCACATCTTTGGGATGGGCTTTTCCAGCAAAAACCATCTGCAAATCGCCACTGTTTCGCACCCGTTTCAGCCGGTCAATGTCGGAGAAAATCAAATTAGCTCGCTTATAAGCCGTGGCTCGCCTCGCAAAGCCCAAAGTCAACGTCTGCTCATCCAATTGAGTTCCCGTCTGGGTTTTCACAAACTCAATCAGATCTCTTTTGGCTTTGAGGTGCGCGTCCCATATCTCCTCATCAGGAATCTCATCGGCTCTCACAAGCAATTCAGGTTCATGAGTCCATCCTCGAATGTACTCGTGGAAAAGCTTTCTGAACGGATCAGAAGTCCATGTGTGCGAATGGACGCCGTTTGTCACCTCGTAAATGTGGTATCCAGGGAAAAGTTTCTGGGAATACTCCATGTGCGCTTCTGTTACGCCGTTTGTAAACTTGCTCAAGTTAAGCGCTAGAAGCGTCATGTTTAACCTGTCTTGCCCACCATACTTCTTCAGCGTTTCAAGAGGCAACTCGTTTCCCAGCAGTCTCTGCACAAGATCATAAGAGAACCTGTCAAAAGCCGCCGCAACAGGCGTATGCGTGGTGAAAACGCACAGGTCTTTGACCTTGTCATCATCAAGCTCTTTCTCCTTAAGCAGCTCCAAGGTTAGCAGGCTTGAATGTCCCTCGTTCATGTGAAACTTCTTAAGATTAATATCCATTGCTTGGAGCATTTTGTAGCCGCCTATCCCCAGCACAATCTCCTGCTTCAACCTGTACTCGTCGTCTCCGCCGTACAGGTAATCGGTGATGCCTCTGTCCTCAGGCGAATTCTCTGCGACATCAGTGTCTAAAAACATGATTGGAACCACTCCGCCTGTGACGCTTGCATGGTCGTAAATCCAGGCTTTAACCTTGACTTTCTTTCCTGCAATTTCAATGTCCACGCTGTTCGGCAGCGGACTCATGAAGGCTGAAGGGTCCCAATCCTCAGGAGACTCTAACTGTTGACCTTCCGCCGTTATTTTCTGCTTCAAATATCCTTTGTGGCTTACAAGCGTAACCGCAGCTATCGGAACCTTCAAGTCAGCAGCTGACCGTAAAGTGTCGCCAGCTAAAACACCTAAGCCACCGCTGTAAGTCGGGATCTCGCTTTTCACTGCAATTTCCATCGAGAAATAACCGATTCTGGGTTCCTCCAAGAAGCTGCGCATGCAGTAGTGGCTGCAAAAGTAGTATTCTTTACCCCACCTTTCCACTTTAAACTGCGTTTTTTCAGGGTCCACGGGAACGCCACAGGTAGGGTCTTTAACAACTTTCTCGGTAGATGCCAGATTACGTCTCTCCTTAAAACTTCAGGTAAACAGTGTTGGCTATGGCTTAAGTGTGTTTGTGGCTGTTGCGCCTCAATCACAAAAGTATAAAGAATGTTAACTCAATAAGACAATTGAAGCGGAAGGCATAGCCGCGCGCAAAATTGTTTAGCGCTAAGCTTAAACTGAACTCCGCTTACTAAATGAATGAGGCGTTGATTTGCCTAAAAAAACCAAGATTTTATGCACTGTTGGTCCTTCGAGTTTTTCAGAGGAAACATTACGCAAGATGTTTAAGGCTGGAATGAACGGCGTAAGGATAAACACGGCTTATGGAGACTTTGCTCAATATGAATCAGTTATCAAGAGGGTACGTGAAATCGCGGACATCCCCGTTATGATTGATATCAAGGGACCTGAAATCAGGATCAGGGCAACCCAGAAAAAGGCGGTCAAAAAGGGAGAAACCTTGGAAGTGGGCTTCAACGGCGAAGAAATCTGTTTCAACCATGATTTTTACGACAAAATGGACGTTAACGACATCGTGTACATCGACAACGGCAAAATAAAAACCCGCGTAGCTTCGAAGAGTGACAGAAAGCTAAATTTGCTTTTTATGGACGATGGCGCTATAGAAGACGGGAAAGGCGTTAACGTTCCAAACAAACCCCTTTCAGTCTCAACCTTTTCAGAGAAAGATTTAGACCTCATAAAGTTTGCAGCTAAACTCGATGCCGAGTACGTCGCGCTGTCTTTCACAAGAGACGCTAAAGACGTAGAAAACCTGACGGCGCAAACAAAAAGTTTTGAGGGCGGAATAGTTGCCAAAATCGAGAACTTTGAAGGCGTGAAAAACTTTGAGGAAATTTTGAATGTGGTGGATGGCATAATGGTTGCTAGAGGCGACCTTGGCGTTGAGATAGAGCCAGAAAGAGTGCCGCTGGTCCAGAAATCCATAATTAAGAACTGCAACCAAAAGGGCAAGCTGGTTGTAACCGCCACGGAAATGCTTGAGTCCATGATTCATCAGCCCGCTCCGACCAGAGCCGAAGTTAGCGACGTGGCAAACGCGATACTGGACGGCACCGATGTGGTGATGCTTTCAGGAGAAACGGCTGTGGGGCAGTATCCTGTGGAAGCTGTTAAAATGATGTCCAGAATAGCAAACGCCACGGAAAACACGGTGAAAAGTCACGTTGAAGACTATGAGACCTTCATGAACATCTCTGACACGATAAGCAAAGCTATCCAGAGAATCTCCCAGGACATGCCGGTTGACAAAATCGTCACCATGACCATTTCAGGGTACACAGCCAGAATGATAGCCAGATTTAAGGTTGCGCAGCCCATCATAGCGGTTACGCCAAAAAAGAAAGTTAAAAAACAGTTAGAAATGGTGTTCGGCGTGTATCCTGTTCAGATTGAATATCGAAACGAAAAAGACCGCATAGCCTCCGTTGCAAACCAGTTGCATGCGATGAAGCTTGTGGATGAGGCGGACATTGCTCTGTTCACTTCAGGTGTCAGAACCAAGGTGAAACACGCCAGCAACTCGATTGAGATACATAAAATCAGCGAGCTGAAAAATTTCACTTCCGCATGAACGCAAATTTAAAATCGCAAGTAATCACTTGGACAGCCTGAGTTATAGCATTAAAGAACTAGTTGTGATTGATAGAGCGCAGTCACAATTTCTTATATCCTCTAATCACCACTTTCCTTATGAGAGTTTTCCATTTTACACAAATAGAAGGATTGAACAATGTCCGAAAAAGTTTTAGTGCTCGGCGGAAGGCTGGGCGGACTCACCGCAGCCTACACCTTAAAAAGGTTAGTGGGCAAAAACGCAACCATAAAAGTGATAGAGAGAAACCAAGCCACCCATTTTAGGCCAAGCATACCTCACATCGCGCTCGGCGTCAGAGAACCAGAAGACATAGCCGTGGACTTGAATAAGGCGCTAACCCGAAAGGGGATAGAGTTTGAGCAGGCAAACGTCATAAAAATCACCCCCAAAGATAACACAGTAACGGTCGAAAAAAACGGCGAAACAGCCAAGGAGAAATACGATTACCTAGTCATCGCTTTAGGCGCCCTTTTGGCGAAGGAACGGGTTAAGGGAAGCGAAAACGCGTTCAGCGTCTGCGAAATCGCTGATGTCCTCAAACTCCGCGAAAAACTGGCAAACTTCAAAGGCGGAGACATAACCATCGGCTCAGGCATATTCTACCAGGGTTCTACGCCCAAGCCGAAGATGCCTGAAAACTACTATCCCAAAGCGGACTCAGCCTGTGAAGGACCCATATTCGAGATGTCGCTGATGCTGCACGGCTTGCTCAAGAAGAACGGCGTGCTGGACAAGAACAAGATAACTATTTTCGCGCCTGGAGAATTCCTCTCAGACCTCTCAGTGGCAAACAGGAAAATCGTCAAGACGCTGTACGGGCAACTTGGATACGGCTTGGTCGAAAATTTCGTGTTGAAGGAGTACACCGAGAACTCTGTCATCTCCGACGGAGGCAAATCCCTGAAGTCTGACCTGTCGATTTACAAGCCGCCGTACGCTGGAAATCCAGTGCTGAAGCAAGCGGCAGGCGACTTTGCCGACGACGGCGGGTTCGTGCCCACCGACATGAACATGGTAAGCATAAAGTACGATAACGTTTACGCGGTGGGAGACGCCAACGCGGGAGCCGTGCCGAAACTGGGTTTCTTGGCGGTGAGGATGGGCGCGATAGCCGCGCAGCACTTGGCCAACCGACTCGGCGCAGATGTTCCTGTGGAGAAGTTTTATCCCACTATCGTGTGCATCGCGGACAACCCGTTTGAAGGCTACGGCGTCGCCGTGACTGATGACACCTTGTTTGGCGGGTCTCTGACAAAAGCGGTTGCAGCACCTGTCAACCACTTCAAGAAGGAATTGCTGACCAATTATTACATGTGGACTTCTGGAGACATGGTTCTGGAAAAGTATTTTGGCAGTTGGTAGGCGTCAGCAATGGCAACAGAAACACCTACAAGGCGGAGAAAACGCGGACAGGAGCAAATGGGCACTGCGGAGTTTCCTTCGCCGAGAATGCTCGAGCTGATGGCTGCCCTTGAAAAAAGAGGATTGCTAGAAGCGGCAACAGGAGCGCTGAACGATGAAGCAACATTTTCTGCGTTAATGGCGGTTATCTCCAGCGACGAAGCCCTAAGCATAATCCAAAACGCCAAACCTGCCATCAAGCTGCTCTCAACAGTCGATTTTAACGCCCTCAACGAACTGGCGGAGGCACTGGCGGCTGAGAAGCAAGCGCTTAGCGGCGCCAAATCGCTTATACGGTTGATGAACGCTCTTGAATCTCGTGGACTCGTAGAGCCCATCGTTGGCTTACTTAACGATGAAAAAGCCTTCGCGAACCTTGCCAAACTGCTCAGCAGCGACGCCATGCTGACAATCATCGGCAACCTGCCAAACTTAACGAAACTGGCGAGTGTACTTGACGCTGATGTTCTGGATGCTGTAAGCAAAGCTGTCGGCTCTTTGAAAACTGAGGTAAAGCCAGTTAAAGGGGTAATAGCGGTTACGCGAGAGCTAAGCGACCCAGCTGTTGCAGCGGGTATGGGTAAACTGTTTGAACTCCTAAGAGCGCTGGGTGAGGATACTGCGTCAAAAAGAAAATGAGAATTTGGAGCGATAAAATGAACAGAAAACCGTGTGTTCTTTCGTTAGTGGCAATCTTAATCGTGATTAGCTTCCTTCCCGTATTTCACACTGAAGTGGCGTCAGCCGCGGGCGCCGAAAGAGACTTTTACGTTGCCACCGAGTACGACTTGGGCGGACCAGGGTACAACGTGTTTTATCCTCAGACGCTCGTGGTTGAGCAAGGCGACCAAGTTAACATAACCGTCAGAAACGTTGGAGCCGAAAGCTTCACGCTAAACATTGAAGGGCAAAGCAGCGTCGCAATTAAGCCTGGAAGCCAAAACGCCAGTGGAATCCAACCAGTTGACACTGATGTTCCCGTTTTCACGGCGTCGAACGCGGGTATATTCAGCTTTAGCGCGGACAAGTTTCCTGAGATGAACGGGCAAATCGTGGTGCTCCCCACCGATGTGTCCAGTTATAATCCGTCCCCGCAGACACGAAGCTTCACGCAGCTGGTTTTGCCTGACTTTGCAGGAGACGGTTACGACAAGTTCTTCCCAGGCGTTATCGTAGTGAATCAGGGCGACACTGTTAACGTAAGCGTGAGGAATACGGATGACATGTCACATGGCTTTGCCATTGCAGCTTATGACCTGAACGTGGCCATTAACCCGGGACAGGACCAGCCGAACGGTTCAATAACACCTTTCACAACCTCCGCGCAACCGTTTACCGCATCAAAGGCAGGCGTATTCAGGTGGTTCTGTACTACGCCGTGCGGTCCAGGACATTTTGAAATGGTTGGTCAACTTGTGGTGTTGCCGACTCAGGGCACCGTGTACAACCCAGACGTTAATACGATGTACAGTTACTTGGCGATTAAGCCTGACTATGCTGGTAGCAACTACAGCAAGTATGTGCCAGAAATGATATTTGCGAACCAGAACGATTTCGTTTACATCGAAGTTAGGAACACCGACGTGAATGCGTATAGTTTCTCAATGGCGGGTTACAGCGTAAACAACGTGGTCATATCGGCTAGTAACGCTTCGGACCCGTCTATAACGTACATTCCACCCTCAAGTTTGTATGCTAATACGGCTGGCGTGTTTGAATTTGCCTGCAGTTCTAACTGCGCACCCACATCTAGGCAAATGAACGGGTACCTTGTGGTGCTTCCTACGCAGAATGGAACATCAGCTTCGCCTTCACCGCAAGCCGCTTCGGGGACTTTTCCGCTTTCCCTGCTTCTGCTCATAAGCTTTGCAATTTTAATTGTGGGGATTCTGATAGGCGCGGTTATCGCAGTGAGGTTTGGTCGAGAAAAGACGCCAACTTAACTTGTTAGTAAGACGCTTAAGCTCCCCTTAATCATAAACCTCATGCTCCTATTGAAAAGCAAATTGGTTATTTTTAGTGACTTTGCGTCATTTCAAAAGCAGCGCTTATCGCTGTTTAGAGTATTGATTATGAGGGTTGGAGATGCTCCAGCGTAAAGTTGGCTGCCTGATACAGCCATGCAGCTGCAAACACTAACGCGAGCACGGCGAAAAGCCATCGCCAATATTTACTTTTTGAATGGGCAGCGGGAACGGATAAGAATGCAGGAGCCGCGAACGACAGGTATCCCAACGCGGCAAGTAAAGGCGAACTCGTAAGACCATTGGTTGCAATCGCATAGGCATCAACAACCGAGTACACACCCGCTACAACAGCAAAATAAGCGACGGGACGCAAATTGACGTTTAGAAACAAGGCGAGGGCACCAGCCATCAGAACTAAGCCGCCTAGTGATGCGATTCCGCCGAACAACACGTTATAAGCTCCATTGGCGATGGCAAAGGGCCATATGAAACTGATGGCTACGCCTGAAAGAAACAGATACAGTCCGCAGGCGCCTATCGCCACAGCGAACCCCACTCTTAATTGCCTATTCTTCTCTCCAATCAAGCCTGTTACCGAATCATAGGGAAGTGCAATGGAGGCAACAGCTAGGAGAATCCCGCTCGCGGCGACGTCCCAAGCCATCGTGTCCAAGAAGTCAAGAGGCAGTACCATTTTAGAGTCTTTCTTTCTTTTTGTTTTCAACTTATATTTAATTATTGTTACAAAACACCGAAGAACAACTTCCAAAGAGGTTTTAGATGATTTGATAGCAACCAACAACGTGCAGAGGAACTTCCAACAAGCCATAAAGCGGATTTAAAATAAATTAAAAAAGTTTAAAGAGGCTGTGGAGCAGAATAGGCAATAACGGTTTTTTGAAATCTGGAGGGAGAAGAAATCACCGAGACAAAGGCGCCAAGAATATGGGTGTGGTGGAAGGCGCTCAGATACCACTTTGTACCTCCAAGCATTTTCCCAGCCACCGTGGGCGCGTTAGTCGCTTGGGCGGTAGACCGCAGTTTTTTCCCTTTCTATTTCCTCATAGTCATGGTAGGCGTTGTAGTCAACCATATAGCGCTCAACATGGCTGACGATTATTTCGATTATAAGCATGCGGTTGACAAGTTGAAGCCCGAAGAAAAAAACCCGTACAGCGGAGGCAGCGGCACACTCAGCAGCGGGCTGATTAAGCCTTCGGCCATGTTAAAAGCATTCACTATGTGCTTTTTCATCACCATAGCCGCAGGGCTGTTCCTGACTGCCGCCAGAGGCTTGCCGGTTCTCCTTTTTGGGCTCTTCGGCGTTTTCTGCTCTGTTTTTTACACGGCACCGCCCATAAACTTCTCCCATTACTGTTTAGGCGAGATTGGGCAGCTCATAAATTTTGGAACCACCATCGGCTTAGGCTCGTATTTTGTTCAAACCCAAACAGTAAGCCTTGAAGCGTTCGTGGCGACGCTGCCCATGGGGATAATGCTGTTCTCGATGATCACCATAAACGAAATCCCGGATTACCAAGAAGACAGGCTGGCAGGAAAGCTCACGTTAGTGGCGAGATATGGAAAGAGAAGCGGCGTCAACCTCTACATCGCAAGTTGGGTATGCACCTACACAGTAATAGTTCTGGGAGCACTGTCAGGCGTTATGCCCTTACTGGCGCTGCTCGCATTGGTGTCCATGCCGCTTACCTTCAGATCAGTGCGGATTCTGAGACGCGACTTTGAAGACCCTGTAAGGTTAGCGCCTGCGAACTTTGACATGATAAAAGCGCACAGCCTAACGAGCTTCGGCTTGATTGCTGCTTATTCAATAAGTGGATTAATCTACGGGGCGGATGCTTTTCAGTTGCTGATGCTTCTGTTGGTTCTGGCTGTGGTTTATGTTCCTGCCTTGTTGGCTATGAGGAAACCCAGAAAATCGGAGACTTCCTAATCTTGATGATGTAAACGGCGATTATTGGAAAGATTTATAATGTGTCAAAAGATGATTTTCATAGAACGCGTTTTGAAGGCTTGCCTACATGCCAAATGAACAAGTTGAAGTTGTCTTTGATAAGGGCGATTACGCCGCTTATCTTGAGGAAGCAAGAAGACTGGTTGACCGTGAACTTTCTGATTGCTTACCGAAAATAGCTGACCTTGCACTTTTTGAAAGAATAAGATATGTTTTACAAACAAGAGGAAAGCGACTGAGGCCCATCTTGGTTATGCTCAGCGCCCAAAGCGTGGGAGGCTATGTGGAACCCGTGAAAAAGCTGGCCCTGTCCATCGAGTTGCTGCATGCCGCCACTCTTATTCATGACGACATTTTAGATCAAGACGTCTTCAGAAGAAACGCGCCCACGGTTAACGCAAAATGGGGGGTCAGAGACGCGGTTCTAGTAGGAGATGCGTTGGCGTCGCTTTCGCTTAACCTGACTGCAGATTACGGGAAAGCCATAATCGAAATAATGTCGCAGACTTGCCTGCTGCTTTCAGACGGCGAGTACATGGACGTTGAAAACTCGCATAAAAGACCCGTGGAGAGCGATTACTTGGAAACTATAAAGAGGAAATCCGCCTCGCTCTTCAAAGCCGCAACTCAATGCGGAGCCATAGCTGCAAAAGCTTCATGTGATGAAATTGCCGCGTTGGCTCAGTTCGGAGAAAACTTTGGCTTAGCTTACCAGATAAAGGATGACCTTTCCGATGTAACCGCACTTGAAAACGCCATCCCCCAGGACATCAACCAGTTTCGAGCAAACCTTCCTATAATTCACTTCTACGAATCCTTGAATCCAGACGCCCGAGAAGCGTTTCTTGAAGCCATAAGTTCAGTTAAGGCTCAAAGTCACGCGGAAAAGGCAACATTTCTTGACACCCTGCGTAAAAGCCTCGAAAACACAGGGTCCTTACGTTACTGTGCCGACAAGGTAAACCAGTACGTTGACGATGCCATCTCCAGCTTGGAACCTGTGAAGGAAAGCGTTTACAAGGCGTATCTCATTAAGATGGCAGAATCGTTAAGGCTCACGTAACGTTGAGGCAGATTAAAACGGGAAAAAACCTGCATAGCTCACTCCGAAACCTTTATTTTGGCTTTCATATAGGATTAGTTAAGCTTCAAACTTTTGCTACTTTTGGTGAAGCAAATCCATGACTGAAGAAAAAGACAACAATAAACTGAGAATTTTTACCCAGAAAGAACTGGAAGAGTTCGACGGGAAAGAGGGGCACCCATTTTACATTGTTTTTGAAGGTAAGGTTTACGACCTGTCAAAAAGCCAGCTCTGGATTGAAGGCAGCCACATGGGCATCCACACCCAAAACGAAAACCTATCTGAGACGATAAAGGATGCACCACACACCAAAGAAACTTTGGAAAGGTTCCCAGTCATAGGCACTCTGGGCGAGCAACCTAAACCAACGCCTCCGCCCCCCACGGTGGAGGAAAAGCCTGTTGAAGTTTTAGCCGAACAGCCAGCACGGCCCTTAGCAATGAGTAGGCGAGATTTCCTTAAGCTGGCAGCTGCAGGAGGAGGTGCCATAACAATCTTGGCGTTGACTAGTTCCCTGAAAGCTTTAACCTTCATTCCTGAAGCTACAACTCAGGTTGCATGGCCAAAAATAAAGGTTACAAACATAAACTCGCTGCAGCTTCTAACGCCCGTTACATTCAACTACCCCTTGACTAACACTCCGAACCTGCTGGTTAAGCTCGGGGTGAAAGCCAAAGGCGGCATCGGACCAGACCAGGACATAGTAGCTTTCAGCGACATATGCCAGCATCTTGGATGCTTCTACGGGTTTGTGCCGCCCAAAGGTTCGCCCCCGTGCAACAAATCTTACGAGGCTTCGCTTTCAGAAGGTTACTGTTGCTGTCACGGATCCCAATACGACTTCGTAGATGGCGCCAAAGTTATTGGGGGTCCAGCACCAAGGCCCGTCCCTCAGGTGCAGCTTGAACTAGACGAGTCAACAGGCGACATAAGCGCCGTCAGCATGGGACCACCCACCATTTTCGGGCATGGCCCACCCGGCACCACAGACCCAGCTTTGGTGCTAAAGTACGACCTTCAGGGAGGAACAGTCGTAAGCAGCACATGACGCGTTAGGTGAGTGATATGAGCAAGAAAACCGTTTATGACAAATTGGTTGATTGGTTTGACGTGCGCCTAGGCTTCACCAAAGCCCCACTTAAGCCGATTCCAGACTTCGCTTTGAACCCGATTTACTGGCTTGGCCTTCTCATGGCGTTAACCTTCGGGATGCAGGGCGCCACAGGCATGTTCATGCTGCTTTATTACGTTCCTACCCCTGCCGAAGCCTACTCATCAACCACGTTCATCATCAACAACGTCCCGCTCGGGCAACTCGTTGAAACCCTGCATCTCTACACCGCCTACGCGATGATACTTATCGCGTTCCTGCATCTCGCACGCAACTATTTCGGTAGCACCCACAAAGAAAACAGGATTTTGATGTGGCTAGCAGGCATTATACTCGGCGTCACCGTTCTCGGCTTCGGAGTAACAGGCTACCTTCTACCTTGGACTGTCATCTCGAAATCCGCCACTGACGTTGCAGTCGGTTTTGTGAACTTCTTCCCAGCGGCAATAGCCAACTTAGCCAAGTTTGTCCTAGTAGGCTCAGGCAGCGACACTGCACAAGTTACCAACTTCCTCCACATACACACCGTAATTCTACCCGCCGTTCTGCTGGTTTTTCTCGCACTCAAAGTTTACATGTACGAAGTGCATGGACCAGCCTACGTGTCCGCCTTCGGAAAACCCAAAAAAGGAAAGATTTACCCGTGGTTCCCAAAAATCTTCCTCTACGCCATCATCCTTTTCAGCGTCTTCATAGCCACTCTCGTCGCGGTCTCAGCGCTTGTGCCCCTTGTCCTTCCTCCAGCTTTTTCTCCTGAAACCGCTGGGCAGTACGTGGTTCAGCCAGACTGGTACCTTGTATGGGTCTATCAGATCCTGAAAGTCCAAGCTTTTGAGGGCCCAGAAGCCGTCTACGCCATCGCTGCCCTCGGGGGCTTAATTGTTCTCCTGTTTCTGTTGCCCTTTTACGACAGGAGCAAGAGAAGACAAATAGGCCAACGACCTGTTTTTGTCACCATAGGCGCTATAATAGTGGTCGAGTTCGTGACGCTAACGGTGTGGGGCTACCTAACTCCTGGCCAAATCATCCCCAATGTGCAGGCCGTCCTCCTTCTGGGGGGTCTAGCGGCGGCAACCATTATTGTGATGTGGCTCATCTACAGAACACGGCGAAAAACAGTATCGTTTTCCCCGCCAATTTCTGAACCCAAAGGCCCCACAGCACCGCCACCCGAAACCCCACAAGTCGCAACTGAAAACAAACTGAAAACCAGGCAGGTGCGAAGCCAAATTAAACGCGCCAGCCAGAGCATGCTAAGCTGGTTCACAGTTGTCTTCGTTTTCTTCCTGATAATCGCGTCGGCGTCTCTCGCTTCACTGGTTAACATGATCCCCAGCTTTTTGGCTAACGCGCCCATTGTGTTCGTAGCGGCTGCTGTTTTTGCAGGCTCTGTCTACGGCATGTGCAGGATGCTGCGGGGATACGTGATAGCCTACGAGAAAGGAGTGACTGCCAAATGAGTCAGTATCTGAAAGGCCCAGGGTTTATCGCCGTTCTCCTCCTAATTTTCATCATAGTCGCCGCGGTTACTATGTGGACTCTAGACCTAATCGCCCAGCAAAGAACGTTCGCTTTCCTCTTAAGCGCTGAATTAATCGCCTTCGCCATGATGGTGTACCTTTACTACGGAGAAACCCCGAAAGACATTGGCCGCCGATGGCTCTTCGGAGGTGCCATAGCCCTCGCCGTGGTTGTCCTGTTAGCTGCTTCAGTAATTCCAGGCGTCACCAACACTCCAAGCACCTCACCCAACGTAAACATAACCTTGTATGAAGGAGCCGTTTCCTCCAATCTATACGGATTTGGATACAGTGCAAACAATCTGGTTTCACCCGGTCCGACGCTGACATTCAAAGTCGGCGATATCGTTAACGTAACCGTCACTGACGTTGGACAGCTACCTCACAACTGGGCGATTGTAAGTACGAATCAAACAACGGCGCCTGTGCAGTTTAACGCGCAGATCCGCAGCGCTTCCAGCCCGCTTCAGCACGGAGAAAGCGGTTCGGTGGTTTTCACGGTGATTAAAGCGGGAGATTACTATTACATCTGCCAAGTTGAAGGCCACGTGGATTTGGGCATGTGGGGAAAAGTAGTTGTGAACCCGTAACCGGAACCATGAAGTAAAAAATGATGGTCACAAATATGGCATAGTTGCGGACTGGGACCAAGAAACAGAAAGTTTTAGCAAGTTGTCAAGGCTTGGCCATGCGAAGTGTGACTGTACCGCTACACCAACAAATGGTTTTAAGCTTTCAGCACGCAGTTAGGTTTCGAGGTAAAAAAATGGCGCTTTCAGGTTTGGAATGGGTAATAATAGGTGTCGTCGCCATCGTCATCATAATGTGGGGTCCGGCAAAGATTCCGGAACTTGCAAAAGCCTTAGGCAAAGCGAAAGGAGAATTCGACAAGGCCTCAAAAGATTTCCAAGAAGCTGCAACAACCACAGCTAATGGCCCAAAAATACGTTCCAACGATGAGATTCTGCTTGAAACTGCACAGAACCTTGGAATAGCCACTGATGGAAAGACGCGCGAGCAAATATCCGCTGAAATATCTGAAAAAGTCAAGACGATTGGCGCTGCCGCGTAAACGCTACGCTTTTCTGGGCTTCAAATTAAAAAAGCAGCAGGGGCGCTTTCGGAAGGTTTGATAAAAGCAAGATGTTGGAATACTGATGCCTGAAAAGGTAGCGAACTCTTTTTTTGGTCATTTTGCCGAATTAACAAAACGTTTGAAAGTAGTCATTTTCACTTTCATAATAGCTACAATCGTCATGTTGGTGCTTCCTGGAAACACCGATTTTCTTGCCCTGACAGGCGATTATCAGCCGTTAATGTCCGTTTTTCTAAGAACTGTTAGAGAAATGAACTTGCAGCCAGATGTTCGGTTAATAGCCTTGCAGATAGGTGACCCGATAACTCTCTACGTTATGGCTGCTTTTGTCTTCAGCCTAGCCATTACAATGCCTGTTTTGGCCTACGAAATTTACAAGTTCGTTGACCCCGCCCTGCACCCACATGAAAAAAAGGCGATTTACCCCTTCGTCGCGGTGGTTTTGGCGCTCTTCATTGCAGGGGCGTTCTTCGGCTATTTCTTTCTTTTCCCAGCGTTTGTATATTCAATGTTTCCTTTCTTCACAGCTGTCGGCGCCGAAATGATGTTCTCGATAATGGACTTTTACAACATGCTTTTCTTCACAATCATAGTAAGCGGCTTGATCTTTACGATTCCAGCTTTTTTTGTTCTCTTGGTGAAGTTTGGCGTAATACACACGAAAATGTTTAGCCGAAAAAGAAAGTACGTTTACTTGGGAATCGTGGTCTTAGCGATGCTTATAACGCCAGGAGCGACTCCCCAAGGTAACTTGTTCTTGACTATCGCTCTTGTGGCGTTGTTCGAGATCAGCATGTTCATGGGCAAGCGGTACGAGCGTCACCCTGCTGCGTCATCAATTAAATTGTTTCAGAAACCAACCTGCAAATTCTGCAACAAAGAAGTCGATGGCAAATCGAGTTTCTGCCCTAACTGCAGAAAATCGTTGAATTAGAATTTTTATGCGAACTCGTTTTTTGGGTCAATAGAGATTAGTTGTTGCGACGCAACTACAACAAAATGGGGAAAAAATTGAAAAACTAAATTTCATGACAAAATGCAACGAAGGTGTTAAAAAAATGCTTGATGTACCACTTGTGACTGTGAGGCGGCAGTCACACAACTTTATAGCCTGAGTACCAATTAATTCCCATTAAAGTTCTATCGACAATAGTTAATGGAAGGTACCAATATGTCCAGAGATGCTTCTAAAAAAAGTAACACCGTGTGGTATATAGCAGCAGTCGTCATCATTGTGGCCATAATAGCCATAGGTGTTCTAGCTTACGAGCTTTCCTTATCAACGGAAAATCCCTCTCCAACTCCGACACCAACAGTTACTCCAACTCCATCAACATCGCCATCTCCCACTCCAACGGCATCCTCAACTCCGACGCCTTCCGCTTCTCCGACACCATCTCCCACCCCCTCAGGCACACCTTTGACGTTATACGTGGATTCGTATGGCTTCGGAACCAGTGCCGATAATATACTCTCGAACCCTGGACCAACCTTGCAACTTCAGGTCGGACAGACGTACACAATGACCGTTCACAATGTAGCGAGCATTCCTCATTCGTGGGAAATAGTTGCCACAAAAGCAGTTGGTACACCCATGTTTGGAGCAGGAATTAATGTGAACAATTACATACAGCCAGGACAATCGGGGTCAGTCACCTTCACACCTGACCAAGCTGGTAGCTTCTACTATGTGTGCACAGTACCGGGCCATATCAATCTTGGGATGTGGGGAAACGTGGAAATAACATAGTTAATTAGAGCACGTTAGT
>Ga0307423_1000176_pt1 | contig 42705 bp, 52 predicted proteins | sample SalMarWE160310MG_FD_202154 | JGI IMG/M metagenome (GOLD analysis project Ga0307423, IMG submission 202154) | Salt marsh sediment microbial communities from the Plum Island Ecosystem LTER, Massachusetts, United States - WE1603-10 | ecosystem: Environmental > Aquatic > Marine > Intertidal zone >... | reverse complement strand
AGAATGTTTCCTAGAATGATCACGAGAGACAACAAGGAAATACTATTCTTCACCTCCACACCTAGAACAGGTAAATCAGGAAATGAAGAAGTATGCCTATGGACAAACTGTAAATCGCTGGTACAGGCATTCACGGATGTATTTGAGGATTTATGGCGTAACTCCAGCGACATGCAAGAAAAGATTTTAGAAATCGAAACAGGTAAACCAACGCCAAGTATCTGCATTATTAGCGATGTTGAGGAAGCTAAAAAGAAGTACGAAGAGACAGTGCAGTGCGCCCAAGAGGAAATAGTATTGATGACCTCTCCCAAACATCTTATTGGATACTGGAAAGACAGAGCACAGCTAAAAGAGTGGACCAGAAAAGGCATTTCCGTTAGAATCATGGCGCCCATAGTCCGCGAGAATTTGGAACCTGCAACAGAAATTTCAAAGATTTGTGAAGTCAAACATGTGCCCATTGGCTACCCAGAAGCTACTATAGTGGATGGCAAACACTATTTCCAGTTTAAGACGCCGCCGACAGACAAAGAAAAACTAAGGTCAACACCCTATTTCAAAAACACATTCTACACCAATGACTTGGAATACGTAGATAAAATGAAAAACATGTTCGATGATGTATGGAAAAACGCTCGTGCTCCATCGCCAGTCACATTAGAAGCGATTCTCGAAAGATCTCATGCGCCACAAGGTATGCCTTCTTCTGATAGAAAGCCTGCCTATCTCAAAGAGGTTAGCGGTCTAAGTTTTAAAGATTGGAAACTAAGGGAGACCGCAGCCGAAAAAGATGTTTTGAACAAGATCATTAGTGCCAAGAAATTCTCGAGAGAAATTCAACCAAAGAGCCCATTGAGATTGCATGGTAGCATGGGAAGCGCTGTTATTCACCCACCACACTACTTCAACCTACCTGACATGATATTCACTGTCTTTCACATTGAAAAACATTCATCATTTGGAGAAGAAGACGCGATGCTTATTTCATTATGGCTTGAGACGCCAAAGGGTCATGCTTATGTCCCAGCGGCTTATGTTGGAGATAATCCCAAGGCTCAAGCTATCTGGAAAGCTTTTATGGCTGGCACTCCAGCAGGACAAAATGTTCAACTGCTTAAAAAAGATGAAATCCAAATTCAAATACATGGCAACACTCTCTTTGCAGCATGGACAAGGCAAATACCACTCCTTCCTCCACAATACATTCTTCCGCCCTCATGCCTACTGATGGAAGGATATGGTGATCTCAAGACCGATTCTTACATCATGTTTTCTCCTTCGAACTACAAGACAGAGAACGAACGGAATGGTTTTGAGGCATTCGTTACTTTCTTTCATCCAGCATCGAAATACTCTGGACCCGGCACCGACGGATTCTTTGCTAGAGATTATGTTGCAACGGTATATTCCCCTTCTGAAAACGAAAATGGAAAATAGGCGGGTTCTTAAATATTGGTGCTGGCGGAGTAGGATCTAATTACATGAACACTAAGAAAATCGCCGTAACTATTGCCTTTGCAACACTCACCATCGTTCTAAATACAATTAGAATTCCCGCGCTTTATTGGCCGGGATACTACTATAGGGTTTATGAAATACCCATGGTTGTAGCCTTTATGCTGTTTGGACCTAAGATTGGAATTTCAGTTACTGTTCTGAACCTTTTAGGTCAAATGGTTTTCTTTCCAGTTCCTGCAGGTTTTGCGGGTTACCCTTTTGGGGTGATAGCAGTTCTAACCATGATGCTTGGAGTCTACTTGGCAAATATGCTTGTTAAACGGCGCCTTCGATTAAAGATCGTTATTTCTGGAAATAAAATAATCGTCTATTTAACAGCTCTTGGGATCGCATTTAGGGCTGCAGTTATGCCGTTGTTGGATTACAGTTTACTCTATCATTTTCTACTGCCAATCGCACTAGGCCGCACCTTTACTGAGGCATATCTAATTGCGTTGGTGCCTGGAATGTTTGTATTCAACATAACTGTAGCTCTCTATACGATCCCAATTAGTTACTTAATAGCACGAAAAGTAGCGGGAAGCCTCAAAATGAACACGGCGCAACTGGAAACACAAGATTTTACATTTTAGTATGCACGTTCTGAAATCAATCCAAGTTTTTTAGCGCGCGCGTTTTTGATCGTAGCTGAATAAAAGAACCATTTGCTCACGTCACCCAACTAAAATGATCATGTGTGACCATATCCACGCTTCTTTTTGGTAAAGAATTGAAGCCCACGGAGATGGATTTTGGTCAATATTTTGGTTTGATTTTGGTCAACACGTTCCAAACATCCAAATGCACAACCAAATGAACCGATATCCACGCTTCCGTGCTGAAAAGAAGCTTTCTGCTTAGGGCTACGTGCGTTTCCGAATCATCTTTTCATTGTGGCAACCAAAACCAAAATATCCAAACCAAATATTTGGTTGTTACATGGGAACCTGATGGATATCCCAATCAGGTAATATCCAAAATCCATCGATATTTCGCAACAAGAAGCGATATTCTCGGAATTTCGTGCAGAAAACCCGAGAAACGCATATATAAAATCATTTAAACAGCAAAAAAGGCGTGCACAAAATTCTAAACAGCTGAGGTTCTTGCTTACAACTACGCCGTACAGTCCGTTTTAACAATCATTTCATCTTTTTTATTACAAGGAAATCGGGTCTTTTCCAAGCGTTATGGTTCAAACATTGTGTTTGAAAAAATGGGTGAAGAAAGGAATAAACTCTAAGATAGGGTATTGAGGGAAACACGTTTGCGCAACGGTTTAATCGAGTTAACGGAGCCGAGATTTACTCGATAACCTGGATTGCACCTTCAGGACATTGGGCTTCGCATGCTCTACAGACAAGGCATTCGTCAACGTTCAGTGGAACGGATTTGCCGTCTTTGATTTCGTAGACACCTACTGGACAAGTGTTTGCGCATGTTTCGCATCCGGTGCATTTTGCATTATCAACTATTATTTTTACCATGTTTACTACCTCACGTAATTTTGACTCAAACCCCGTCAGTTAGATAAAAGTGTTTAGGTTAGTTAACGGAGTTCTTCACGGAGACGCAAGAGAGTTCCGTTGATTGTCGCCTCAGCCTTCTCTTTCCGCCGCTTGTAGTCCGCAAGCGCCTTCTTGTATGCCTCCAGCGGAAGCTCTCCTCTTCGGTGGCGAATCTCACTGTTCCTTATGCCCGTTTCAACCTCAACTAACTCAGCCTCTGCGACATCAAGTTGCCGAACAAGATCCGAGTAAACACCGCCTGCACTACGGAAAACTCTCTTCAACTCAACTATGTTTCTGGAAATTGTGTCCAAGCGAGTCTCCAAAGTTCTCCTCTGCACCTTGTACCTGCGCCTCGGAATCCTGCCTTTTTGCGCTCTTTCCTCAAGCAACTCCAACTCTGAAGATAATCTGGTTTTCTCGTTGTACGCTTCCGTGAAATCTATAACGTGGTCCGGGCTGAGACCAATGGTTGCTTTTGGAGCTGCAATCCGCATTGGAGCAGCAGTTTTAGGTCTTCTCCAGATAGCCACGACCACTGCGCCAACCACCGCTAAAGTCCACACCCACATGGTGGGACGGAAAGACAACCAAAGAGGATTATAATCATATGCGATGTGCAGCACATCTTCGGAAAGCGCGTAATCAACTTTGCTGACGCCTTCCCGCCTAGCCGTCAAAGTTTCCTGAAAAACTTCTCTAATTAAACTTGAAGAAGGATTGATGGAATCAAGCTGCGGCGCTGTAAACCTCGCGCCTTCAGGGATAGTGAAGGTAACGGATGCGGTGTCAACGTAATAGTTAAAGTCTGGGAATAGATTGATGTCTAAAGTCGGAGCGTGTTCCGAAGGAACGCTTGGTAAAGTGTATTCAGCCGCTAAATGGGTCGATTGACCCAGTGTGAGAGCTGATATAAACGTGACGTTGACCAAGCGCGTGTCACCTACGCTAGTTAACGTCTCGGTCGTTAGAATTCTGCCGAATTCATCTCGGGTAACAATGTCTGCAGCGTCAGCAGGCAAGCTTATTTTTACAGAATCAAGGCTAATCGGCGAGTTGTTGGTAATACGGTAAGTATCGGAAGCTGCAATGTCCCCTGCAGGGCTTATCGTGAATTGACGATTCAACTCTTTCATGCTGATTATTCGAAGACTGCCCGAACTTAGGCTAAACTCGGCAAGTGCTGGAGAATACGTAAACGCAGGCAGATTCTCCTTGACGAAGTTTGTTGTGCTAACGTTTCCATCGACCTTGGCAACGTTTATGATTGGAGGCTCCTCAGGAAGCGTAATTGTGACACTGCAGGTGCCAACGTCTTTAAGGAGGCTAGGGTATGCTGGAAAGTCGAGGGTGAACACGCCTGATGTTACGTCTCGGCTGAGAAGACTGTTTGAAAGAATAAAGGCAACGGTGAAAACTTGCGGCGCGCCCTGCGGAAAGCTTATTTTCGCAAAGTAAAATCCGCTTCGGTCGGCTAACTGGACTCCAAGGCTTACCTGAAACAGGTTATCCGTATCGTACGCTATGCCTTTAAGCACGGATGAACCGTATTTATACGGAAAGCCTATCAGAAAGTCACCTGTTAATTGCCCGCTTACATGTATGGTGTCACGCATGATAACGTGCCCCGAATACATGACTTCTACTTGATGATCAACACTTTGTATGTTATAACTGGCCTCTTGAGCCAAAACTGTTTGAGTGTTGACAGAAAGGAACAGGAGAATCACTAGTGAAAAAGCGGTAAGAACAATGAACGTTGCTGCCTTCTTCACTTAAACTCACCCAGTTTAGGTTCCTCTATGTTATTGGTAGCTTATTTATTTACTTTTTTAGAATAGAACTTGCATTCCCACGCATTTAAGTTCGGATGATCTCTAATGGGTGCCGAAGGATCATGGCGGCGTTGTGTTTTTTACTGTGTGTGCGCCAAAAAATGAAAACCTTGCCACACGTAGGTTAAATTCGTGTATCCTTCTGTTTGGGCCCGCGTTAGGAATGAAAACGCGCGGGCAGTGTGAATGTGATTAGAATCGCAAATCATAAATGTAGGTTGCAGTCAACCTCAAGGTGCGGGATGCGTTTCATGGTTAAGCGTGGGCTTTACGTTGGAAGATTTCAGCCTTTTCATTTGGGACACCTTGAAGCCATAAAAGATGTTTTAAAAGAAATCGATGAACTGGTGATAGTCATCGGTAGCGCTCAGTACAGCCACAACATCCACAACCCTTTCACTGCGGGCGAACGACTGGTTATGATTCGCAGTGCGTTGCAAGAAGCAGAAGTTGACTATTCACGGCTGTGGATTGTTCCTGTGCCCGATGTTCACTTGCATATGCTGTGGGTGTCAGCTCTTGAAGGCTACACGCCCCGCTTCAACATCGTCTACTCCAACGAACCTTTAACGCGCAGGCTCTTCACGGAAGCAGGATACCAGGTTAAGAGTATACGGTTTTATCAGAGAAAACTTTACACGTCAACTATTGTCCGCGGGAAAATGCTTAAAGGAGAAAACTGGACGACGCTTGTTCCAAAAAGGGTTGCGGATTTTATAAATGAGATTGATGGGGTTAACAGGCTTCGGGACCTATCGAGAACCGACGAAATCTAACTTGGCATTGTCAGGGGTCTTTTGCGGTCGGAGTTACTGCACGACAACGTTTTCTGAGGTTCGATTGTAAAGACGCCACGCCAAAATGTAGGCTGCGACCACAACGGCTATTCCAGGAATGACCGCAAGGGAGAAAGCGAGCAGGGCAATCAAGTTATTCGCTAAGTGAAGCGAAACAGCAACAAGGTAAAACCTCAATGGTTTCTTCTTAGCTATCCCATAAGCTGTTATGCCCGCGCTGGAGGCATGAAAAATCACGGCTGGTATTCTGGAAACGAAAGACACGTCTAAAGTGAAAACGTAAAGAACAAACTCGGTTACGCCGAATCCCAATCCAGCTAGAATCGCCAAGGTCACAATGGACCTTTCAGTTTCTCCATGACGATAAAACAGTGGAAAAACTTTGGCGAACTCCTCTATAAACGGCGCAAAAATAACGACTGAGCATATTTGGTCGTAGAACAACGGCAAAGTCACGCAAAACGCGTCTGTAAATCCAGAGAAAAACAAGGTAAAAGGCACACTCACAAGTATCCCTGACATGAAAAAGAAGAGTTTTTCCTTAATGTCGGGTTTATGAACAGGAATTACCACGTTTTGCTCGTTTTCCACCCAAAAGACCTTCCGCAAGTATATCTCACTTTCTTACTTATCAGCGTTGCCACAGACCTTCGCGCAAGGTTAACCTGAAAGACTAAAATCCCGCCTTTATCGGATCGCTCGGTTTCATTATTTCCCTGAGAAACACCGTGGCGTACGAGCCTTTCAACAGCATGAAACTCAAGTCAGCTTGATGCGCTCTCGGACTGGCGGTGGATGCTGAAACGTTATGCAGTTTAAAGCCGTTGACTGGAGTAACAACCGCCCGCAATCCCCCGCCTCTACTCATGTCGCGTATGGCATCGACTCTGAAGTTTCCTGTTTGGATGCCTTCTTCCTCGAGAATGTGCTTCTCTATTTGCCCCATAACTCCCTGAGAAAGCCTCTGTTTGGTTCCGATAAGCGGCAGCGCAACCCGCATTCTGCCCGCGCCAACCAACGCGTTAACATCCGTAACGTTTTCTGAGTCTGCAAATTTAGCCGTATGGAACATGGGCAAGCCCGAACGCTCCACGTTCACCACATAATCTCCAAATTCAGCCCTGCCCAAAGAAAACCCGTTTTTAAACCTCTCACTTAAGAAACGATTAAACAGGAAAGACTGATACGCCTGAACAAAAAGCTCCTGAAGCTTAACCGGCAACCGCCTAAAAGCGCCAACGAAATCCGCAGGGTTCTCAGCCAAATGCCTAAGCATCAATCTTTCAAAACGAAGCTGCTTGGGAAAGTTTCGCAGCGCCAGCTTGAAATCCAGAGTTGACCGCAGTTCTATACGAGCCTGTCTCGAAGAAGGATGCTCGTGGACGCTCGGTTTCGCCAGGAAAAGCATAACCGCCCCTTCAAAGTCTCCTCTGATGATGGCTTTCCCCACCAGATGCGTTACGGGGCGTGTTGTTCCGAAACGTTGGTGCCCAAAAAAGTTCGGCATCCCACCCATAGCGTCAAGTGCTCTTGCGGTTTCGGTTACGCGTTTTTCAACGGTTGATTCTGAACATTTGATGGCTTTGATTTTTATGGTGAAATCGTTGCCTAAAAGATAGTACGGCGACAGTTTCTCACGGAAATATCCTAAGGGACGGATTGCCATGTCCTTAATGCTGACCTTTGCGGCGTCTTCCATGGAGCAGTTTTCAATTGTGATGTGCTGCGCGGTAACAGCCTTCGCATCTTTTATGCCTGCGATTTGAATCTGTTTTTGACTTATGTCTAACTGTTTCGCGATGTTTTTGAGGGCTATGAACGTGTCCCAGTTGCGCTTTACCAAAATGCACAACAAATACTGCCGTTTGGTGGGGGAAGCCCCTAAAACTTGCTTTGCTTCAGCTTTTTCGATTGTGGCTTTGGAACCGTCAACAAGAACTTCTTCAACCTCAAAGTCATCCGTAGCTTCTCGGATAACTCCCCTGACGCCCTCGGTTTCAGTGGCGTAAACCTCGATGCCGAGCTGTTCATCAATTTTCGGAACAGGCAAGTTCCATGCGCCTTTTTTACAGTAAGGGAAGGCCGCCTGTTAGCCTGTCAACCATCTCTGCGGGAGCGGGGCCAATTCCCAAACACGTAACCGTGTCGGGCGGAATCTCCGTGAGTCCCCTATCAACAATCAGCGCGTTGGGCAAACCTAACTTTTTAGCTGCCCCCTCAAGCTCTAACAGCTCATCTTCATCCTTCACCTTAACAGCTATCTTACGTTGCCCTTCAAAGAGCCACGCATCCCACCAACCCCTATGGCGCTTGTGAGCTTCTTCCGCGGCTGAGACAGCTGCGTGCCCAGCCTGAGCAGCAATTTTCCCTTTGCTAAGTTTCAAATCACTGCGAAACACGATAACTTGTTTATACTCGAATTCGCCCATGTGTGCTTTCCCGCCTTTCCATAACAGTGTTCGCTTGAGATTTTAAGGGTTTGCTGACAGGTAAAGCTTCAGGAAGTACGCCAAAGCAGCAAACATGGCTGGCTTAGTTACGATTTTAAGCAGCATCTGCCCCTGAAAATCTATCTCATCCACGTTTCCCAAAGTTTTATCTAAACCTATTCGGGCGCAGAACCACAAAACCTCATCCAGCTTCTCGTCGGAAAGAGAATCAAGAAACCGCCTAATCCTGAGCATAACTCTGAAATCGAACCCCAGCGTTTCCCCGCAGCGTTTCTGGTAAGTTTGCAGGAAGTTTGCGGACACATCGTTTCTTCGCGCTGCTTCATTGGCAACTTCCGCCGCGATTCCAGCGCAAGTCAACCCGAACACCACGCCGCCGCCCGTGGTTGGCTTCACCTGCGAAGCAGCATCGCCCACTGTTAGAAAACCGTTTGCATAAGTTTTAGCGATTGGACCGCCCAGGGTTATGGGGTGAAAAGCTATTTGCGTGATTTGCGCTTTGGCAAGCTGTCTCGAAGCCACTGGATGCTTCCGCATGAGCCTCCGCAAAAACTCTTTCGGGTTGCCCGCGTTCGTTGCAAGACCAACCTTTGCCGTTCCATCCAGCCTCGGCATGAGCCACGCGTAAAAGCCAGGCGCATACGCTTTTCCCAGAAACACTTCAACCGCGTCCCGTTGCACATCCGTGACGTGGTCAACTTCCGCCTCCACTGCGTAAACAAACCTTTCGCCATTAAGCCCTGCTAAGCCTGTTTGCCGCAGAAGCCTTGACGAAATTCCCTCAGCGTCAACCACGATTTTCGCCGGAACCACTTCCTCCGCCTTGTCGCCTTGCTTAACCTTCACGCCCTTAACGACGCCATTCTCCAAGAGTATGGATTGAACACGCGAGTTTAGACTGAAGCGTGCTCCTGCGGTTTCGGCTTCCTCTGCGATGTGCCTGTCAAAGGCTTCACGGTTAACAGAACAGGTGACGGGCTTGGCGAGGTGAACGGAGAACTTGAAGGCTGAAGGCGAATAAAAGTTAGCCTGAGAATACGTGTTCTCCACGATTCCCCTGGGAAGCGGGTACAAACCCAAGTTTCGCAGGCTTCGAATGCTTAGATGTCCTGCACAATGTGACGGGCTGCCAATGGCTTTGTGTTCCTCAAAAACGGCAACTTTGGCACCTAACTTAGCCAATTTCAAAGCCGCGAAGGAACCGACCGCGCCGCCTCCAACCACTATGATGTCTAGGGCGTTTTTCATTGGCTGCATGCTTAGCTGTATTAACGTTAAGCCTATTGAGGCTATTGGACCAGTTCGACGCGTCTTTTTCCGCGGGACATAGAAGTGGTGCGGATTTTGCCGCTGACTTCCAGCCGCATCAGAATGTCGTTGAAGTCTTTGTAGCCTAAATCCTCAAACTCCTCTTTCAACTGATTGAAGAGGTCATCGTCAACCATGTCGCCTTTCTTGTTCAAGATTTCCAATACAACAAAAAAGGCGGGACGGGTTTTCCAAGTTTTAACTGCGGGCATTAACGTTGCTCCTTAAGCAACAGGCGTTGCCGGTTTCTGTACCTGCCGAATCTGATGCATAAAGCTCTTGTACCATTTCTCCATGTCCGGAGTAACAGACGGCCCCACTTCTTTCATGGCATCCTGAAAATCTTTCATGGTGACTTCTCTTGAGTTTACATCTCTTCTCAGCGTATGCATAGCTGCTTCTCTGCAAAGAGATTCTATGTCCGCTCCTGAATAATACTTAGTTACACTGGCCATCTGGTTCAAATCAACGTCTTTGGCTACAGGCATATCTTTCGTGTAGATTTTGAATATTTGAAGACGGCTCTTCTCATCTGGTTCCGGCACGTAAATCAAACGGTCAAATCGTCCCGGTCTCAGAACTGCAGAGTCCACCATGTCTGGCCTGTTGGTGGCGGCTATTACAACTATATCCTGCAGCGTGACGATGCCGTCCATTTCGGTGAGCAGCTGGCTTATGACGCGCTCTGAGACGCCGCTGTCTGACATTCCCATTCCTCGTCTTGGCGTTAACGAGTCCATTTCGTCAAAGAATATCACTGCGGGCGCTGCCATTCGCGCTTTCCTGAAGACTTCTCTTATGGCTTTTTCAGATTCACCGACCCATTTGGAAAACACTTCAGGTCCCTTAATCGATATGAAGTTAGCTTCGCTCTCTGTGGCCACTGCACGCGCGAGCATGGTTTTGCCGCATCCTGGCGGACCATAAAGCAGTATTCCTTTTGGCGGTTTTATTCCAAGTTTGGTGAAGACTTCTGGGGTTTTAAGCGGCCATTCAACTGCTTCCTTCAAGTGCTCTTTCACTTCATCTAGTCCGCCCACGTCTTCCCAGTTGACAGTGGACACTTCTATGTAGACTTCACGCATGGCTGTAGGCGTGACTTCCTTGTAAGCGTTGAAAAAGTCATCCATTTTCACTTCCATTTTCTCAAGCACGGCTGGCGGTATGCGTTCCTCTTCCAAGTTGATTTGGGGCAGGTATCTGCGAAGCGCTTTCATGGCGGTTTCTCTGCCTAACGCCGCAAGGTCCGCGCCCGTGTATCCATGTGACAGCTCCGCGAGTTTCTTGAGGTCAACGTCTTCGGCTAAGGGCATGCCTCTCGTGTGAATTTGAAGCACTTCGTATCTTCCCTGTTTGTCGGGCACGCCGATTTCGATTTCCCTGTCAAACCTTCCTGGTCTCCGTAACGCGGGGTCCAATGCACCTGGCCTGTTGGTGGCGCCTATAACTATCACGTTTCCGCGTCCCGACAAGCCATCCATCAGGGCTAGGAGCTGTGCGACCACGCGCCTTTCAACTTCGCCGGTGACTTCCTCGCGTTTAGGCGCTATCGCATCCAGTTCGTCAATGAATATTATGCTTGGCGAATTCTGTTGAGCTTGCTGGAATATCTCTCGCAGCCTGGCTTCGGACTCGCCGTAGAATTTGCTCATGATTTCAGGGCCATTTATTGAGTAGAAGTTGGCTTCGGACTCGTTGGCGACTGCGCGGGCTAAGAGGGTTTTGCCGCATCCTGGCGGGCCATGAAGCAGGACGCCTTTTGGGGGGTCTATTCCGAGCCTTTGGAAAAGCTCTGGGTGCCTCAAGGGAAGCTCTACCATTTCGCGGACGCGTTGAATCTCCTCGTGCAAGCCGCCGATGTCTTCGTATGTGGTTCTCGGCAGTCCCTTTGTCTCGGGCGCCGGCTCGTTGAGAATTGTAAGGCGGGTTTCCGCCGTGACTTTTATGATACCATGCGGCCGGGTCTTAGTAACCGTGAAAGGTATGGCGTGCCCCAGCATCATAACCAGCGTTGTGTCGCCTTCAACAAGTGTTCTCTCCATAAGGCGGTTCTTGACGAAGTTTGTGAAATCGTCGTCCACGTTTAACCGCATGTCAACTGGCGCAAGCGTTATGCCGAGCGCAGTTTTGACTTTCGCGGGTCTTACCACAACATACTCGTTAATGGCCACGCCGGAGTTTTTTCGGGTGAAGCCGTCGATGCGTATTATGTCTCGATTTTGGTCTTCGCTGTAGGCTGGCCAAGCTATGGCCGAGGTTGTTCTCTTGTTAACTATTTCTATTACATCGCCTGCGCTTATGCCTAGTTTCTGCATTGTTCTCTGGTCTATGCGGGCGATGCCTCTTCCAACATCTCTTTGGCGTGCGTCTCCCACGCGTAATTGAATTTCGCTCATTCAGAATCCTCCTGTAATATGAAAGTGAAGCGTGTTGAAACAGAGGTTTATTCCTATATAAACTTTAAAGCGTCACGAAAAAAACTGATATTTTCAGCTTAGCGTTTAGGCTAAAGGGTTTTCGCCCGTCTGCTCTGCCGAGAGCCCCCCTCCCATATATAAAGACTGGAACTCGATACTTAGTCAAGATTTCTTGACTAACAAAAAGAAATTTTAGTCAAGGTTTCTTTACAAAAATACTTTTCTAATAAGAACAACTAAGTAACAAACGTATGACGCTTAAAGGAGCGAAACGTGCAATGACTCTTTCGCCCAAGCCACAAGCCTTCAAAAAAGCAGCTTTCGTTTTGATTCTAGTTATACTTGTGGCTTCATGCATAAGCATAATTCATCCCGCCAAAGCGTATTTTACGACGATTACCGTTCCAGACGATTACCCAACCCTAAGCTCTGCTATCGGAAACGCCACGGACGGCGACGTCATCTTCGTTAAGAAAGGAATTTACGAAGAAGAGACGCTCGAGATAAACAGGGCGCTCTCTATCGAAGGTCAAGACGCCGAGAACACCGTGATCAGCCTTCATCCACCGTTAGTCACAACAACTGTTTTCACTCAAGTCTTTACAAGCTATGCCAATCCAATTAACATTAAAGCGGATGACGTTAAGCTTTCAGGTTTCACTATTAACAGCGAAGGCGGAGAAATCTCTGCTACTGGAAATAGAACATTGATTACGGGGAACGTAATCAACGCTGTTGTACACTTGCGCGGTTCGTATCAAACTGTTTCTGAGAACAATTTAACTGCGGACGTGACATGCAGCGTTGGCACTCATGGCAACGTCTACAAAAATAACGTTGTAAATGGCACCCTCGGATGCGATTCTGGCTCTTACAACCGCTTTTTCGCAAACACCGTTATAGGAGGCGGAATAAGCTCTGACGGCACAAGCATTCATAACTTGATTTATGGCAACACTGTAAAAGACGGCAGTGGCATCTGGGTGTGTTATGGCGACGTTGTTGCCCGAAACACAGTAACCGGCAGCGAACAGGGAATTTCCGTCGGTTGGGGCTTTAACAGCGTCATCTGCGGAAACACTATTACGAGTAACCGTGGAGCGGGTCTTACAAAACTTGAAGGCACCAACAACACTTTTTACGAGAATTATGTGGCGAACAACTCTGTTGGTGCTTTAGTTGGAACGAAGGTTCTTTCGCATTCAGGTAATAACACCTTTCACCACAATAACTTCATAAACAATATCCAGCAGACCCAAATCCTCAATCTCGACCATACAGATTATTTGGACAACGATAAAGAAGGGAACTTCTGGAGCAACTATACAGGACCTGATGCCAATCACAACGGTTTAGGGGATACGCCCTACGTGATTTTTGGGGAAAGCCACACACAGAATTATCCTTATACAATATATGATGACAGTTACGAAGACCGTTATCCGCTAATGAATCCATTCAACTGCTCAGGCGTCACCATTGAGTTACCCGGATGGGCAGGCACCCAATTTCCGAGACCGCAGACATATCTTGACACAATTCCTCCCCTAATTTCGATTCTATCTCTTGAAAACACTTCCTATCCCTTAGGAAACCTGTCGTTAACGTTCGCCGCGAGTGAGCCAACTTCATGGATTGGTTACAGCCTTGACGGACAAGAAAACGTAACAGTTGCGGGGAACACCGTTTTGGAAGGGCTATTTGTGGGTTCACACTACTTGACAGTTTACGCGAATGATACCGCTGGATTCACTGGAGCTTCTGAAACAATCTACTTCCGCATCGAAGCCTCTTTCCCAACAACGTTGGTTGCGGCTGTTGTGATTGTCGTGTGTGTTTTCGGCTTCGGGTTTATTGTAGACTTCTTGAAAGCTAAGAGCAACCGCCAGAGAACTGGAGAAAAAGTAAGGTGAGAAACCTGTGAACAGACGGACCCAAATGTTGGTCGTTGTGCTTGCTGCCGCGTTGTCAGTCATTGGTAACATCATTTTAAGCGGGTTAGCCAACGGCTTGCACAACATAATCGTCTACGCGACGGACACGTTCGGAAACAAAGGCGCCACGGAAACAATCAACTTCACTGTAGAAGCGCCACTCCCAATAACATGGTTTATCGTTGCCATAGTCCTATCAATAGCGGGCGGTGTCCTCTTTGCTGTTTACTGGTTCACGAAAAGACGTAGGATAAAAGGCCGCAGCCGTCAAGAAAGCTAGCAGAGCCCGCCTTGTTTGAAATAGTAGTTCTCTTCCTTCTTGGAGCCGAAGCTTCTCACGCCTTCCCTCTTCAACTGCTCTCTAAGCTCCGTAGCGTATTCCTTTGTTAATTCGCCCTTTTTCTCCAAATACTCAATTATCGCCTCTGCCTGCTCTTCTGTACCGCAACGACGTATGAAATCAACAACTGTTGGATCATAATTTCGAAACTTCTCTGCCACCGCTTTTTCCGCCTCGTTCCCATCGGTTCTAACTGCGCCTATCTCGACTTTACCGTCTTCGCCTTCAAGTTCGTCTGACAGATTCGGAAACATCTTCTTAAACGACTTTTTATCGATCTCCACGGTTGCGACCTTCGAGCATAGCTAATCAGTATAAAATATAAAAACGCACATTTAAGTGGTTTTTTCCCTGATTCGCCGATTTTCCATGTTAGACAGGCAAAAATTTTTCCGCTGGGTTCTCGTTAAGCAAGTGTTCTAGCTCTTTAACGTTAAGCCCACTAATTTCATCTCCGAAAATCTCGCATTTTCTCTTGCTTCCTGCTTCTTCTGAGTTTCGAACGACGAGTTCAGCTGTTTGCTTGCCTGCGGTCTCAACGTATATGTGAAAGGAAGATTTAGGGGTTCCCATTTTGGTTTCGGTGGTTCTCTCGGTTTTAGAAATTTTGAAGCCGTTTTTCTTGAGGGCATCCACGATTTCGTCTGTCGTGTCATGGTACAGGGCTATGTCGATGTCGCTTCCTTGGCGGATGTTTCCACGCCATACGCTTCCGATTAAGATGGGGCAGTAATCTTTGAAGATTTTCATTATCTTCAAGGCTTCTTTCCTCATCCTGATTAGCCGTTCTTTTCTGGCTGGTCCTTCAAGCATGTCAGCGATTTTGTCGAGTTCCAGGGCAACTTCCAGGTTTGAGGGCAGAAAGTTGGACCCTAAAGTTTTTGCGGCCTTTACCTTGGCTTGTTTGTACTCTTTTGCAGCTCCAAAATACAGGAGGGTTGCCGCTTCCTTCGCGATTTTACATCTTACATTAGAATCAGCGTTCAATTTTTCACCAGACAACTGTCAGGTCAGCGTTTAGACACTTCTTCGTACAGCTGAACCGTTTTTTCAGCTATCTTATTCCATGTGAACTCGCTTAAAACCCTTTTCCGACCGTTCTTTCCAAGCCATTTCCGTCTTTCCGGGTTTTCCAGCGAGCTTATGATTCCCCACGCGATGTCTGACGGGTTGTTTGGGTCTATGTGGTAGCCGCACTGTTCGTCACTGCAGCAAATCACTATTTCTCTCATTCCGCTGACGCCCGCCGCGCCCACCACAACCGGTTTCTCCATGCTCATTGCCTCAAGGGCAACTATGCCGAAAGGTTCATAATAGCTTGGGAAAACCGCCACGTCGCAAGCCGCGTAGTGCAGAATGCGTTCTTCTTCAGGTATGAAGTCAAAACGGAATCGCACGTACTCATTCAGCCTCATGGTTCGGGTCAAATTAATCAGGTATTCCTGCTGGTCGCCCACGCCTACGATGACTAATCTTGCGTTTGGAATCTTGGACAAAACATGAGGCATCGCCATAATCAACTTGTCCACGCCCTTCACCCCTACAAGTCTTCCTAGAAACAGGACCATGAAGTCGTCGTCTTTGAGGCCGTAAAACGCTTTGATTTTCCGCACTTGCTCACTGGACACGCTTTCCGGGTCATATTTTTGTGGGTCAACCCCGTTATACGCAACTTCGATTTTGTCCTTTGGAAAACCTAATTGGATTAGCTCATCTTTCATGGCGTAAGACACTGTGATAATCATGTCCGCCATCTTGGCTCCGCGCAATTCAATGTTGCTTACCACGCTTGAACCGTTTCCCAGGGTTCTTCCCTTCTCTGTTGAGTGAACGTGAAACACCAGTGGCAGGTCGCTTTCCTTCTTCACGGTGACCCCGCCCATTATTGAAAGCCAATCATGGGCAACCACGACGTCGTAGTTTACGCCTTCTTTCTTGATGAGTTCATTGATGAGTTTTGACGCTGTAAGGTAGTTGTAAACGAGAAGATTGCCAAATAACCGCAGCCCTCTGCCCCATTTTTTGATGTCCTCCGCAATCACGTCAGGCAAAGAGTCGGAAACGTCAATATGTAACGGCCGGTGGATTTCGATGCCGCGCCAAATCTCTCTCGTTGGAAGAGTACCACCGTCATCATTCATCGTGAAAACTGTCACATCGTTATCCATCAAAACAAATTTACGCGTTATTTCAGCAGCGTAGGTTCCTAGGCCACCCACGATTTTAGGAGGATATTCATAAACAAGCACAGCAATTTTCATTGTTGGCGTTCACCATTTTCCAGTTTAGCATTGATTATCTTCTTACTAAAGCTTTGCTTATTTCAGTTCAGTAAGCCGCTGAGAAACGTTGATTAGCCTGTATGCACATATAGCCCTCGTAGGTGTGTTGTAGCCAATGAGTTTATCACCAACTAAACATGAGATACTGGAAACCATGTTGCTGCTTGACAAGCCTGAGCGAGCAATGAGTATAGCGAAGGAAGTCGGCAAAGAATTTCCTTCCGTTATGATGCACATCATCGGACTCACTCGCATGGGATACATAGTTTCACCCGAAAAAGGAATTTACACCCTAACGGAGAAAGCTAAAAAAGCTTTAGGCATACCCGAAATCAACGAAGAAAACGCCAAAAAAGAATTAGCGGACATGCCGCAGGGCCAGTCATTCCACTTTTATGCAAGCATAGGAAAACCGTTAAGCCTCCAAGCCCGCAGCCTTCAAGATTTTCGTGACAAAATTCTGCAAGTCAACCTTGACTCCATAAAGTTCCATGAGAGCCGCGGAGATTTTGAAGCTTGGTTCGCAGGACTCGGTGACGTGGAACTCGCGAAAAAAGTAGCGTTGCTGAAAGAGAAAAAGATGGATGGCGAGGAACTGCGCAGTAGACTGCACGATATAGTTGAGAATCGATGCGCAGTGTTATCTAACGTGGCTGAACATTCGTTTTCAGCTGAGTCGGCTACTTCAGCGGCTTGAAGCGTTCTTCGAGTTTTCCCAGAACTTTCTGTATTGTCGTATACTCCATATCTTCAGCGCTTAAACGCGCGGGTTCAAATTCGCTCATGTTCCGCAGTGTGCAGGCGTTTTGCATGGTTTCTCGTCTTGCCAAAGCAAAGGCTGGGTCACCGAACAAGTTTTCGGGGAAACGTTTTGGAGAAAATATGAAATAATAAGAGTTGTATAGTCAGTGCAGGAGTGTGATGGCGCTGAGCGAGGTCAGAGTGGTTTCGGTGAAGCTTCCTGAAGAAGTTTATCATGAGATGGTTTTGCGCATTCCAGAAGGCGACAGGAGCAATTTCATTCGAGAAGCCATAATGGAAAAGCTTCAAAAAACGCCCAAGGCGGACAAGCTTTTGGAGCTGGAAGAGAGAATGAGCAAAATCGAACAGAGCGTCGGAGAAGTCAGGCGTTACCTTGCAGACTTGGAGTTGCTCACGTACCAGCATGGGAAAATAAATCCGCACACGTTCTGCATTGACGAAACAGACCACAAAATCGTGGATTACCTGCTGCATTACAAGGGCGCAACCACGCCTGAACTCGCGGAGTACACGAAGACTAACCGGTGGCTGGTGCTGAACCGGCTGAGGAAGATGCAGCGAAGCTCAAAGAAGCAGTTCGGCAAACCCATAATAGAGTATTACGCAGGAGAGAAATCGGGAAAGAAAAAGGCTTGGTGGATAAACGAAGAACTAATTCAAGAATAGCGCGCGGTTAGTTTTAAATCTGTCAACACCATTGTTTTGGAAAAGGGGCCCGTAGTCCAGCACGGATTAAGGCGTCGGCCTCCGGGCGCTTTGCGGAAGAAAGCCGAAGACCCTGGGTTCAAATCCCAGCGGGCCCGCCACCCCCCTTGTGTTGCAACCCTGCTTTTTCAGCTTAGATTCAAGATTGAACTTTTTGGGCGACATCTTTTGCCCAGCTGCGTATGGCGTTCAGGTCTCTTGTGTCGTATAGTCCAGGTTCCGTTTGGGGTACGCCAGCTTCTTCTAGTTGAGGCTTAATAGCCTGCATGAATTTTCCAAACAGCCAAGGCACCCTGTTGTAGTTGTAGACGCCTCCAAACAAGCCTAAAGCCACAGGCTGCAGATGGTATTTGGCGGCTTTTTCTTCCAGATACTTGGTTCTAGCTTTTTCGATGGATTCTGCTTTGTCTGTCTTGTCATCTAACGGTTGTGTGCTGCCGCAGCAGACAAACAGTGCCACTTTCTTTCCTGCCAGTTCTTTCTGGAACTTTTTCAGGAACTTTTCGGGTTCTTTAGTCCACTTGTGTATCTGAATTCCGCTGCCGACCGTGACAAGCTCGTACTCGGCTATGTCTTTCAATTTGTCTTTTTTGAGGTTGACTACTTTAACGTCTAATCCTTCTTGGCGGAATGCATCAGCAATCTCCTCTGAGGTCATTTCCGTTGCCCCATATCGCGTGCCGTAAACAATCAACGCTTTAACCATTAATCGCACCTCCTATTCTGGTTTATTTGTCCTAGTTGGTAAAGTTTTCGACCAGCAAGAATGTGCCAAATCATCAAACCAAGTCCAGCAGAGGACAAGAGGAAGGCGTCTAACTCGGGCATTGATGCAAAGGTTGTGCTGCAGTAAGTCAAATCGAGTGCACCTGCCAATATTCCCACGTAAGCAGTTGTTTTGCCGAATATTCTGCTCTGCAACATGACAACAGAGATTATGAGTCCAGCAACTGCAACAAGTAGTAAACTTGCGTACGCACCTGTACTGTGACCTAAGGCAAGCATGGTTTGTCCTGTAGCTATGAGTATAGCTTTCTGTGCTTCTGTTGTGGCGGCTGCGTACTGGTTACTGAGAGAAAGCATACAGAACGCCGTGTTTGACGCCAAGTAAATTGTTACCCCAACCAAACCGGTGATTGCGGCTAGTGTCATATAGTTCTCGTTAGTTTGTTTCAGAGCAACGTATAATCCGAGAAACATTATGCCAACAAGCGCGTAGTCCACGACATCAAACATGTTAAGTAGTGAAACCCCTAGCAGACTGTTGTTTTGAAGCAGTGTAAACCATTCTCCTACCTTGCTAGGCGGTGTTTGCCCAGTGAAAAGAACAATCTCTGCTCCGATGTTGCGTCTGAAAAGTACCCCTGCAACCAAAGCAGCTATTCCGCTGATTCGGCACAAACTCGTCCATTTGAAGTTCCCAGTTTGATAGTTCGTTGCTTCCATCGATTTTTCACCTCGGTTTCGTAATCTCCTCTTCCCCGAGATCAACACGAAGAACACCCTTCCTGCCAACGACTTCCAAGATTATGCCTTCCGTGAACGTGGCTTGCACAAACTTGCCTATGGTGCCTTCTATGAGAACACTGTCGCTGGAGCCGTTGGTTAAGGTGACGTTTTTGAGGTTTCTCTTTGACTTGAGTTCCACAGAGAAGACTCGTTCTTTACCGCTTGTCTTGCTTTTCATTTTATCTGCCTCATTCTCTTATGGGGGTTGCAATCGTGATTAGTTTTATTTGACGAGGATGCTTAGAAGGAAGCATTGATATGAAGAGTTTAGCTTGGGTGATGGAAATTGGAAAATAATGAAGGAATGGAAAAACTGTTTTTTGAGCTTGCAAGCGAAAGCAGACTCTGCATACTGCGTGAACTGCAAAAAGAAAACGTCAAGATGCAGGAAATCGCCCGCCGACTAGACGTGACTGCAACGGAAGCGTTTAGGCAGCTGCAACGGCTGAGCGAAGCTTTGCTGGTTCAGAAGCAGCCAGACAGCACTTTCACCGTCACGCAGTACGGCAAACTCGTGTTGCAGCTTTCTTCTCCTTTAGAATTCGCGCTCAAGCATAAGGAATACTTTTTGGCGCATGATGTTTGGCAGCTTCCCAGCCAATTCGTGGGCAGAATAGGCGAGCTTTCACAAGCCAATCTGATATTGGATACGGTTGAGAGCTTAAACAGGGGTCAACGGATGTTCATGAAAGCTCAACAGTACGGATGGGGAATAGCAGAAGGCGTTGTACCTGAACTCATGGGTCCAATAATTGATGAACACGCCCGCAAAGGGTTAAAATTCAGGTTTCTCATTCCAGAAGACCGCCTTCCCAGCAAGGCAAACCAACCGTCAACAACACAAAACATCGAGATAAGAGGTCTCGCAGACTTGCCGGCAATCATCGCGGTCACTGAAAAAGAGGCGGCAGTATGCTTCCGTCTGGTTGAAGGTAGGATGGACTACTCTGGCTTTTATGGCAAAGACTCATCATTCCTTAGGTGGGCTAAAGACTTGTTTCTTTATTACTGGGACAAAGGCAAACGAGCATAGGGCAATTGCAAAATTCTCACATTAAGTACCTTCTGTGCTAAGAACAAAGGTCTAAGCATTCACAATCTCTTCAAAATCGTACGTTCGTGGATTTTTATGGCTACGAAAAGAAATGCTACCGTGAACGCGATTAGCGCGAGAATGTCTACTGCTATCGGATAGTAACTCGTGCCCTGTATGGAATATCTGGCTAAGTCCGTGAAATACGTCAGCGGCGAGATTGATGAAATGGCTCTACCCCAAACTGGCAGCTGTTCGATTGGGATGAAGACACCGCTTATGAAGACCATTGGGAACTTGATCATGGAAGACAGCATCATTATGGTGGCGGGGTTATCGGTGGGCGGATAAGCGGAGAGCAGTATGCTGAAGGACGCGAAGCAGAAAGTGGAAAGAATAAGCCCGAAACACAGAAGGAACGGGCTGACTATTCCAACGCCGATTAGTAGGCTTGCAGTGGTAACGACCGCGGAGACGAGAATGCCGAAAACGAATGAGGATAGCACGTCCCCGAAGAATATTGTGCTAAGAGAAACGGGCGAGGATATGAGGCGCTCAAGAGTTTTGGCTCTTGCCTCCCACGGAACGATGGCTGGTCCAACTGATGTTGCCGTGAAAAAAGCGGTCATCCCAAGCAGTCCAGGTATCAGCGCTTCGATAGGCATGTTTCTTCCGATGTAGAATGAGAGGAAAAGGAAGAAAGGCATGAGCAGCCCGAAGATGATTACGGGACCCTTGGAGTAGTATATGCGAATGTTCTTTTCGACGATGGCAAGAGACTGCTTGAATTTTCCCCAAACATTGATTTCCATAAAAAGTTTCCTCCTCAGCTTTCTTTCACGAGTTTTAGGAACACGTCTTCCATGCTTGGCGCAAGCGTGTTAATGGTAACTATGTTGAGTTCTTTTAAACGTGCGTAGTCAACGAGAGCGTCTATTACCGGACTTGTTTCTTCAACGTATAGTTTCAGCTTGTCGCCCATCTTGGCGGCTTTCTCGACGCCTTTGATGCTTAACATGTCTTCCGTGTTCACCGTCTTGTCGAAGCTGATTTCGATAGATTGCAGTCCGCTGCTTCGAAGCCTGAGTCTTTCTGGGCTGTCGATGGCGGCGATTTTGCCGTGGTTGATGATGGCTATTCTGTCGCAAAGCTGGTTCGCCTCTTCCATGTTGTGTGTTGTCAAAAACACCGTTGTGCCATCTGCGTTGTACTCTTTGATGATGTCTTTTATCAGCCGTTGGCTTTCAACATCCAATCCCGAAGTCGGTTCATCCAAGAAAAGAATCTGCGGCTCACTGATCAGCGCCATGCACAGGAGCAGTTTTTGTTTCATCCCCTTCGAAAAACCCTTGACAACATGATTTCTACGCTCGTACAGCTCGAATTTTTTCAGAAGGCTTTCTGCTCTTTCAGTTCTCTGCTTCTTGGGAACTCCGTATAACGCTCCAATCAGCATCAGGTTGTTCCAGGCTGAAAGGTCCACGTACGCGTTTGCCATTTCAGGAACAATACCCATCAGCTGCCTTGTTTTCAAGCCTTGCTTCAAAATGTCGTAGCCGAATACGGACGCTGTGCCTTTGTCTGGCTTTATCACGCCGGTAAGCATTCTGATGGTGGTGGTTTTGCCGGCGCCGTTAGGGCCTAGAAAACCGAAAAGCTCGCCCTTCTTCACTTCAAAGCTGATGCCGTCGACCGCCAGCAACTCGCCAAAACTCTTTGTTAAGCTCGTGACTTCAACGGCGTTTTCACTGCTCATGGTTTGGCACCTCGGGCAGGTCGGTGAGAAGGTTGATTTTGATTTCCTTCGTTTTTAATTTCCACGCTTTTTCTGGGGCGCCGCCTCCGACTTCACGGTACTCAGCCAATTCGATGATGCCTGCCTGCTCCATTTCGGAGAGGTGATAGTAAAGTCCTGATTTGGAGAGGTTTTCTCCGGCTTTTTTCAGTCCTTCGAAGATTTCGTTGGTGCTTTTGGTTCCGTCGCCGATTAGGCGGATGATTGTCCATCTTGTGGGGCAGTGTAAGGCTCTGAAGTATGTGTGGAATTTGCTGGGTTCTTTTGTGTTGTAGCCTCCGCATCTTTCGCCGCACATTAATCATTTCCCTCTTCAATATTCACTGTTATATTATCAAAAATACTGTAATATTACAGTAACATTTAAGGTTTTCGGGCTGAATTGCAAAACACCGCCACGGCTTCAGTGAAAGCCCAACTATCCACCTGTCAGGTTCTGAATAAACTTCAAAACTATCTTAGGTTGACTCACTGCCATCTTCAACGTTACGCCAGGATTCTTAAAGTAATTGATTAAAGATAACCTCTTATATCTTCGGACAGCCATCGCAGCAATTTCCTTAACTTCAGACGGCGTAAAGTCATCGGTTCTTATCAAGGGCATCCCGCGCGTTTGCCTAACCTCCGCGAAAGCCCGCGACGTCAAACTCCCCTCAATATAACCCTTCTCCAAGCATTCCTTGTACAGGCGGGTTCCCAACGACGGCGTCGCCACATGCAGGAGCATGCCCACGTCAAAATCCCTCTTAAGCCTGAGCGCCAGCTCCACGGTTTTCAGCATGTTTTCCTTCTTTTCGCCGGGAAAGCCGATGATGTAGAATGCCGCGGTTTTCAATCCGATGTCCTTGCACATTTTGGCGACGTTCACCACTTTCTTCAGGTTAAGGCTCTTGCCTATGATGTTGTCTATTACGCATTGGTCTCCGGATTCTATGCCGAAGAACACGCTTTGGCACCCTGATTTTTTCATTTTCTTCAGAAGGTTCAGAGTTAGGTAGTCGGCTCTTATGCCGTTCGGGGTTTCCCAGTTAAACTTGAGGCGTTTTTCAATTATCTTGTCGCATATGGCTTCGAACCGTTTCATGTCGAATGTGAGGTTGTCATCCTCAAAGAATATGGTTTTGACTCCGAACTGGTTTAACACGTACTCTATGTGGCTTATCACGTAGTCCACAGAGTGCGCTCGGAACATTTTTCCCATGTGCAGGTGAACCGAACAGAAGTTGCAGTTAAACGGGCAGCCCCTGCTGGTTATCATGGAAACCGCGCGGTCCTTGAAGCTGCGGTACTCAATCTTTCCAGGGTTAAGGTACTGCTCCATGTCCACTAAATGATAAGCCGGATAAGGAAGCTCATCCAAATCTTCAATGAAAGGTCTCAACGCGTTCTGCTTTATCGCTCCGTCATCTTGGCGGTAGGCGATTCCCTGCACATCACTTAGTTTCTTTTTTCCCTCAACGCACTTGGCGATATCCAGCATCGTGTATTCTCCTTCACCAATCACCGCGATATCAATGTTCTTCGCCTCTTCCAAGAACTCCACGGGCACAACGGTGACGTGCGGACCGCCAACAACAGTCAAAATTTTCGGGTCCACCTCCTTGGTGATGGCGCCGACCCTGATGGCGTTCTCCGCCTGGCATGTGAAGGGTGCCGCTATGCCCACAACATCTGGTTTTCTCCGCCGTATTTCCTCCCTTATCTTACCATAAGGCATGCCCACCTCAAGCGTGTCTCCAACCTTCAAGAACGAAGCGTCAGTCATGAATGCATCCAAAATTCCCGCCGTGTAACCTGCCCTCTCCAGCACAGCGGCAATGTACATCAAGCCGAGAGGAAGATTCCCAGCGGGAGGGTCTGAGCCGGGATAAAACAGCTGCGGCGGGTTGATGAGGAGCACTTTCATCGTTTTTACCATTAGGTATAAGTGGCATTTCTGAAATATTTAAACTAGTTTATGAACCGAGGGTAGCGTTTGAATCCCTGTAATTTAGCAAAAGGTGATGGTTAATGAGCGAAAAAGTGGTAGCGGCTTGGAGCGGGGCAAAGACAGTGCTCTCGCGCTTCACGAAACGCTAGAATCCGGCAGATATGAAGTTCGGGAACTGTTGACGACGGTTACCCGAGACTATGATAGAATCAGCATTCACGGTGTGCGGAGCGTTTTGCTAGAGAAGCAGGCGAAAGCTTTGGGGTTTCCTCTGGAAAAAACGTTCATCTCAAAAGGCGCTTCTGACGAGGAATACGAAAACGAGGTGGTTAAAGCGCTTAGGAGGCAACGAGATGCCGGCGTTTCTTCTGAGGTGTTCGGCGACATTTTCCTGGAGGATATTAGAAAATATCGCGAGCAGATGCTAGCTAAGGTGGGCGTGAACGGTGTTTTTCCGTTGTGGAAAAAAGATACACAGACGCTCGCGCGCAGGTTCATTAGTTTGGGCTTCAAGGCGGTGGTTACTTCAGTTGACTCCGAGGTTCTTGTGGAAGATTTTGTTGGAAGAGAGTATGACTTGGGGTTTTTGTCTGACCTTCCCAAGGGTGTGGACCCGTGCGGCGAAAACGGTGAATTTCACTCGTTCGTTTATTACGGCCCGATATTTCGTGGGCGGGTGTCTTTCACAAAGGGCGCGAAAGTGCTGAGGGATAACCGTTTTTACTATTGCGATTTGGTCCCTGTGTAAATGAAAAAATTGAGTGGGACAATAAAAGAGGATTAACACGCGTTTGCTGAGTTTTCGAGTTAAGTGGCGCTTTTGCCGCGTTTTCTCAGGACGAGCACTCCAACTGTGACGATTGCGATGATTATGACTACGGCGAGAATTATGCCGACGGATGTGGCGTCAAGTCCTGCTCCTTCGGCAGGGGTGTTCATTTCATCCAGTGTGACTTTGATTGTGCCTATGTCTGTTTTGATTGTGGCAATGTCGCCTTGAATTCCAACGATTGTTCCTTCCAAGTCGCCCAGTGTTGTGCTTATGGTTGCGGTGTCTCCTTCCAGAGCGGTTACTTTCGCCTCAATGCTGTTAATGCTTGTTTTTATCGTGCCGATGTCGGTTTGTATGGTTGCTACGTCTCCGTCCAGCGTAACGAGTTTAGCGTTTATCTGGTTCACGCTTGTTTGTATTTGGCCGACGTTGGTTTGTATGGTTGCGATGTTGCCTTGAATTTCAGTTAAAACCGCGTTTAGCGAGCTTATGCTTGTTTGGACTACGCCGATTGAGGTGTTGATTGATAGCATGCCTTCGTTAATTGTGAGTATTGAGCCTTCCACGTCACCCAGCATGGTGGTTATTTCCGTGGTGTTTCCCTGTATGTTTGTGATGTTAAGCTGGATGTTGTTCACGTTTGTTTTGACGATGCCTATGTCTGTTTGGATGGTGACTACGGTGCCGTTTAGCTCAACCATTACGCTGTTTATCTCGTTTAGGTTGACTTGTATTTCGCCGATGTTAGTTTCGATTGTCACTATGTTTTCGTCAATGTTGGTTACGGTTGTGTTTATGTTTTCCAGAGACACCTGGATTGTGCTAACATCAGTTTTGATGCTTGCCACGTTGTTCCGAATCTCGGTTATCCAAGCATTCCACCCTGTTAGGGTCTGGCTTAGCAGGAAGGATTTCAGTGCGACTCCTACACCTGTTTCGCTGTATGCGTTAACAACCAGAGCGTAGGTGCCAGCTGAAGCTTCGCATGGGATTGTGTACGGTATCCTGTAGAGCCCAGTGTCAACTTGCTGAACTAAACTGGTTAGATTAGCGTACAATGCTCCGTCGAAGTACAAACTGGCGTTGAGCACTGCGTCTGTTGGAACACCAGACAGCGAAACTACAACGTAAAAGTCAGCGATTTCGCCGTTAAAATGCATGGCTCCGACATCCGCTTCGACATCAAGTTTATCTGAGGGAATTGTGACGCAGGCTTGGCTGGGCGAAACGAGAGCGGTTGCTTGCAGCAGCATTAATGTACATGCTAGAATGGAGATGAACGCGCATGTTTTCTTGGATTTCAATATTTCCATTAGGGACTTCTCCTTTCCTTTGGTCAAAATTGTTTTTTGCACACTTAACCTATGTTTCGGATTTAAGAATATTGCACACAGGAACATAGAATAACTAAGCATACGTTACCCAAAAACCTGCACCTACGTGATGGCATTTGCCCTTGTTGCGGTTTACAAAAGGTTCATAAGATTAATTTTCAAAATAATAGTTCAAGGTGATTTGATGCCGAAAATTCTTGTTCTCTATTATAGTCGAAGCGGAAACACAGAGAAGATGGCTAAAGCCGTGGTGGAAGGAGCCCAAAGCGTTGGCAACATGGAAGTGGAGCTAAGCTATCACGTTGACGCGGAAGACCTATCCAGGTTTGATGCTATCCTCGTGGGTTCGCCGACGTACAATCATGAAATTCCGTTGGATATGGAAAGGCTTTTTGAAGATGCAGCCGCGAAGGGCATAGACCTGAAAGGGAAAGCGGGCGCAGCTTTCGGCTCTTACGGTTGGAGCGGGGAAGCACCGAAGTTTATTCTTGAAATCATGAAAAACAAGTTTGAAATGCAGGTGACCGAACCGCCGTTGTTGGCGATGTATGAGCCTGACGCGAAGCTGCTTGGTATGTGCCGCGATTTAGGGAAGCGCGTTTCCGAAACCCTTATGCGCCAAGCTTAACATGTTTTAGGAGAGAGGAGAAGAGAAACTTGAGTTCAAACAATGAACTGCTTGATTTCATTAAGCGCCAGATAGTTATTGAGAAAGAAATTGTGGAGTCGCTGAACAAAGGCATAGTTGACATCAAAAACCCGCCTGTCCGAGGCGTTTTGAAAGGAATATCCTTAGACTCCGTGAAGCACGCGGAGCTTTACGGGGCAGCCGTTTCGCTTTTGACGGATGTTTCGCAAGCGTTGAAGCAGGAACACCTTGACGAGCAAAGAGCCTTGGTTGAGAAGCACATTAAGTTGGAATCGGAACTCATCAAAAAACTGGAAAAAATCATGCCCGCAATCGAAAACAGCAAGGTGCAGTTCCTTTTAGAGTCAATTTTGGCTGATGAGCGAAGGCATCATGCGTTGCTAAAACAGGTTTTGGAGATAATTGTTCACGGAGAAACCATAACGGAAGCGGACTGGTGGAAAATGCTGTGGGAAGATGTGCCGTTTCACGGCGCCCCAGGCGGCTAAACCGCTAAACACCACTTTTCCAGCTAAGAGCTAATCTTCTCGTTAGTGTTCATGCCCATTTCATGCTGGGCAGCCGGGGCTTTCCCCATTGGCATTTCCGTTTTCGGCTCATATCTCCGCAGAGTCTGACTGTTTATAGCCACCAAAACCGTGCTCAGCGACATCAGAATCGCGCCCACCGCGGGGTCTATGATCACTCCGAAATTGGCGAGGATGCCTGCTGCTAAGGGAATGGCGAATATGTTGTAGCCTGCAGCCCACCAGAGATTCTGCATCATCTTGGAATACGTTTTCTTTGAAAGGTCAGCCACTTTCGGCACGTCTCGGGGGTCATTTTTCACGAGAATTATGTCTGCGCTTTCGATTGCCACGTCTGTGCCTGCGCCGATGGCGATGCCTACGTCAGCGGTGACCAAGGCTGGAGCGTCGTTGATGCCGTCTCCGACCATGGCAACGCGGTAGCCCTTATCCTTTAACGATTTGATTTTCGCTGCTTTCTGGTCGGGTAAAACTTGGGCAAAATAATCATCAATGTTGAGTTCTTTCGAAACGCCCTTTGCAACCGCTTCGGCGTCGCCCGTAAGCATGTACACCTTTACGCCTGCCGCCTTCAAATTTCTAATCGCTTGGCGGGATTCTTCTCGTATTTTGTCGGCAAGAGCAAAAGCGCCTGCAAGTTTTCCGTCTACCACTGTGAAAACCACGGTTTTGCCTTGTTCTTGGAGGGCAGTTATTTTTTCGTCGTTGACTTCAACTTTCATTTCCTTCAGAAGATTGGGGCTTCCCACCGTGACTTCTTTCCCTTCGACGTTTGCCTGCGCGCCTTTGCCTGGGATCGCCTTGAAATCCTTAGTTTTAGGAACCTTGGTGCCCTTCTTGCTCGCGTAGTCCGCGATTGCTTTCGCGATTATGTGTTCGGAATTCTCCTCAACAGAAGCCGTCAGACGCAAAAGCTCGTCCTCTGAGATGTATGAGACTACATCGCTTACGCCGAATTGCCCCGTTGTCAGGGTTCCGGTCTTGTCGAAGACCACGGCGTTTACATCCTTCACCATCTCGAAGGCTTTTCGGTCTCTTATGAGAATCCCGCTCTTAGCCGTTATAGACGTGGACAGCGCAACAACAAGAGGAATCGCCAACCCAAGAGCGTGAGGGCAAGCTATCACGAGAACAGTTACGGTGCGCGTAAGAGCAAACTGAGCGTTTCCAACCACAGCCCACACCACATAGGTTATTACGCCCGCGGAAACGGCAACATAAAACAGAAGCGCGGCGGCTCGGTTAGCAAGGTCTTGGGTTCTGGACCTGCTTTGTTGAGCTTGCCTAACAAGCGTTATCACCTGCGCCAGATAGGTTTCCTCGCCCGTTCTCTCAATCTTGGTTCTAACCGCCCCATCTCCGTTTATGGCGCCTCCAATGACCTTGTCTCCTTTCGCCTTGTGAACAGGCTTCGATTCGCCAGTGAGAAGCGCCTCGTTAACGTAGGATTCACCCTCGATAACAACGCCGTCAGAAGGTACTTTCTCGCCTGGACGAACCAGAACCACGTCGCCAGCCTGCAGTTCGGAAACGGGTACGTCTTTGATATCGTCGTTCTTCACCAGATGCGCCATCGTGGGCATTATCTTGACGAGTTCTTCCAGCGCTCTTGAGGCGCCTAGAACGCTTCGTGCTTCTATCCAGTGCCCGAGAAGCATAACGTCTATAAGCGTGGCTAGTTCCCAGAAGAAGTCCTTTCCGACAGGAACGAAGACGGTGGCGGCTGAAAAGAAAAAGGCTACCGAGATGGCGGTGGCGATGAGCGTCATCATCCCAGGCTGTGCCCTTCTCAACTCCTGCGTTAACCCTTTGAGGAATGGCCAGCCGCCGTAGGCGTAGATTATGACGGCTAAAAGCAGAAGAATGTATGATTGATAGGGTACTGTAAGCGTATAGCTGAACCAGGTTTGTATGGCTTCTGAGAGAATCAGAACGGGGATGGTGAGGGCGAGGCAAACGAAGAATCTAGTCTTGAACATTCCGGTGTGCATCATATGCCCCGTGGCACCATGTTGCATCCCTTGCATGCCTTGTTGAGAACCTTCATGTTTCATCCCGCCGTGCATACTGTGATTTTCTTTCATTCTTCCTCAGCCATATCCTATATGTCCAAAGATTGAATCAATTTCTTCATTATAGCCGCTGACTTCTGGAACATCTTGATTTCAACATCTTCCAGTGGCAACTTGATGGTTACCTCGACGCCGTCTTTATTCACTATCGAAGGGACGCTTAGGCAGACGCCGCTGACCCCATGGTAGTCCTGTAGCAGACTGGAGACGGTGAGAATCGCGTTTTCGTCTCGGATTATGCTTTCCACTATGCGGGTTAAGCCTAAGCCAATGGCGTAGTATGTGGCTCCTTTGAGGTCAATTATTTTGTACGCCGCGTTTTTCACCTGCTCAAAAATCCCGTTTAAGTACTGCTCGTCATAATGCATGCCGCAGATGGGACAGTACTCTTTCAGGTTTACTCCTGCGATGCTTGCCGCGCTCCAAACGGGCACTTCGCTGTCGCCGTGTTCGCCGATAATGTAGGCGTGAACGTTCCTTGAATCTATGTGGAAGTGTTCACCCAGCAGAGAGCGCAGGCGTGAAGTATCCAGAATAGTGCCTGAACCGATTACTCTGTTGGGCGGGAACCCTGAGAGTTTCAAAGAAACGTAGGTCATTATGTCAACGGGATTCGTGGCAATCAGCAGGATGCAGCGGTCATTATGCTCTTTTACCTTTGGAATAACCTGTTTAAAGATTGCAGCGTTTCTTTCAACAAGGTTCAACCGTGATTCCCCAGGCTTCTGGGATGCTCCCGCCGCGACAACTACGATGTCAGCGTCCGCGCATTCGCCGTAGTCGCCAGCGTTTATTCTTGCGGGCTGCACGAAAGGCAAGCCGTGTTCAAGGTCCATGGCTTCACCCTTGGCTTTTTTGGCGTTGGCGTCAATTAGGCTGATCTCGGATACTAAGCCGTGAATCATTAAAGAATATGCGAAAGAAGCTCCGACGGATCCCACGCCAACCACAGCAACCTTCGCAGGATGAGAACAAAATCTGCTCTCCATAAACCGCGCCCCAAAACAACTTCCAATGTAATATTCACTGGAGGCCACTATTTATAGTTTATAAAAGGGGGGGATAGATTCTGGTACCTCTTCGGTTGATTGACCCCTCTCGCTAAGCTGTTACCTTTCGGTTGATAGCCCTACTGAATACATTAAAGAGTACGTTTTATTGTTTATAGTAATTGAAGAAAGTTAATCCGAAAGTAAATCATAATCATTAATGCCATGATGCAAGCAAGAACAAATAAAGCCGTAATTTTTTTCCAAAAGGCAACATTAACGTCATCATTCTTTAATTTTAGTGAGTGGTTCTTTTTGTAATCCGTGTATGAAATTAAAGCGACTATCGCTAAAGCGAGTGGAAACGCAATTGCTATATAGAATACCCATGACTGAATTAACATATCACGGTAATTTAAGGAACTGAGGTTTATTTTAATATTGGTGACTTGATATGCCAAAAAGTGAGAAGATAAGAGGCGTGGTTCTTGTTAAATACGAAAATGGCACAAAGAAAACTTTAACGAAAGCAGTTTATTTAAAAATGCAGAGGTCGGGTAGAAAAATAATATTGTTGAAAGAAGGATTACATTGGGAAGATTTACTATGAGGGGCTTTGTTATGGCGACCTTTTGGTTTTGGAGGCATTCTGAATTAGAGTTTTCCACTTGTTATTTCCTTCGATTGTTATTCCGCATGCTTCCGCTGGAGTTTGACCGTTTAGCCCTTGATGTTCTCGGATAAAATTGTGGAAAAGCTGATAGCCTTGAAGTATTGCTGTGTCTTTAGTTTTTAATCCGCGCATGGTTTTTTCTCTGTCGCGGATTTCTCCGTTCATACGTTCCATTTTATTGTTGTTATGTACTGTTCTGTCGAAGCCTATTTTGCGTATGTGATTAGCTTTTGGAAAAACTCGCTTTGCCGTTACCGAATATGTTGGCAAGTCATCTGTTATGAAGATTTTAGGTTGTTTTTTCATTAGCCGTCTAGCTTGAATGAAAAGTTTGCGTGCGTCATGTTGATGTTTTGTTTCGGCTACTTCTTGAGCAATCCAATACCGCGTTTCATCATCCATCATTGCAAACAAGTATTTCATGTCACCTTTTACTTTCATGCAGATTTCATCTGCTCTCCATGTATCGCTTACTTTTGGGGTTATTTTTTCAACGTATTCCTTCATTAGTTTAGTGTATTTCCTTATCCAATTCAGGATTGTGCGGTATGAGACTTCAACACTTATCAGTTTCAGAGAGCGCATGGTGTTTCTCAACGATTCTCCGCTGAAATAGAGTTGCATGGCGATTGTTACGGCTTGTGGGTTGTGTTTCATTTTTTCAAAGCCAAGATTGAAAGTGAAGTATTTTTGGCATTCTCGGCAATAGAATTTCTGGATTGTTCCCGACTTGTTTTTTCGCAATCCTTTTTTCACAAAGTTTGTTGAGCCACAATAGATGCACTCGGTAACGCTTTCAATCGGCTCTATACGTCTTATGGCTACTTCTGCTCTTACTGCTTGTGAGAATAAGACGGCGTGGATGTGCTTGCATGTTACGCCTCTGTATATGTGGTCTGGGCATTCGCACATCCAACCTAGGGAAGTGTTCATAACTTCGTAAACGCCATTTCCCGATTGGGATTTGACTTTATAGGTTTTTGCGTCTATGCGTTTGATTTGGCCTTCTAATTGCGCTATTGCTTTTCCGCGTTGTTGTCGGGTTGTTTTTAGCCGTGTTGCCATACTCATCTACCTACAAATAGTATATACATACACATATTTAAACTTATTGCCTACGCATCAATAAACTTAAATACAACCCATAGGTAGATATGTATTATACAAGGTGCAAACGTAATGAGTTTAAAGACTAAAGTAAGTGTAGCGAGACCAGGCTCAAGTTCACTTAGAGCAACAGTACCCGAAGGCATTGTGGCTTTTCTTGAGCTAACAGAAAAAGACAAACTAGAATGGAAAATGGAAATAGTTGACGGCGAAAGAGTGGCAGTTGTTCGCAAAGTCACGGTGACATAAATTGAAACAAAAAACTGATTCAACATCATGTCCCGATTCCCAAGTTGTAAATGAGTTTGTTGAACAGTTTTATAATGGCGAAATCAAATTGAGACTTGAAGCTCAAATAGTTATGTTTTCAAATAATAAAGTACATCGGTCTTTAGCAGACCTTTTGAGTGAAGCGGTAACAAACTACACTCTTTCAAAATCAAGTTTAAAGCAATTAGCTTTCTTTCAGAAAAAAGATAAAGTAGACCGTGCTCTTAACAACGTAATTCTTAAAGAGCTTGCTAATGAAAAGAAATGGCTCAGCTCATGTTTGTTGTATATTACGTATGCAAGGAACCATGATTTAATCGTTGAAACGGAAAGTATGGCTTCTAAACTTAGAAAAGTTAAAGGCGAAAATGAACGCCTTAAAAACGAGAATGATAATCTTCGCAAACTGAATATTGATTTGTCTAAAGAAAACGCAAGACTACATTCTTTGTTCCCTGATAATCAGAGAGGAAAATCAGAAGTTGGAGACCTCGAAAGGTAATGATAGTCAAATGTTCGCATTGTGGAGAGATACTTTCCTCTAAAAATTTTGGTGAACATGAATGCAATTTACGCTTTCGCAAATGTAAAAATATCGAAGTTGTTTATTTTCGGGATGATTCATATGGTGATAAACAACTAATGACAGGTTTGGGAACAGATGATGTACTATATACTTTTGAGGTTGTGCCGCGAAAACCGATTCCATTAATAGTGCCGATAGGTGACGATTTTTCACATGGAAAGAAGAAACGCTTGGGTGACGGAGACTTCACAGAACCGGGGTATAGACTGTTCCGAGCGCAACAGTTCTTTGATCCCGCAAAAGTTTCTCTGGAAAGCGCTTGCAGTTAGGAGTTCTCGCTGACTACCTGTTCAGACGAGTTCCACACTTCCTCGATTAAGTCCTGCAGACCCTGCAGCACCAAGGCTAATCTTTCGCCTTTCTCGGTTAAGCCATACGACTTCGGAGTTTTCCTCGTGAACACAAGTTTTTTCCCTTTCAGCCCTCTGAGGTACTTGTAGATTCTCCGCATCGAAAGCCCTGTTTTCTCAGCCAGTTTCTTGGCGGAAATCCCGTCTTCAGGCAAACTGTCGTAAACAACTCTTTCAGTTACGAAAAAAGTCTCCTTTTCCGGGTCACGTTTCGACCTAAAGAAGAACACGTAGTCTCTTTCCCCAGGAGTTTCTATAAGCTCTCCAGTTTTCAGCCGTTTCAGAACACGCGAAGCAACCTTCGGCGAGATAAACTCTTCCACCTCTTGAAACGTCTTAGGCCCAGCCAGCAACGCGCTCAGCAACGTCTCTTCGTAACATTCAGAATGCGCTGGCAAAACCTCAACGAATTCGGGAAAGCCCTCAAGAACCTCGCTGAGTCTGCCCCCGAACATCGTCGCGTAATACTCGTCTCGGGTTTCAGCGGCAAGCCCAACATCCATCAATGGACGCACGTACTCTTCAGCGATTGTCTCTTGACTGTGGCAGTAACCTGCCTTTTTCAGTTCCTGCTGAAGTTGGCTCACAGAATAACGTCCTTTAACGATCGCGTTTAAAATATGCAGCCGCGTTTCATTCTTCAAAACGTTAAACAAGTCTTTCATGAAATTCGGGTTATCCATGGTTTCGCGCAGTCTTCTCAACTCGTTTTTTAGCTTCCAGACTTTACAGCGCGTCACACACTCAAGAGGATTCAACGGCGCACAATTCCTGCATTCCGCATCCAACGTCCTGAGAACCTCTGACAAATCTTGCTTCTTTTCCTCGTTTTGCTCCGCGAGAGCCACTTTCATTTATTGTCTTCCTCGTTGAGGAGTGTCTTGACGGGGGAAAGGAGTGAGAGATTGGGCGATAAAAGCTTGTTTAGGCGACATCCCCGTCATGACACCCGTCATAAAAAATATGACACGCGACATATTTATATACGTTTCTAACGAAATTAGAGTAATTGGTGAATATTTTGCTATTACCCTGCGAAGTAAGCGTCAAAACAGTGTTACCTGCAATAAAGGCCCTCATGGCAAGAGACATCGTAGAAAACTACGGAATGAAAGAAAAACAAGTCGCCGAAATCCTAGGCCTATCACAATCCGCCATAAGCAGGTACACCACAAAAAACAGAGGAAACATCCTAATACTTGAAAACGAGCCGGAAGTGCAAAAAATAGTCAGCCAGATGACCACTTTCCTTATTTACGAACCCCACAAAAAGAAGGAAATTTTTGCACTTTTCTGCACCGCCTGCATAACAATACGAAAAAAAGGGTTAATGTGCGAACTCTGCAAGGAAAGAATGCATAAGAAATGGGCGGAATCCTGCACCTTCTGCAACTCAACATAGCTCGAGCAACATCAAAAATTTATTAAAAACGCCGCCAAGATGAATTCAGAGGCGAAAACAGAGATTGTCATTGTACGATGAGCAGAAAGTTCTCGACATAATCGAACAGGTAACCAAAAGCGTAGTCAACATAAGCACAGTAAAACTCGTCCACAACATATTCTACCAAGCCGTGCCAGTCGCAGGCATGGGATCAGGCACCATAATCGACGCCGACAAAGGCCTAGTCCTCACCAACAACCACGTCGTAGGCGGAGCAGAAAAAATCAACGTTACCTTCTGGAACAACGAAGTACTAGAAGGCAAAATAGTAGGCTCATGCACCGTACACGACATAGCAGTCGTAAAAGTCCAAGCCAAGAACCTTCAAGCAGCAGAACTCGGAGACTCAGACAAGCTCAGAGTAGGACAAAGCGTCTACGCCATCGGAAACCCCTTCGGCTTAACAGGAGGACCTTCCGTCACTTCAGGAGTCATCAGCGCTATAAACAGGACCATAGAGTCACAAAGAGGCCTTTTAGAAAACTTGGTGCAAACCGATGCCGCCATTAACCCGGGAAACAGTGGTGGTCCACTGGTTGATCTTGAAGGCAGAGTCGTCGCCATAAGCACCGCAATTATACCTTTTGCGCAAGGCATAGGCTTCGCCATACCCATCAACTCGGCGAAAACATGCTCCAACGGAATAGTGAACGAAGGCATAGCTAGAAGACCGTGGCTTGGTATAATGGGCTTAACCTTAACCGAAGAGATAGCGCGCTACTACAGTTTGCCGGTGAATCACGGCGTTTTCGTGACGAAAGTTGCTGAAGGAAGCCCTGCGGAAGACGCTGAAATGGCTGTCGGCGATATTATTTTAGAAATAGATAACTTGGAAACCAGGAGAATTGAAGATTTGGTTACGGAAATTCATAAGAGAAAAGTCGGAGATAAAGTCAAAATCTTTGCTTTGCGCAACGGCAGAGAACACTTCTTTGAGCTAAAACTGAGCACCACACACTAATTTGATGCTTCCCGTTTTTTGGAGCAGAGACACATGAGCCAGAACGAGATAAAAGAAATCCTGACGAAATACAAAACCGTTGCAGTAGTAGGTTTATCCAGAGAGCCTGGCAAAGACAGCCACAGAGTAAGCGCATACCTGAAAAATCATGGTTTCCACATAATACCCGTGAACCCCTTCGCAGATGAAATTCTCGGCGAAAAAAGCTACAAGAGCCTGCTTGATATTCCGCCTGAAATTCAGAAAACAATAGAAATCGTAGACATTTTTAGGCCGCCAAAAGATGTGCCGCCCATAGTGGAGCAAGCCGTTAAGCTAAAAGCGACTTATGGAAAGCCAGATGTGGTGTGGATGCAGCTGGATATAGTCAATGAAGCAGCAGCGAAAACGGCGAAGAAAGCTGGATTAACAGTGGTGATGAATAAGTGTATGATGGTGGAACACCGTCACCTGAACTAATTTCATTTCTTACGCGATTCCGCCTATAATCAACGAGGCAACAGTTGCTATGATTACGATAGCTATGGTTTCGTAAAGCGTTATCTTCCAGTTCACCCGAGTTTTCTTGGAGCGATAACGAACCAAGAACACGCCAACGATAACGGCGACTACGCTTAAGGACAGGATAAAGTTGAGCGGCGGCACCAAGACGATGTACGTTATGATGGGTATGCTGCCTGCGAGAAAGGTTGTGGTGCCGCATATAACCGCTGCATAAAGGTTCGATCTGTGTATCTCTTTATCCAACAGGGTGAATAGTTTGTTAACGAGGAGAAGTGATTTGTCTCGCTCCTTTTTGTCTGGGATGTCGCTCAGGCTGTAGCTCATTAAGTTCTGCAAAGTCAAAATGTCTGCTAAATCTTCAGTGATGCCGCCTAAGAGAAAACTGGAAAAATTGGTTATGGCAACAGCACTCAGGGTTAAGAAAGCAGCGAAAATTGCTGCCTTAACGGTTAACGCGGCTATATACGCTGAGATAATAACAACTATCCCAGTGATTGAGCCGTCAACTAGTCCTGCTACAACCTCAAGGATTGGCTCCTTTTTCAGCAGAAGGCTTTCCCATTCTTTGCTCAGTTTGACCCCTTGCTTGGTTAATTGCACTGTATCGTCATGCCGCGTAATCAGCCCCTCAGAACTCATTTCCTGAAGCGTTTCTTCAAGGTCAGCCATTTCGACGCAGGCATGACCGACACAGACTCTGTCGATTCGGCGTTTGAGATTAGCTTTTCGTACTGGATTGCCTTTACTGAGGTTTAACAAAACAATTACTCTTATAACATCAGGCAATTCTTGGATTTCAAAGGACACGCAACAAGTCACCGTTGCACACGCAAAAAGCCTTATTCACACTAATAACTCTTATGCGTTTGATCGAAGTCTAAATTGGTTGAGTTTAGGCTACTTAATGTTGCGCGTGGTTTTATGAATTCGAATTATGATGAATGGGATCAAATTTACCGCAGGTACCCCGTTGAATCGGAGTCAAACGCTATTTCTACACGGTTTGGATGAAAAAGAAAGAGTGAGCGTTGTGTTGCTTACTTTATTTTTTCTAAGGCGTTTTCTATTTCCTTGTAGTCTGGCTCTATGGTCGGGTCTTCAGTTGTCCACTCGTAACGGACTACACCGTTTTTGTCGACGATGAAAATGGAGCGTTTGGCAACCGTGTAGCCTTTTAGCCCCCCGAAGTCATGGGTTTCCACGCCGTAAGCCTTTATGGCCTGGCGATTGTAGTCGCTCAGTACCGGAAAGGTTAGTCTGTTTTTTTCGGCGAAAGCCTTGTTCGAAAAGGGGTCGTTCACGCTTACTCCGACCACTTGAGCTTTCAGGTCAATGAGTCTTGCCATGGAATCTCGGAAGGCGCACATTTCTTTGGTGCAGACAGAGGTGAAAGCGCCAACGAAAAAGGCTAAAACTACGTTGTGCCCGAGGAACTCCTTCAGGCTGCACGGTTTCAAGTCAGTGTCGTGCAAAGTGAAGTCTGGTGCCTTGTCTCCAACCTTAATTTGCTTTGCCATTTCAAAACAATCCTCAAAGTGAAGAGAGAAGCGTCGCCTTATAAATTGGTGTCGTTTCAGTCAAAAGTGAACGCGGAAGGGCAAATCTTGTTCAGCACACATCTGGCGCAGTTGGGCTTTTTCGCGGTGCATACGCGTCTGCCGTGGAAAATCAGCAGGTCCGTAAGCCGCATCCACTTTTCTTTTGGCACGATACTCATCAAGTCTTGTTCTATCTTGTTCGGGTCCTTGTTCTCGGACAGCCCAAGCCGTTGAGCGAGGCGGCGCACATGGGTGTCCACCGCGACGCCAGCGACGACGCCGAACGCGTTGGTTAGGACGATGTTAGCGGTTTTCCTCGCTACTCCAGGGAGCTTAACCAGTTCTTCCATGGTTTCGGGGACTTTTGAGTTGTACTTGTCCACCAGCATTTTTGCTGTGTTTTGCAGGTTTTTGGCTTTGTTGTGGTAGAAGCCCGTGGACCTTATGTCCTGCTCCAGCTCTTTCAGGTCGGCGTTGGCGTAGTCTTCGGGTTTCGTGTATTTTTTGAACAGTGTCTTGGTTACTTTGTTTATGGTTTCGTCGGTGCTTTGGGCTGAGAGCATGGTTGCCACGAGCAGTTCAAGCGGGTTCGAGTAGTGTAAGGCTATTTTTGCGTCTGCGTGTTCTTTTTCGAGCAGTTCAATTACCTTGAGCGCTCGGGGTTTGGGTTCAAGGTAGATTTCCGGTTTCTTCATAACCGATGCCTTCTCTGTGTATGAGAGGGGTTTCTTTCTACAAAAACTTTTACTGTCTGCTGTTTAAAGCATAGTGTGTGTGAGGTGATGTTGCTTGAAGATGAAGCTTTTGGTTGACGGCAAGGAGATACCCCTTAATGACTTTGTTGAGAGAATCTTTACTGGAATGGTGGTTGGCGGTGTTAACGCTTTGAAAGGTATAAAAGAGGATTGGAAAAAAATCGAAATCGATGTTTCAAGCTGAGAGGTGCTTAGCCTATGAAGTCGATTCGCGTTTTTATTTCCGCGAACATTTCTCGTTTTGCCTTGCATATCGGGCAGATGTAGGGTGGTTCCTCTCTGAAAACCACGTAGCCGCATTGCTTGCAGTACCAAAGTTTTGGTCCAATCTGGACATGTTCTTCTTTTTCTTCGGCTGTTGCCGCAGGTTTTGTTTCTGCTGATGGTGTTGCAGGTCCGAAAGCTCTTGACTGTTTCTCCACTGGTCTGCGCTCGGGAACGGTGGGCAGCGGAGTTTTGCCTTCGTAGACGTCTGTGTTGACGTAGAGTCTGCAGTAGCATGCGCCGTATTCGGCGACGTCGGGGTCTCGGTAGTCGCAGGGGCAGATTATGTCTCGGTCGTAGTCGAAGTTGCCTGACGCGAGTCTGCAGGGGCATGAGGGGTAGCCGTAGCGTTCCTCGTTAACTCTTAAGCCGTCCAACAATCCTTGAAGCAGGTCGGGGTCGGAAACGAGGTGGTACCCGTAAGTTCGCGCGTCGGCTTCCGCTCTTTTACGGACTTGCTCGATGGTTATGGGCGTCAAAGTCCAAGCGTCTCCTTGAGCAGGTCTTTGCGGAACCCTGTTACTACGACTTTGTCGTCTATTATGGTGGTGGGGTAGCTTAGTGGTCCGCCTTTGTTTTGGATTTCTTGGCGGATTTTCTGTTTTTCTTCTTCGGTGCAGAGGTCAATGTCCACGTAATCGTATTCGACGCCGCTGTCTTTCAGGTACTGCTTGGTCATTTTGCACCAGACGCATGTGCTGAGCGCGTACAAGACAACCTTATGCTGTTTTTTTTCACCTTGAACTTTGGAAAATTGCATGGTCTCACTTGCTACCCTTTGCGTTAACGCGAATATAACTGTTTAGCTGGCTGGGCTGGCTTTGCAGGGTTCGGGGCTGGGGCGTTTGGAAATCTTTAATTGTCTGTTTTGAAGATAGTCTTTTTGGGATTGTTTATGTCAGAAGCGAAAAAGGCGGAAGAGGAAAAGAAGAAAAAATACTACTATTACGGAAAGAAAGAGAAAAAAGCCGAAGAAGTCAAGAAGTAGCGCTGCTGCCTAGAAACTTTGGTAGGCACCTTTTGTCGTGGACAGGGTCGAAGCGGTCAAGCTCACTTTTCTCCACGGGAATCACGATGCGGGACACTAAACCGTGCAGGCTGTAGGGAAGCCGAATCAGGCGCATGTCGCCCGCGGTCACCCACTCGTCAATCTGGAACCCCTTTTCTTTCACTTCCCGGGCCAGCTGACGCCGCTGTTTGGTGCTTAGCGCGTAGGCTTCAGGGTCGAACACATGGATGTGGAAGCCTCTGCCCGAGTAAACGATTTTCATGCGGGAAAACCGCTGTTCCAGATGCTCGTAGAGGCTTACGGCTTGTTCTTTAACCAGTTCCAGCTCTAGCTTGCAGAAGCTTAAGCCTTGGTGGCGGCGCATTTTGTCCGCGAGCGTGCCGTGGATGGGGCAGGTTATGTTTTCGGGGTCAAGGTCGAACGCGAGTTCCTGTCCTGTTTTGCGGTCTGCGCGGTCGTAGACGTTTCGGTCGTAGTAGGCGGCTTCAGGCAGGAAGTCGATGAGGTAATCGCGCACTTCCTTTAAGCGCTTGTACTGGTCTATGATTATGGTGGTGCCGGCGTCTTCGCGGTATTTTTCCAGGTAGATTTTGGTGTGTCTGCCGATGACCGCGGCGAACTTAACTTTGCCCCTGTGCTGTTCAAGCCACTGCTGCACTTTTAGGAGGCTGAACTCGGCTGTGTAGAACTGTTTTCGTTCCGGAAGGGTGGAGTAGCGCATGCCCTGTGGCAAATGGTATCTAGCCATGCGAACTATTGTAGGTTCTAGAGTCAAATGTTTTGTGGCGAGGTCATTTTTCTCCTTTGATGATGCCTATGGCTCCCAGAATAAACGGCATCTTTAACGCTGGCGAGATAAAATCGGCGTCTCGGGTTTGAACGTACTCTACTTTGCTTATGCCCCAGCTTTTGATGGTTTCAACTAGGTCGTTGATGTCGCCGAAAACCTGTTTGAATAGAAACTCGTCTTGGAAAGAAAACTTTCCGCCTTTCTTGACAACCCGTAATGCTTCGCGGATGAGTTCCCGCTTGTCTTTGGAGTCGCTGACCTCGTGGAAGACGAAGTTGCTAACAGCCGCATCGAAATGCCCGTCGTCAAACGGTAAGGATACGGCACTGGCTTTCTGGAACGTCACACGCTCGTTTGCGCCTTCAATCGCCGCGTTTCTTTCGCAAGTATTTTTCGAGTACTCCCACTTTTTACCCCAATAATCGATGCCGACAACTTGCGCTTCTGGGTATTTCTGAGCCAGCTTGACTGTGAGAGCGCCGTTTCCGCAGCCTATGTCTAGGGCCTTTCCTTTTCCGTTCCAATCCAGATTTGCTAGCACCAGTGCCCAGACGCGGTTTTGCACGTTTCCTCCCTGAGGTGAAAATTGGTACCGCACGTACAGAAAATACGCGGAAACCAGAAGGAACAGCACGGCAGGAATCACCAGAATCCAGAGCATAAAACCTAAGGCAAAAAGCGCAAGGCTTACAAAACCAAATAGGTAGATGATTCTCTTGGAAACCCAGTTACCGTACTCTGGTTTTGCCGCTATTTGGATGCTCATCTATTTTTCGTCCAATTTTTATGAGGCCAACGTTGGTATTTATAATTTTCAAGTTGAACGCAGACTTGAGCAGAAAGCCTAATATTTGGCTGTCGTCACGGATTATGGTTAGGTGAAAGTTTTTGCCGATAGACCCTGATTTTCAGAAGAACAGAAAAGTTGCTGGCGAACACAACGGACACAAGGTTTGGGGACCTGTAGAACCTCCGACGAAGCTGGGCATTCACGGAACCAACGTTGCGGTTGACTGGGACGTGTGTACTGGAGATGGCGTGTGCGTAGACGTTTGTCCGGTGTCGCTGTATGATTTGGTAGATGCGCCGGGGCATCCGATTTCTGAGAAGAAATCTGACCCTGCTCGAGAGCCAGACTGTATTCAATGCTTAGCTTGCGAGATGCAATGTCCAACTGGAGCCATAAAAATCACGCCTCCGTAAAGCGGGCAAAGCTCTGACTGTTGCGGTCTTTTCCTTTTTTTCTCAAGTCCACCTTTATTTTTTTTAACGCGCTGAGCTTTCAGTGTTCAACGTTCAGCTGTTCTTCCGTGTGCTTCTGGGCTAAGCGCATTTCCAATGAAACTTCTACGTGCTTCAGCTCCTCGAACTCTTGATTGATTTGAAGCTTCAAGTCATGTTCCGTCTGTAAGTCTTCATCCAGTTTCTTCTCTAACAAATCACGCTTTTTCTCAATGGATAAACGTGCGTTCATTTTTTTGGCTTCCTTTCACGTTTAGTTTGTTGGTTGCGAGAGAATTAAGGGTTTACCAAAATTAACCCCGAATAAAGTCAAAATCTTTCACGCCTCGGCGGTTTTGCTGGAAAACGGAAGGAATATTAGACCTCAGCTGGTTCATATGCGAGTGTAGCTACGCTACGCGGAAAGCGTGATTTTATGGACCTCAAAAACAAAGTAGTTATTATCACAGGAGCTTCCTCGGGGATTGGATATGCTGCCGCGAAGCTTCTCACTGAAAAAGGCGCGAAAACCGCACTTGTCTCACGTTCAAAAAAGAAACTGGAGCAGCTTGCCCAAGAGCTACCTGACTCGCTGGCGGTTCCCGCCGACATGACGAAACCAGCCGAAATCAAGCAGATGGTTAAGCAAGCCGAAGCACATTTCCACAGAATCGATGTGCTAATCAACTGTGCAGGTCAAGGATACGATGCGCCTGTTGAAACAACCAACATCGGCATATTCCAGCACATTTTTGAATTAGACGTGGTTGGTCCGCTTGTTGCCA
>Ga0307423_1000175_pt1 | contig 42782 bp, 46 predicted proteins | sample SalMarWE160310MG_FD_202154 | JGI IMG/M metagenome (GOLD analysis project Ga0307423, IMG submission 202154) | Salt marsh sediment microbial communities from the Plum Island Ecosystem LTER, Massachusetts, United States - WE1603-10 | ecosystem: Environmental > Aquatic > Marine > Intertidal zone >... | reverse complement strand
CCTACTATGTCAACGGGTGGCAGATCCAGGTGCCGGACGGCTCGTGGTTCCCGGCGATGGTCGAACGCCTCATCAAGGGCGAGGAGCCATAAGAACGCCGTGGCCTGGTGCTGTGGAATTGAGCGCGCTCGGCGGGGGTGCCTGGCTCCCGATTCGTGGAAGCGCATATCGTCTGTTGAACCACGTCTCAGCGAATCGGCGTGCCTGGCATCCTCTCGGGAAGCGCGAATTGAGAAGGTCCCCCACAAGGCTCCAGTCGGCTGACAACGCCCGGGCGCGAGAGTGGGCTGGTTACCTCGAAGGTGTCTGCGGCTAAGTCTTCTACGATGAGATCGTGGAGGCTCCCGTGTCGGAACCGGAAATCGAAGTGATGAAACAGTTGATGAGATATGCGGGCTAGTGGCCGGGGATGGCGGAAGCTCGCGTTTGTAGTGCTTGGCGTCGCCGCCGGGACCGTGGCGGCGTGGCGATGTGGCGTGTTCGCAATGCTTACGGTCGACAATGTCGATCGCCTCAACGCGTGGTTCGACGGTCTCGGATGGTGGGCGCCGGCAGTCTTCGTTCTGCTGTGGATCGCGGCCAGCGTTCTCTTTCTGCCGGGCCTCGCGATCACGATTGTCGGGGGGCTCGTCTTCGGAGCGGTATGGGGCACAGTCTGGACGACGCTGGGCGCCAACCTGGGTGCAATGACCGCCTTTCTGGTCGGGCGGTATGCCGCCCGCGGCATGGTCGAAGTCATGGTCGAGAAGAACCGGGCCCTGCAAAAGATCGACGAGGGTGTCAAACGTCAGGGCTGGCGGATGCTGATGGTGACCCGGCTGGTGCCGATCTTTCCGTTCAACGTCCAGAACTACGTCTACGGGCTGACCGACATTCCGCTCAGGACCTACGTGCTGGTGACGCTGCCCTGTATGCTGCCGGCGACAATCGCCTACAATTTTGCGGCTGGGTCGGTGCGAACCGGAGATTTCGGAAAAACTCTCTGGTATCTGGGAATCGCGGCGGTGTTTTTCGTTCTCCTGTCAATGATTCCCGGTTGGGTGCGCAAGCGATATGACACCGAAAAGACCTCGGGGGACCAGTAGGGACGCCGGTTACTATTTCGTAACGGACGCTCCGCAAACGGGCAGCTGCACGCCTGCGACGTGTTCTCGTTTGCTCAAGCGATACTCATGTGGACGGTTCGATCTTCTGTGCTGCCTAGATTTGAAGAGCGGCCCGAAAGTACGTCGTGGCAACCAGATCGACTGAAATCCGACCATTCCGCTAGGGAATAAATATTGCGAATCGAGGGCCGGAATGGTGCGCGCAAATGAAATTCTCCAGCTGGCGGTCGAGAGGTCCCCATCATCAGATCCGCCATTTCACTATTTGAAATTGGTAATATAATCTCGTTTCGAGGAGTGATAATGATGACTACTCTCGTTTATGTCATCGCGTACCTCGGCATCGTCTTCTTTTTGATTGCGGTTGCCGCCCGGTTCGTTTTCTGGTCGAGGATGCCCATGCACGTGCGCTGGGAGCTCTACCCGGTGGCGCACGAGGGAGGCGGGCGCGCGGCCTATGGCGGCTCTTACCTCGAGGAAACCGATTGGTGGCAGAAGCCCCGCCAGGTTTCGCTTCTCGGCGAGCTCAAGGTCATGGTGCCGGAGATCCTGTTTCTGGTCGCCCTCAGAGAGCACAACCGCAAGCTCTGGACACGGTCGTTCCCTTTCCACTTCGGGCTCTACCTGGTGGCTGTGACGACCATCCTGTTGCTGGTCGGGGGTGTCGCCGGCGCCCTGCTGCCGGCGAACATTGCTGCTGGGTCGAACCGGGTGATTGGCCTCCTGGTCCCTTGGCTCGGCGGGGCAGGGCTCGTGCTCGGCATCGTCGGTGCGATCGGGCTCTTGGCGCGCCGCCGAAGTCGCGAGCTCAGGGACTACACGGCGCCCGCCGACTACTTCAACTTGGCGTTCTTTGTCGTCGCCTTCGGGGTCGCGCTGATCACCTTTGTCGGCTACGACCGCGACTTTTCCCTGGTCTCCGCCTTTGTCGCCAACCTCGCGACCTTCAATATGGCGCCGCTGGGCTCGGGCACGGGGGTGCTGCTGCTCATGCTGTCGGTGGTGCTGCTGTCGCTGCTGACCGCCTACATCCCGACCACGCATATGTCGCATTTCGTCGGCAAGTACTTCGCCTACCACTCGATCCGCTGGAAGGACGAGCCCAACCTTCGCGGCGGCAAGCAGGAGAAGGCCATCCACGACCTCCTCAACCAGCCGGTGTCGTGGGCAGCGCCCCACATCAAGGGCGACGGCAAGAAGACCTGGCTCGACGTGGCGACCGAAGATCAGACGGCGGAGGGTGAACAGCCATGAAGCAGCCGAACAGCGTCAAGGACATCGCCGGGAACCCCGGCCAGCCACTCGCCAACATCCAGCCGCCGAATCAGATCCCACTGCCGCCTCCTTTCGACGACGTCGACCTCGATCCGCCGATCAGCGAGCTCTCCGACGCGGCCAAAGAGAAGTACGCGGTCCTCGATCAGACCATAGCCGTTAACATCGAGCGACCGAAGACATCGGAGGAAGAAGAGGCATTTGTAGCGGCATTCTTGAGCGGTATGGAAAAGCTCTTCACCTCGGAGAACAACTGGACCTTCCTGCAGCCGTTCGAGATGTCGATCGAGCACTGTGCCCATTGTCAGACCTGCTCGGAGGCCTGTCATATCTATGAGGAGAGCGGTCACAACGAGCTCTACAGGCCGATCTATCGCTCCGAGATCCTGCGCCGTATCTACTTCAAGTACGTCAAGAAGGAGTCACCCAAGGTCCACGGCGACATCGACCTCAACTGGGAAACCGTGGCCCGCCTCATCGAGCTCGCCTACCGCTGCAACCTGTGTCGTCGGTGCGCGCAGACGTGCCCGATCGGGGTCGACAACGCGCTGCTTTCGCGCGAGATCCGCAAGATCGCCAGCCAGGAGATGGGCATCGCGCCCAAAGAGCTGCATTCGGACGGGTCTGTGCTGCAGCTCGGCGTCGGATCCTCGACCGGAATGACGCCGCTGATCGTCAAGGACAACATCGAGTTCATCGACGAGGACACCGCCGATCGCACCGGTATTACCATCGAAACCCCGTGGGACGTCGAGGGCGCCGACATCCTCCTCCTCCACAACGCCGGCGAGATCATGGCCTGGCCCGAGAACCCCGGCGCCTTCGCCACCATCTTTGAAGCGGCCGGGCTGAGCTGGACCCTCTCGTCCGACATCGCCGCGTATGACGCCATCAACTACGGCGTCTTCTACGACGACGTCCAGTTCGCGCGCGCCGCGGTCGCACACGCCTCGGCGGCCAAAAAGCTCGGGGTCAAGAAGATCGTCCTCGGCGAGTGCGGCCACGCCCACAAGGCGCTGACCGTGATCGCCGACAAGGTCCTCACCGGCGATCTCAATATCCCGCGTGAGAGCTCGATGGTGACTCTGCGCGACATCATCCGCTCCGGCAAGCTCAAGCTCGACCCGAGCCGCAACGACTTTCCGGTCACCCTCCACGATCCCTGCAACATGGTGCGGCTGATGGGGATCGTGTCACCGCAACGCGAGGTCATCAGCGCTGTCGTGCCGAAGGAGCGATTCCGCGAGATGGCGCCGCACGGCGTCGAAAACTTCTGTTGCGGCGGCGGATCCGGCTTCGCCATCATGTCGGGCCACAACTTCTCCGAGTGGCGTCACCACATGACGGGTCGCAGGAAATTCCGGCAGATTCTGGAGGCCTTCCAGGACGAGCCGATGGACAACGAGCATCCCAAGTACGTGTGCGCGCCGTGCTCCAACTGCAAGGGCCAGATGCGCGACATCATCACGTACTACGACGCCTGGGAGAAGGCCGGCATCTACTACGGCGGCCTGGTCGAACTGATTGTCAACGCGATGGTGGACGCAAAGCCCGGCTATATCGATTGGGAATGGCACTAGTTTGAATTGGGAATTAGGAATTAGGAATTTCTGACCACCCGCCCACAAAGGACCGTTCATGAACCGCCCGCGAAAGCGGGCGGTCTTTTTTTGCTTTGATGGATCCAAGCTGGCAAATGTTTCATCCTCGGGATCCAGCCCTGCTGCCTGGCAGCAAGAAGACGAAGGGTGTCCCCAGCAGCCCCAGGGCGGCGGAGGCGAGAAAGGCCGACCGCATTCCCATACGGTCGGCGAACGCACCGACGAGCACCACGATCACGGCCCGCAGGACGAAGTTGAGGGCCATGTAGATGCCGTTGGCCAGTGCTCGATTTTCGGGGGCACTTTCCTGAACGGACGCCATGATGACCGGGGTCGCCATGAGACCGAAAAATCCGAGCGGTAAGAGCAGGGGCAAACGCCACCAGCCCGGAGTAAGGACGAGGACGAGCATCAGAACAGGCGTCAGAAGAAACGAGGCCACGAGCACCCTCTTTCGACCCAGTACGTCACTTGCGGAACCGCCTACAAGGGCGCCGATCACACCGCCCGCTTCGAGAACGGACAGCGATGCTCCGGCGAACCACAAGCTGGCTCCCTCCTCGTGCAGGAAGACGGGAAGATAGGTGGCAAAGGCTGCCATCATGAAAGAGCGAAAAACCACGACACCTGACAGAGGAAACAGGAGGTTCCGCATGGAACGCACGGCCTCGGAGAAGTTGCTCGCCTCCGCTTGACCGCTGCCTACCTGTGACGTGCCGCGGACTCCGAAATAAAGAAGCGCCGAGGCCCCGGCGCCGCCGGCCATCAGCCAAGGCGTCCCTTCCAGTCCGAGAACGGCGATCGCACTCACCAGGATGATTGGCCCGAGGGTGCGGCCGAGCTCGCCTCCAACCATCCAGAAGCCCATGCTGGACCCCAGACGATGCCCGGAGAGGCGGCCTGCAATCACCGGCGCAAGCGAGTGCAACACCGCGGCAGAGACCCCGGCCGTTAGCAGAAGCAGGGCGATGACTGCGTAACTCGAAGCGACGCCGAGTAGGCTCATGCAGGCCGCGGTCACCGCCGGGGTCAGGACAACACAGACGCGCAGGTCGTACCGGTCTCCCAAGTGGCCGACGACGGGTTGTAGCAGCGACGGGCCCTGGAGGAAGACGGTGAGGAGACCGGCCTCGGCCTTGGCGAGGGAGAGCTTTTCGATGAACACGGGCAGCAGGGGAGGCAGGAACGCACTGTAGCTGTCGTGTGCCGCGTGAGCAGCGGCGATGGTGACGACCCTGGAGGTCCGCGGGTCGTGCGACGGGTCTGATCTGAGTTCACTCACGCGACCGCTACCGTAACAAAGCTCGACGATAGGGTCTTGCGCAGTACCTCTTCCGATGCAGATTTTCCGCGAGCCGAACCGCCTCTTGACATTCGCCTGTAATGAGCATATGTTCGTAATTGGGAGGCGAAGTGGCACGACCGGAGAAGATCAGACGGGTCGGATGCGCGGCCGGAGGCAGGGCGTTCAAGCCTGTCGGCCGTCCGGTCGACGGCCTCGGAATCGAAGAGCTGCGACTGGATGAGCTCGAGGCTCTGCGGCTCGCCGACCTCGAGGGGCTCTACCAGGAAGCTGCCGCGGAACGGATGGGCGTTTCCCGGCCGACCTTTGCCCGCATCCTCGCCCGCGCCAGGTTGGCCGTCGCAAGGGCGCTGATCGAGGAGCGCGTGCTGGTGGTCGGCGAGGGGCCGGTGGTAGCGGCTTCCGACGAGCCCTTCCCCTGCCCGGTCCACGACGGTGGCCGCAGGCGGGGACAGGGTTGCCGGTGCCGAAACCAGCAGGGTGGTAGCGGACGCGGGCGAGGCCCGCGCTGAATAAACAGAAAACGGAGGAGACGAGAAGATGAAAATCGCGATTCCAGTACACCAGGGACGGTTCAGCGAGCATTTTGGCGGCGCCGAGGAGTTCGCCTTTTACACCGTGGACGAGGCGAACCGCACGCTCGGAGAGCGGCTGCTCGGCGCTCCACCGGAGCACGGACGGGGGATTTTCCCCATGTGGTTGCGCCAGCAGGGCGCCACCGTTGTCCTGGCCGGGGGCATGGGCCCGCGCGCCGCCGGCATCCTTACCCAGCACGGCATCGAGGTGGTGACCGGTATCCGGGGAGAGGATCCCGATGCTGTCGCCCGGGGCTACCTCGACGGCACCCTCGACGCGACCGGGGAGGTGTGCCACGAACACGGTTATCACGACTGTGGCCACGATCACGCTCAACCCGGCCGCGGTGGATGTCACGACGATTGAGAGGGCGCGAAACACGCGCTCGTCTCGAAGGAGGTTGATCATGCCGAAACGAGACAAGGGCCAGGGACGAGGTCAGGGAATGCAGGCGGGCCGGGGAACCGGCCAGGGAAGCGGACGTGGCGGCAGTGGAGAAGGCGGCGGGATGGGTGGTGGTGGATTTTGTGTCTGCCCCAAGTGTGGACGACGGGTCCCTCACCAACCCGGGACACCGTGTCTTCAGGAGCGTTGCCCCACCTGTAACGTGGCGATGGTGCGTGAAGGCTCGCCCCATCACCAGGAGATCGAAAGCCGTCGCGCCGAGCGTGAGCCGGAGCGCTGAAAGGAGGGTATGACCATGCCAGGAGGAGATCGAACTGGACCGATGGGAGGAGGGCCGATGACCGGCGGTGGTTTCGGCTACTGCGGCGGCGCCTCGTACCCGCGGGGCTTCTCGCGGAGTAGCTTCGGGGGTCGGCAAGGCGGCTTCGGCCGCGGGGGCGGTCGCGGCTGGCGGAACCGCTTCTGGGCCACGGGACGAACGGGTTGGCAGCGGGCTGTTGACTGGGAGGATCCGATTCGGCCGCGGGACGTCGCTGCCGAGCGGAGCGATCTCCGGCAGGAAACCGCTGTGCTCGAAGCCGAGCTGCAGCGCCTCAGGGCGCGCATCGAGGAGCTCGAATCCCCCGCCTCGGAGTAGGACGAGAAAACACGGCCCCCGCCTGACAAGCCGGGCCAGCGAAGGATGAGGGCCGAGCAACGCGCGCGATGGCCCGCCATCAGATGTGTTGAGATCGCGGGTTGGCAGCGGCGCCCTTGCGAGCGATACTTGTGGTGATGTTTGGAGGCCGACATGGCCGGTAAGATCCTCGTGATTGACGACGAAGAAGATGTGCGGACGTTCCTCAGCAGTGTTCTCGAAAGGGAGGGGTACGAGACCGTCGTTGCCGCCGACGGCGTCGAGGCATTCGACATTGTCGAACGGGAGAAACCCTCAGTCGTGATTCTCGACCTCCAGATGCCGAATCAGACGGGGACTCAGTTTTACCGGAGGCTCGTTCATCACCATGAATTTGCGGAGATTCCGGTGATCGTCGTCAGCGGTATCGCCGGAAGGCATCTGGCAGTGAGGGAACCGTTTGCAATTTTCGACAAGCCGATCGATCAGGACGAGTTTGTGGCTGCAGTAGAGAGGGCCCTCGGGGATAACGGCTGACTCCGCCAGCAGCAGAAAGTTGGTGAGATATGCAGGCTAGGGTTCGACATCTTCGATTCCCAGGGTCTCAATCACCCTCTTGAGCGTGTTCAGGTCCACCTCCTCGATGCGTGAGGCGATTCGATTTCGGAGACCGTCCACCTCCTCGTGAAGCGGTTCTTCCTCGAGGGGCGCAAGGCCGAGGATCTTCATTACGTTGTGGAGAAAACGCTGCGGTTTGACCGGCTTTTCGAGGTAGGTAAGGGGACCGGTCATGGTCCTGTCCGAGAAGATCTCCTCAAAGTCGCCTTTGCCGAGGTCGTCACGGGCGTGTGCGGTAACGATCATGATCGGGATCTTCGCCCACTGTCGGTTCTTGCGGAGTTCGTATAGGAACCTGATGCCCGATTTTTCGGGCATCACGAGGTCGAGGGAAATGAAGTCGGGCTCGTGCTCCCGCACCGCCTTCAGGGCTTCCTGGCCGTTGGACGCGGTGACGACGTGAAAACCGGCGCGCTCGAGAATGCCTGAGAAATAGGTGACGACATCCGGCTCGTCGTCGACGATGAGAACGGTCTTGTCTTCGGGGCGGGTCATCTCTCGCTAACCTCCGTCTGTGGTATCGCCACCCCCCACGGCCGGCGCAGGCAACCGATGCCGGGGAAGGGTGATCCGAAATGTCGAGCCGCTACCGGGCTTGGATTCGATGTCCACGGATCCCCCGTGTTCCTGCACGATCTTCTTCGTTACCAGAAGCCCGAGGCCGGTGCCTTCGGTGCCCTTGGTGGTGAAGAAGCTGGTGAAGACCTTTCGCTTGATCTCATAGTCCATCCCGCAACCGTTGTCCTCGACCTCGTACTCCAGGCTGCCGTCCCGGTCGCGGGTGCGGACGATCACGCGGTCCCCACCCGCATCGCTCACGAGACAGGCGTCGATCGCATTGGAGATGAGGTTGGCGAGGCAGCGTTGGATGCCCTCGGCGTCGAGGTTCGCCTCCGAGATGCCTTCCTGGAACTGGGCGTCGATCGTCACCCCCCGTTCTCGGGCGGCCTCGCTGAACAGCGCCACCGCCTCGTACGCCAGACGGTTGGGGTCGGTGGGGGCGACGACCGCCACCCGCCCCTTTGCAAAGCTCAGGAACTCTCGCACGAAGGTCGTTATCTTGTGGAAGTTGCGGTCGAGCATCTTCCACCCCTCCTCGAGCTTGTCACGCCGATCGTCCTCGATTCCCCAACGCACCAGAAACATGCCACCCTCGAGACCGGTGAGGATGTTTTTGACGCCGTGGGCGAGGCCAGCCACCGTCTGACCGACGGCAGCCAGTCGTTCCGCATCCAGTTTCTCTTGCTCGAGCCGCTTGACCGCCCGAAGGTCCTGTAGGAAGCCGGCGGTGCCGAGGACCTTGTCACCGTTCCTCACCACGACACCAGCGAATCGGATCGGGATCTCATGTTTGCCGACTCGAATCGTCGTCTCAGGCAAGATGCAGCTCAACCCTCCGCCCTCCCCGAGTTCGAGAAATTTGGTTGGGTACACGCGTACGAGATCGGTGCTGCCACGCAGCTCCTCAGCGGTCACTTCCAGCAGCTGCTCTGCTGCCGGATTGATCACCGTAATTCGCCGTTCCGCGTCGGCAGCCACGAATCCATCGAACGACTGATCGATCATGCTGGCGAGGAATTGGCGTTCGCGAACCAGCTCCGTCTCGAGGGTCTTGACCTCGCTGATGTCGTGCAGGATCTCGATGACATACTCGATCGGCTCGCCCACGCGGGCGAGGGGGGCGGTAGTCACAACGTAGCGCGCCAGCGTGCCGTCCTGACGGACACCACTCGACTCGTGGGTGTGGACCTTTCCGTCCGCGAAGCTGCGCAGGGCCGGACAGTCGTCGCATTGCTCCGCGCTGTGTTGGTACACTTCGCGACAGAGCTTGCCCTCGTGATCACCGAAGGTCGAGCGCAGGAGCTTGTTGGCGCGGACGATCCGCAGGTCGCGGTCGAGCACTGCCACGTAGCAGGGGGCCCGCTCGAAGAGGATCTGGTGCTCGCGCTCGAGCGCCGTGCTTTCGGTGACGTCGGTGGCCATCTGCATGAGGTACTCGACTCGTCCATGATCGCCGGGAATGGGAACCAGACGGACCACGTAGTGACCGCGACGGCCCTCCTTGTTGAGCCATACGTCATCGGTGGTCCGCGGCTGGGCGTCGACGAAGACTTTGGCGGCGTGGCAACCTTTGCAACGGGCGCTGCGACCCTTGAGCACGTCGTAGCATGCGCGGTCGTGCCACGTGCCGAATATCTCGGTGAAGCGCTGGTTTGTCTCGACCACTCGGTATTTGCGGTCGATGATGGCGATCGCCTGCGGCACCTGGTCGAAGAGGTGGGAGCCGATCCATGTGCCCAGGAGGTCTTCAGCCATCACCGCCTCCCCATTTTCCGTGCCACTTCGACGACGGTTTCGAGGAAGGCTTTGGCGTCCGGCGGCTTCTCGATATAGCCGTCGGGCTCGGGCATGGTTTCCTCGCCGGCCGCCGGCGCGACCGCCATCAGCTCGGGTCTGAGGGCGGTGATGAAGATCACCGGCGTGTCAGCGACCTCGGGGTCGGAACGGATCCTTCTGAAGAGCGCGATGCCGGTCTCCTCCGGCATCACGATGTCGATGCAGGCCACATCCGGCCTTTCCTGCTTGATTAGAGCGAAGCCCTCGGCGGCATTCAACGCCACGTGAGCGCGGTGTCCGCGCTGCTCGAGCACGGCGGCGAGGTAGGTCAGCACGTCGGGCTCGTCGTCGACCACGAGCACCGACAGCGGCCGTTCCGGTGGCGGACAGCGCGCGCCCGCCATCACCCAGCGCTCCTGAACGGCACCGGCCCGTCGAGATGGCAGGTGACGCAGTCCGGGTGGTGGGGACGGTTGAGCTCGGCCGCCTTCTTTTTGTGACACGAGATGCAGACGCCATGCAGGGCATCCACATAGCCGCCCGCCAGTCGGGCGCGGTCCTTGCCCTCGAGCTCGACGGTCGCGCCCTTGCGGCGCATCTCCAAATGGTCGCGGTGGCAGCCCTCGGCGGTGCACGACGCGGTGTGCTCGGAAGTGTGCGCACCATTGGGGTCGAGGTGACAAGCTGCGCACGGGTTGCCGCTGCCCATTCTCTTCAGATCGGCGACGTGACGGTCATGGTCGAAGATGTCGGTCGCCGACCATTGATCACGGTGACAGACCCAGCACGGCGTGTCGGTGTCCAGGGGCTCGTCCAGGTGATGGCACAGCACGCAGGAGTCCTTGTCTCCCAGCTTGTCGATGTGCATCTGGTGCTTGAACTCGACCGAGATCCCGTTTCGATCACCATCGATCAGCATCACCACGCTGCCGCGGGCGCGCTGCACCGGCGCCGGGACGGCGCCCGCGCCGTAGAGAGCCTGGTGTGGCAGGAAGGCGAAGACAACCGCCGCTGCGACGATGAAGGCCAACGAGTTGCGTTTGAATGCGGCCAGCAGGGAATCTCCAAGCCAAACGCCCGAAGCGGGATCGCGTGCTGGGGGAGCGAAGCTCGGGTCGGCTCGCTCGAGTACCGGCTCCGGCTGCCACACCTCGTAGTGCTCGACCAGGAACATCCAGATGAGGACGGCGATGCCCGGAACGAGGCCGAAGCTCATCAGGAGCTCGAGCCCTGACGGGAAGTAGTGGGTTCCGGTCGGGGTGATGGTTGCCAGGCCGGCCACCGTCAGCCGGTTGAGCATGAATCCGCCGACGACGGTGAAGGCCATGGTCGCAAGCAGGGCGCGGCTGTTGCGAACGCGCCTGAGCTGAATGAGGAGCGATGGCAACAGCAGGAGCGCGAGGGTCTCGAACCAGAACAGTGCGGCGTTCCAGCTTCTCTCGATGAGGAAGTGGCCGTCGCCGCGGATCGTGAGATCGGTGAGGCGAATGGTGATGTAGAGCCACACGACCCACGCCATGACGCGGCCGATCGTCGGCAGCAGCTCATGATCGAGCTTGCGCCGGTAGAGCAGGTTGGCAACGTACGACTCCACGATCACGGCGCCGAGGCCCATCGCCACGCAGGAAACGAAGAACAGTACGTTGACGATCGGGCTGTAGAACAGCGGGTGTTGCCGGTGCGGGGTGATCGCGAAGAGCGTCCCCAGTGACGACTGGTGGAGGACCGACAGAGCGATCCCGAGGATCACGATCGGGATCCTGGCCGCAACCAGGAAGTGGTAGGCCGTATCGATCAGCCGGACCTGACGGTATTTTTCGAGCACGACCGGTGCAAATTCGAGGAGCAGCACGGTCAGGTACAGCATCACGCACCACGCCACCTCGAAGAGCGGCGATTGCGGGTTCCAGTAGAAAACCGGGCGCCAGATGTTCCACGGAATCCCGAGGTCAACAATGAGGCTGACCACGAAAAAGGTGTAGCCAAGCAGACCGAGCAGCACCGACCGCCGGGCGAGCTTGTGGTAGCGCTCGAGCTGGAAGATGTACACCGCTCCCGCAATCGTGAAACCGCCCGCGGCAAAGGCGACGCCGGCCAGCTTGAGGCCGATCCACAGGCCCCAGGGGGTGAGGTCGCTGAGGTTGGTGGTGGCACCGAGACCGTTGCCGAAGCGCGCTGCCAGGGCCACTGACGCGGCCCCAACCAGACTCCACAGCACGGTTTTTGTGACCCGCACCCTCACGGCTCACCTCCCTCCGGCGGCCCCTCGATTTCTTCGGGCGGCTCGCCATCCATCAGTCGCCGGCGCCGGTTGATGACCCAGTAGGTGCCAGCCATCACGGCGCAGACGCCGAAGAAGGTTGGTGGAACCGTGACCATGATGCGTTCCGTCTTCTCCGGAAACGGCTCCTCGCCGAGTGGTTTGAAGGAGTGCCAGAGGACCGACGAAAGGTCGATGCTCGACAGGTAGAGCACACTTGTGCCGCCGACCTCGTGCTCCCCCCAGATGCGGCCCTCGAAGTACTTCCCGGGGTTTTTGGCGATGCGGTGTCTGGCCTCCCGCAGTGCCTCTTCGCGATCCCTGAAAAAGACCGTAGCGTGCTCCGGACATGCGGCGGTACAGGCCGGCTGCTCGATCTCGCCCTTGGCCATCGCCTCGAAGCACAGGTTGCACTTGCGGATGTGGGGCACGGCGCTCTCCCACTCGTAACGCGGGATGCCGAAGGGGCATGCCATCATGCAGTAACGGCAGCCCATGCAGATCTCGGTGTCGTAGATGACCGGGCCCGCGTCGGTCTTTTGGAGGGCGCCGACCGGACACGCGGAGGCGCAGGCCGGGTCAAGGCATTGACGGCACTGCAGGCGCACAAAGCAGTCCGGCACCGGCCGCACCACCGAGCAAAAACGGTTCTCGTTCAGCCCGTCGGCCTCCCGCCAGCGGTAGTGGACGTCCTCGCCGAGGTGGTTGATTTCGACGCAGGCGTCGACGCACTTGTCGCAACCGGTGCACAGGGTGGTGTCGGTGAGGATCGCGGAGCTCATATGGCACGTCCTTCCGTGCCGATCTGCCTCGCTACCCGCTCGGGGTAATCCGGCGGGAACCGCCATGCCAGCTCCGAGGGAAGCTGCGACAGCGGCAACAGCACCATGTGGGTGAGCTTGGTGAACGGCACCATCAGAATGCAGAGGTCCGCACCGAGGATGTGGACGAGGAGGGTGGGGTTGTAGGGAAACGGGTTGAGCGTGGGGTGGGCCGCGAGGAACCCTGATAGGAACGGGACCATGATCAGCGCCGGAATCAGATAATCCTGCAGACGGCTGATCCCGCGTGCGGCGCCGCTGCCGACCCGGCCCGAGATCAGCACCAGCAGCGCGGCCACGGTCGTCAGGGTCAGCACGTCAGCGGCCATCATCGGCAACGCCCACCACTCGATGCCGATGCTCTTCTCCAGCAGCCGGATGTGCGCCAGGAGGAAGACCGGCACCACGATCACGCAGATGTGGAAGATCACCGACATCAACGAGTAGAACCACCGCTGGCGAAGGTGGCGAACCGGCACCAACCAGTCGAAGGTCTGGCGCGCAGCCCGGCGCCACGACACGTTCTTGTCGTCAGAAAGTCGGTAGGCGCGAACCAGGCCCCAGACCGTCACTACGAGGTGCCGACCGAGGCCGAGCACCATCACCGCGAAGCTGAGACGGAACAGCGGGCCGCGTGCAAGGGCCAGCCATTCAGCCATTTTCGACCGCTCCTTTCCAGTCCGTCGCCGTCTTGGCGGCGGCGGCGCGATCCGCCGCCGGTTTCGCACCGGGGATCTCGATCGCCCTCAAGATCAGGTCGTGGAGGCCTACCACGTCGACGTTCTCGAGCTCGTGGTCCTCGACGATCTCGCGCAGCTGCTTCTTGCAGTTGGCGCACGGCGCAACCACGTAGCGCGCACCGGTAGCGCGGATCTGGTCGGCCTTTTTCTTGCCGCCGATACCAGTTCGGTACTCCCGCATCTCGTCGATCGAGACTGTGCCGCCGCCGCCGCCGCAGCAGTAGTTGTGCCTTCCGCGCGGCGCCATCTCGACGAAGTTCCGGCAGAAGGAACGGAGGATCTCGCGCGGTCGATCGACGATCCACCCCCTGCGGGCGATGTTGCACGGGTCGTGGTAGGTGACGACGTCGGTGATGATGTCGGGGTTGAGCTGGAGCCGGCCCTCGGTGAGCATGCGGTGGGTCCACTCCATGCAGTTGACCACCTCGGGTGGGTCGGGACCGCCGAAGACCGGCACGAAGTCCTTGGCCGAGCGCGAGGCGTGGCCGCACTCACCGATCATGATCTTGGTCCCTCCGAGGCGGTGCACCTCCGCCACCAGTTGCTGGATGATCCGGCGCAGGTAGCGATCGTTGACGAAAAGCCCGTAGTTGATACCGTCGAAGTTGCCGGTGCCTATCGTCCATGAACATCCGGTGGCGTGAAAGACCGCAGCGTTGCCCATCAGGGTATCGGCCTCGAGCAGGAAGTCGCTGACCGCCGGGAAGAAGACATACTCAGCCCCTTCGACGTCGATCGGGACCTTGATCTTGTCGTACTCGAGCTGCTCGGTCAGCTCTTCCTCGAGGAACTCGCTGGTATCGGCCATCGCCGCCACCGGGATGGCCGAGGTGTTGTGGGTGGCGCCCTCGAGCTGCTCGCGCACGGCGACCACCAGGGCCTTCGGCACGACCCCGATCTCGGTCAGGATATGGCGCATGAGGTGGGTCATCAGGGCGTGGTCGATACCGAGCGGACACTCGATCGTGCAACGCCTGCACGCTGTACAGTGATAGATGGACTCCGCCATCTCGTCGATGTGCCGGTCAGTCAGCTCCCACGCATGGCCGAGACGGGCGCGCAGCATCCCTGAAACCGTGAAGTAGCGACGGTAAATCTTGAGGATGAGCTCGGTGCGATAGCAGGGGACGTCGTGCGGATCGCCGGTCGTGTCGTAGATCGGACACACCTCGGCGCAACGCGAGCATTTGGTGCTGATCTTCGAATACAGCTCCAGCCAGTGTCCGTAGGTGCCGTGCCGGAGCATCGCCGCCATGACGTCGAGGAACTTCCGCGGGCGGTCGGTCTCGTCGTACGGCTCAAGGTAGTACGAGTAACGGCGCTTGGACACCGGATCTGAAGATTCTCGGATTTGTGGTTCCTGTATTTTCTCATCGGTTTTGAGAACCGGCTCAGCAGCCATGAAACCTCCTGCGATCGAATGCCAGGCAATCTCGCGTCGACTCAACTTCACGCAAAAATCAGGCCAGCACGGAAATGCCGTGTTTTTCGACGGATCACTTTGAGAGGCGGAGGCCGAGAAGACGTCTCCTGCGCATCTTTCGAGCGAACTCGGCCGAACGCGTGAATGGAAAACTCTCTTTCATCAAAGATGTAACCCGTCCCCTACTGGCTGAGGAAAAGGAGCAGAATACTCTGTTTGCGTGCGTGATACTGTTGGATAACGCGACGATCGAGGGCATTTCACCGGACCGTGGGGTTGACGCCTACTTTTTGCACGATGATCCGCTTCTGAGAGCGAGCTTTGACACTGCCGCCCGATCAGCCGAACACCGTCGCTGTCTGCGACCTGCCCCTCCGCCGGGGTGGTCGAAAGATCTCGATCGCTGTTACGGCTACTCGCTCGGCTTCCACTCCTTCCAGACGTTGCCGACCAGGTGCGGGCCGGGTTTCAAGACCGGGTCTCCCGGCATCCAACCGGCGGGCGTTGCCTCGGCGCCCCCGCTGGCGCGGACAACCTGGAATGCCTGCACCTGCCGAATTGTCTCGGCAATGCGGCGTCCCACCGGTGGCGTCAGCACTTCCATGGCCTGGATCACGCCGTCTGGATCGATGATGAATCGACCGCGCAGCTCGATCCCCTGGGTCTCGTCATAAACGGCGTAGGCCCTGCCGATGTTTCCGGCCTGGTCCGAAAGCATGTGGAAAGGGACCCCGCCGTCGACCATTTTCGAGAGTTCATGGTCGTTCCACATCTTGTGGACGAAGTGGCTGTCGACACTGACCGAGAACACCTCGCACCCGAGATTCTGCAGCTCCTGATACTTGTCGGCGACCGCCGACACCTCGGTCGCTCAAACAAAGGTGAAGTCACCGGGGTAGAAGCACAGTAAGATCCACTTGCCAAAGTATTCGGAAAGCTGCACGTTGGCGAAGCTGCCGTTGAAATAGGCCGGAGCGTTGAAATCGGGCGCTTTTTGACCGACGCGTGCTGTCATGAAATCCCCCTTGACCGGTTGCGTGCTTGTTGGTGCTTCTGGAGCCTCGGGCGAAGGTTCGCCCAGAACGGCCCCGGTCACTCGTGCGCATCCCTCGGGTTGGTCTGCCATACGACCTCCTTATGGTTGATCATGATATGATCCGCTGACACTTCTATCAATTAACTTACTGATGTATATATAGTTTGCACAACTGCACATACGAAAAATCGGAGTCGAACCCTCGTGCTCGGCGGACTGTGTGTACATCGTCAGTCGTAGCTCTTACGCATCGTCTCGTCGGTCAGGGTCCATCGAAGCCTCTCCCTCCATACCGGTGAGTCCCACGTCGCGAGGATCTGATGCGTTTCGTAGTAGTTCTGAGGAATGGGGTGCGTCCCGAGCACCACCTCCATGCCGTATCTCACCTCGATGAATTTCTGGAAGTCGTCGATGAAGGGACACGGTGGATAGCCGACCAGGAGACCCGTGGCGAGGTGGACCACCTCGGCCCCGTTTTTCTTCATCTCCGCCGGCGCATACTCGACGTTGCCTCCCGGGCATCCGTCGCAGGTGGTGTAGCCAACCAGCTCCGTTTCCTCACCCTGGTACCGGCTGAAGGCGCCTTGTCGTTGCTCGAGTGCTCGAAGACACTTCCCCCCGGCGCACCTTCGCCAGCGGTCACAAATGATGATGCCGATCTTTTTCATTCTGGGCACTCCTCTCGCTCATCGCCGACATATTGAACTCACGGCGTCGAGGACTTCGGGAAGGGCTTCGGCCAACCGTTCGATACCGTCGAGCGAAATACCCGCATAGCCGAAACGGATGCAGCCAGGTGCCCCGAATGCGCTCCCGGGGATAGCGCTGAAGCGTCCAATGTCGATGGCTGAGTCGATGACAGCAAGGTCGTCCTCCAGACCTTCGGGGAGGCGTGCAAGAAGCGCGATGCCTCCCAGGGGCAAACCGCCGTGGCGTGATTCGATCTTGAAGCCGGCCGAACTGAGCACCTCGACCATTGCATCGCGACGACTCCGGAGTTCTTCTTTGATGGCGGAGAGTATTTGCGGTGGCCTGCCGGCCTCCAGATCAACGACGTCGGCCTCCAACATCTCGGTCGCCAGCCGCTGGCCGAGGACGTTGGGCGAAGACGAGGTGGATCGGATCAAACGCGGCATCCACTCACCGCTGAAGGTTGTGTCAGCGCTGAGAACGTAGCCTGTGCGGGCGCCCGGAATCAAGTACTCCTTGGATGCGGCGCCGACGACCAGCGTGCGTTCCGGTGCAAACGCGAGCATGGTCCGCGGCGTGTCGTCATAGCGGATCCAGTTGTAGACCTCGTCTGATACCAGGACGAGACCGCGCTCTCGCGCGAGATCCGCGAGCGCCGCCAGTTCGTCATCGGAGAGCACGTCCCCGGTCGGGTTTGCCGGAAAGTTGACGAGCAGCGTGCGAATGTCTGACGCTTCGATAGCGGCGGTGAGACCAGCCGCGTCGAACGTGCCGTCGCGCGCGAAAAAGTCGAGGGTGACGGCCTCGCCGCCCGCATGCGCGATGATGTTGCGGTAGTTCCCCCAGCAAAACCGCTGAACCCCGACGGCGCGGCCAGGCGCCAGCAACCGCATGAGGATTGCGACGCCCTCGGTCGCCCCGGACACGATTGCCACGTGGTCGGCCTCGAGCCCTTTTTCGGGCAGATCGTTATGTCCGGGCAGGTCGTACGCGAGGGTCCAGAAACGCGCGACGAGACTGCGCAACTCGGGAAGACCTGAGGATGGACCGTAGTAGACCTCGCGATCCGGCATCACACCGACGACCTGCCCCTGATCGCCACGGATGAAACCCGGGTGCTGTGCGGCAGCCGCCTTGGCCCTGGCGGCGATCTGAGGAATCACCGCTGCCGAGGTCACAGTGTTCCGCATCGCCTGCGGCATGGCCTCCCAGGCGAGCCTGAGGATCGGTCGGGCTGCGTCCGGTGGCGGTGCTGAGCTCATGGTCCCTCCTTGTGCCATCTGTGTGCAAGCGACAGCCGGCAGCGCTCTTTCCCGTGCCGTTCAGTCACTCGAAGTAATTGATCTTGCAGCCACATCCGTCCCACATCCGTTCGTAACTGCGAAGTCGGTCGCTGACAAAATCGTTGGCTTTCTCGATCGACGGCATCCGACGAGCGAATGCGTTCCCCTCCGGTGTCTCTTCCTGGACAAGGATGACGCCGTCGACCGACAGAATACGGATCCAACCGGCGACACAGGTGTCATCCTGGCGAAGTACCTCAGCCGCTTCCAGAATTTCGATGAGGGTTTCGCGATCGATTGGAAGCGGGGCTGGGGACTGGAGCTTGGCAACCAGCTCCTGGTTATTCACGGTTTTCTCCTCCGGTTGATTTTGTTGGTGGCATCGGTGGCGATGCCTCCGAAGACAACTGCGCCGAGAGTGAGCGGCATCGAGTTCTCGTCAATTTGTTTTTCCATTCTCACCCAAGATCGCTTCTACCGCGATGCGGCCAGCCTGGGTCGCATCGAAAATTTGACCAGGTTCGTCCGCATCGCCGATCACCGTCACCGGCAGGCCCGCCGCGCGCAGCCCTTCCGACAAAGGGTCATAAGATGCATGACCAATGGCCACCAGCACCGAATCGAAGTGGCCGAGGGATCTCTCGTGACCGTCGTCTGCAGTGTCGACGATTGCCTCGTCGCCCTTCATACGCACCAGCCGCGTCTTGGTGTGAATCGTCACAGGCAGTCCCTGCAGCCGTTTCTGGATCATTTTTCGGGTGATGGCCTCCATGTCTCGAGCCGTATCGTCGAGCAACTCGACCACGACCACCTGGTGGTCCGTCAGGCCCAGGTGCTCGGCCATTTCGATTCCCACCAAACCCCCGCCGAGGATGAGCACTTTGCGGCCGACCTCGCGTTCTCCCCTGAGGACCTGTTCTGCGGTCAGTGGGTCGTCGAGGCCGGGGATTGAAGGAATGAATGGGCTCGAGCCGGTCGCCACGATCGTGTGGTCCGGCTCAAGGCTGGTGATCACATCGACGGTGGCCTCGATGCCGGTCCGGACCTCCACGCCAATTCGTTCGACCAGGCTGACCAGCGATTGCAAGGGTCTGGCCATCGCGTCCTTGCCGGTCGTGAGTGGTGCGAGTGAAAACTGGCCGCCGAGAGAGTCGCGGCGCTCGAGCAGCGTCACCTGGGCACCGGCGCTGTAGCCGGTAAGTGCTGCCTCCATCCCGGCCGGACCACCGCCCACGACAACCAGCCGCATGTCCACCGCCGCGGCGGGAGGCGCCACCTCTGATTCCCGGCCGATCTCCGGGTTGACGATACATCCAATGGGCCCGCCAGCCTTCACCTTGGCCAGACACCCCTGGAGGCAAGCGCCACAGGAGATGATGTCCTCCTCTCGTCCCTCTCGCATTTTCTTCGGCAAATCCGGATCGGCTACGAGCGGCCGGCCAAGGGCGATGGCGTCAGCCATGTTCGTTTCCAAAACCTCCTTGATGCGCGCCGGTTCGCCGAGCCTCCCGGCAACAATGACCGGGATGGACACCGTGCTGCGAATTCGGGCCGCCAGGCTTTCGTTGATGCCTTGCGGAAGGGCCATGTGCTGGTAGTACCAGGGGGGGCTATCACAGGCGGATCCGGTCACGATGTGCAGAGCGTGGGCGCCCCACAGCTCGAGACGCCTCGCCAACGCGATCGCGTCGTCGATGGCAAGACCCCCGTCAGACTTTTCGTCGGCTGACAGCCGGGCGGTGAGGGCCATTCCGTCGCCGATGGCGTTGCCGACGGCGACCACCATTTCGTGAATGAATCGCCAGCGATCTTCCCCTATTGGGCCGAAGTCATCACTGCGGAGATTCGTCCTGCGCGACAGGAACTGAGCCGGAAGGTAGCCGAGTCCGAGCTGCATCTCCACGCCGTCGAATCCAGCCTCTCGCGCTCGACGTGCGGCATTTCGGTACGCTTCGAGGACAACAGCGATCCGATCGGTGGACATGGGCTCCGGCGTGGCACCGCTCGTCGGACACGTCACCGCCGAAGGCGCTTCGGGTGTACCACCGATCACCTTCGGGTTGGCGGCGCGGCCGGCGTGGTTGAGGTGGGCAAAAGCCAGCGAGCCACACTCTTGAATTGCAGTGGCCACTCGGCGCAAGCCGTCGATCGCGACATCACGATCTGCGGCGAGCTGCCGAGGGTGTTCCCGGCCTTTAGGATCCACGAATAGCGGCTCGACGATGATCAGCCCCGCACCGCCTTCGGCTCGTCGCCGGTAGTAGGCAACGTGCCTTGAACAGACCAACCCGTCCGGTCCGCCGAGCGCGGTCTTGACAGGCGCCATGGCAAGCCTGTTAGGCATCTCGACAGGGCCTGTCTGAATCGGCGTGAACGGTGTGACAGTCATCGGTGCGCCGCCAGCATGCGGGCGGAGATCGGTGGCGCGCCGGCGAGCGGAACGGCAATCTTCATAAGGCTTTCCTCTTTCGGACTGGTCTCGAAACGGTGTGAACATCGGGTTGTGCGTCGACGGCCAGAATCGGTTCGATGGCGCGGGCAAATGCTTTGGCCGTCGGACTGGTGGCCGGATCGGCCGCAAAGGGTGTCCCCGAATCGCCGCAGTCCACGATCTTCGGGTCGATGGGGATGCTGCCGAGGAACCGCAAGCCTGTCGCCTTTGCCAGCTTTTCACCGCCACCGGATTTGAAGAGCTCGATCCGGTGGCCGCAGGCTGGGCACGCCAGGCCGCTCATGTTCTCCAGAATCCCGATGATTGGGAGATTCACCTCGTTGCAGAAGTTCACCGACCTCCGTACGTCGGCGACGGCAAGATCCTGGGGGGTCGTGACCAACACGGCCAATACCCTCGGCCGTACCAGCTCTGCGACGGCCAGCGGCTCGTCGCCGGTACCGGGTGGCGCATCGATGACCAGGAAGTCGAGCTCCCCCCAGTCGACCTGCTGCAGGAATTGACGAATCAGGTGGTATTTCCGCGGGCCTCTCCAGACGACCGGGGTGTCCTCCCGCGGCAGGAGGAAGCCGATCGACATCACTTTGACGCCCTTGACCGATTTGACGGGGTGGAGAACTTCGTCATCGCCCAGGGCCGGCAGCCCGTCCAAACCCATGAGCTTGGGAATGCTCGGCCCGTGGACGTCGACGTCCAACAGCCCGACCCTCTTGCCCGCACCTGCGAGAGCCGTTGCGAGGTTGGCCGCCACCGTGCTCTTTCCGACCCCGCCCTTACCGGACAGCACGAGAAGCTTGTGGCTGATCTGTTCCATCCGTTCGCGCAGAATCCGGTCCGCGAGATCTCGCTCGGAGCGGTCTTTGACGGGAAGCTCGGTGCGTGGTTCTTTTCCCATGCCTTTATGCCTCCGAAACGTAGAACTCATCTTCGTCGAACGCTTCCTGCAGGTTGTTCCAGACCTCGGTGATGTCCGCGGCCGCGCCGTTACTCGAGTGCTCGACAACCGGCAGCCCCCAGATCTGCGCTTGGGTGACAGCGGGGTCAAAGCGGACGCGGCCGGCAAACCCCGCCCCCAGCTTCTGCGCGTGCTTTTCCGCCTGCACGGCGATTTTTTCGTTGATGTCATATCGGTTGACGACGATCTTCGTGGGAATTCCAAAATGACTCGTGAGACGAATGACCCGCTCGAGATCGTGGAGGCCGCTGAGGGTCGGTTCGGTGACAACGAGCACGAGATCCGCACCGGTGATCGATGCGATGACGGGGCAGCCGATACCCGGAGCTCCGTCGATGATCACGAGGTCGATGTTTCGAATTCTCGCGGCCTTGCGTGCCTCGGTTCGAAGGAGGCTCACCAACTTGCCCGAGTTTTCGCCGGCGGCCTTCAGTCGCGCGTGGACCATCGGCCCGAGACGGGTTTCCGAGAAATACCATTCGCCGTCGATCGTGTCGACAAAACCGATGGCGTCTTCCGGACAGAACCACACGCACACCCCGCACCCTTCGCACGCAATGGTGTCGACTGAGAAGGTTGAAGAGTCAGAGCAGATGGCATCAAACCGGCAGAGGTCCTCACAGGTGCCGCAATCTGTGCACCGGTCGCCGTCGATCAACGCACGCTTGCCGCCCGAAAAATCGTTGCGGGACACCAGCGATGACTGCACGACCAGGTGCAGGTCAGCGGCGTCAACGTCGCAGTCGGCCAGGACCGCTCTTCCGGCGAGTGCCGCAAACGATGCCACGAGAGATGTCTTGCCCGTTCCTCCCTTGCCGCTGATGACCACGAGCTGTTTCATGTCGAATCCTCGATATGCGTCAGTAGAGAGCGGTACCGGTCACGCATTTCCGGGTCCTTTTCCGATGCCAGCTCGCCTCGCGAGTAGGCCTCGGCGACGCGACGGCTGTCCGGGAACTCGGCGACGATTTCGACGCCCTTGCGACGGCAGAATTCTTCCGTCGCGGAGCCGTTCAAACCGGCTCGATTGATCACGACCTCACAGGGGATCTCGAGACTCTGTACGGTCTCCAAGGCGAGCTCGAGATCGTGCAGGCCAAACGGCGTCGGCTCCGTCACGAGCAGCACGTGGTCGCACCCCCTGACGGCCTCGACGACCGGACATGCCGTTCCCGGTGGGGCGTCGACGATCACCAGCTCAGCTTCAGGGGCCTCCGCCTTGACGGCACGGATGACCTGCGGGCTCATCGCCTCACCGATGTTGAGCAGGCCCTGGAAGTACCGCAATGACCCCGTGTGGCCCGCCATCAAGGTGGCGATCCCGCGCGGGACCTCGGTGATGGCCAACAGCGGACAGACCAGATTGCAGCCGCCGCAGGAATGGCAAAGCTCGGGGAAGACCAGAACCTTCTGGCCGACACAGACGATGGCGCTGAACTGGCAGATTTCGCCGCACATCCCACAGAGATCACAGACGACCGGATCGACCTTGGGCACGGCAACGGAGACCGGTTTACGCCAGTCCGCGATCGGTTTCAGAAAGATCTGACCGTTCGGTTCCTCGACATCGCAATCGAGATAGACAACCGACTTTTCTTGCCGCGCCGCCACCCAGGCCAGGTTCGTCGCGACGGTGGTCTTGCCGGTCCCGCCTTTGCCGCTTGCTATTGCGACTCTCACGAAAGTCCTCTCCCAGACCGATCAGTTTCTCGGTGTCTTCACCCTGCCCATTCCCCTGCCACGTCCCCTCCCCATTCCGCCGCCCATGCCACGGCCCGCTCCTCGACCCATACCCCTTCCTCCTCCAGGCGCGAAGTCGCCGGTTGCCGGCGTGGCGCCGTCGCTCACGGGAGGTTCGCCGCCACCTGCGGCGTATCTTTCCACCACCTGCCGGACCGTGCCGCTGCATCCGGTGACGATCCCGACTCCGGCCGCAGCCAGGGTTTCAGAGGCATTCGGACCGCATCGGCCGGTGAGAACAACCGAGACATCCCGCTCAATCAACAAGCGCGCCGCCTGGATTCCCGCGCCGGAACCACGTTCCGCATGGATGTTTTCGACCATGTCCTGGACAGCTCCCTCCGAGTCAGTAATGACGAAGCAGGGGCACCTTCCGAAACGTTCGTCCATCGGCGCGTCGAGCGAGCTTTCGGTTGCGCTGATCGCGATCCTCATATTCTGTCTCCCTTCATCCACTCGTGTTCTGAGGCTCGGACGGGGATGCGACCTGCGACGGATGAAACAGCTGCGACGCGGTTTTTTCATCACCGGTCGTCGACCGAACCCACCCACTGAATGCAACGACCCTGCCAAGGCCGGGTGGACCTGAGAAATGAAACCATCGTGTGAAATAGGGTGTACGAATTGAGCATGTTGGCGTTTTCAGGGGGACGACGATGCAGATTGCCTTGTTGGGAACGGCAGAAGAGACGCGAAACGCACTCTTCCTTCTCGTCACATGGTCTCAGAATCTGCAGGGAGCGGCCGACATGTGGGGCCTCGGACCGTGCGGGCGAGGCCAGAGACTCGAGCGAGTGCATCCGGGAAGATTCGAAAGCCTTCCGCTAACGGAACCTCGAAGTGAAACGTGGGCCAGTGTTCTACGAGATGAAATGGGGAGGAGGGCCCCGTCCTGAGGCGAATGCGCTCACGCCGCATCTCAGCTCACACCCTGGAGTCATCGTTGATATGGCGCATCAGGGACACAAACAGTGCCACGGCTATTGCCCCTTCAACTGCGGCCACGGAGCACGTGAGAAATCCGGGCTCGAAAGTTGAGTCAAAATCCGTCCCCAGTTCCGTGGTTGGCCGAATCTTTGGAATCCCCTGGACAGGCGCTGGTTTCAGAAGATGGATCGGGAGGCAGATCAGTCGTGCCAGTCATAGGCCGGCCACAACGACTCCGTCGGGTAGCCCCTGTCTTTCCATTCCGTGAGGGTGCCTTTGACATGCTCCACATTGGAGTACCCATGCTCGTCGAGTTCTTTTGCCGCCTCCTCGGCGCATTCCGGTGTAACGCAGTAGATCACGAGATGCACCGACTTGGGAAACAGAACACCGAGCTGGCCGAGAAGTTGATTTTTCGGGATGCAGTACGTCCCCTTGATCGCATCCATAGCGCAGACTGAGACGTTATTTGCAGCGTTCACGAGAACGAACGAATCCCCTCTGTCCATCTTGTCTTTGAGATCATCAATTTCGATGGCGGTAAGCATCTTCCCCTCCTTTCCGGTTCATCCTCCCGTTTCTCCGAACCCACTGCTCCAAAAGAGCAGCCCCTCCCCAGCGCCTGCCATTCATGAGATGTGTCCGCAATCTTCGTGCCAGCGGGCACGACCGTGCCCGTCATGCTCAAAAGCGTGTTTCGAGCTGTGTTCTCGCCCGCAATTACTATGCTCATGACGCTGCGATTCGCTCGTTCGTGGTCCTAAATGGCGAGCAATTCGCTCTTGTCTCGGTGAGCCCAAAGTCGTCGATGAGGTGAGAGGAACTGCGAATCGCTCTGTGAGACCGCCATCGCGGTTAGCCGCGAGTAGTTGGCAGGGATGTTGCTCAAGCCGATAACGGGCGGTGGAACTGCCCCCTCGGTCTGCAAAGCGCCGATTGGCGGGAGATCAGCCTCCCGTCCTCAAAAGATCTTTCATCTGCCGGGTCGGGTGGAAGGGAGGGAGGGAGGGAGAATGACTGCTTTGCTGGTGTTCACCGAAAGCCAACCACTCCTCGTGATGGTGTCTCGCGCGGCGGTCTCGGACGGTCGTTTGGAAGAGGGCCTGAGAAATAGGGGGATCAAGAAATTCATCGCCCACGAGGTGCCGCTGGAGTATCTCCGGAACGAGTATGGAGTGGCCTTCGAACTGATCGAGGCAGACATCCGCAACGGCGAGGACATTCGCGTCCTCGACTCGAGGGGGAGCCATATCTTTTCGAAAGTGCGGTTCGCCGACCTGGGACACGGCCTGCAATGCGATCTGCCGACGGGTTCCGCGATCGCTGAGCGGCACCGTGAAACTCCCCCGTAGGCGGGGATGGATTTCTCGATCAAGGTTAAATCATCGACACGGCGGGGCATTCCACCGTGTCCGCGGTTTTGTGCTGGGTGTCTTTGTGAATTTGAAGCTGTTGTGACGCCGAAGACCCAACAGCTCACCACCACGAGACGATCTTCAATTTGACGGCCGGATGGTCAGGTCAGACTGAAAGACCGGAAGGGCTCCGAGGGCCAAAAAGCCCTGGACGCGGGTTGCCGGCCGTTCTCTGATCCGGGAACTGGGTGTCCGCCGCGCACCAGAATCGTTTGCCGTAGCGTTCGATAATCCTGATTTTGCTGCTGTCGGCGAGGTTCGAGAGGGTTTCGAGCACCCGCCCCGGCACCCAGCGCGTCAGCATCCGTACGACCTCGACTTCCTGTAGGGGGTGTCGAGAGACGACGGCCAGGATGCCATCTACGAGCTCCCCGTCGATTCCAGTCTCCACGTCGACCTCGATCGGTTGAAGCACTCTCGCGACACTTCCGAAAATCGAGGAAGCGCGTTTCAATCCCTCCCGGCTCGGCATTTCCACCCACGGTTCGGCGGGAGGGCGGGTCGGCGTTGAAATATGGATTTCGTCCGGACCGACACGGTCCAGGACCGCAGAGATGTCGCGCAGGGCCTCGGTGGAATCGTTGATGCCGCCTAGGAGCATGACCTCCACCCAGAGGCACCCTTCGTACTCCTTTCGAAACTCCAACAGCCCGTCAACCTGCCGGTCAAAGGAGAAGTCGCGGTGAGGACGGTTAATCCTGGCGTACAGCGTTTCTGAACCTGCATCGAGGCTCGGAAGGACGGCGTCTGCGGCCGACAGCTCTTTCCGGACTTCCGGAAGGTAAAGGAGGGAGCCGTTCGTGATCACCGCCACCGGCAACTCGGACATGGACTTGACGAACCGAATCAGGGAACCGAGACGCGAGAACAGCGTGGTTTCACCTGATCCGACGAAAGTGATCCAGTTGATGGAGTCCGATCCGTTTTGGCTCAAAGTGGTGGCAACCTCTGCCAGCATGGCGCTCACACTGAAAAATGCCTTTCTTTTTCGTGCCAGGGGCCGGGTTCGACCCAGCTGGCAATAGACGCAGCTGAAGTTGCAGGTCTTGAGCGGCACCGGGTCGATACCGAGGGACCGCCCGAGACGGCGTGACGGCACGGGTCCGAACACATGTTTCATGGTCTGTCCTCCAGACTCATCACCGCGTCACCGGGAAACCCGAAGATTCGACCGATGATGCGATGAAGTCTCCGACAAAGACCGATGGCTGCGGCGGTTGCCCGGCGAACGAAATTTGGCGAGCTCCGTGTCGCCTGAGGCGAATGCCTCCACGATCTCCTCCACGGTCCCACATGTATCGGAAATCACCTCGATTCCTGACACCCACAACGTCGCTTCGAGAGGTGTGGAAACAGCAGCACAGATCAAGATATCGACGCCGAGTTTAACGAGCTTCGAGGCACGCGCTTCGTTTTCGAGCGTGTGGATCGTCTCGCGTGAAACCGTTCCGTCGATGATATCGACGACGCGGACTGATCTCGCGACGTCGAAAACAGGCGAAACCCGATCACTCCAAACGGGTATTGCGATTCTCATGGCACTCGAGATGCTTGCAACCTCGGTGCCAGCAGCCGTCATCTCGGAGAGGTGGCGGAATGACATTCCAATCAAGACAACAGCAAGGCCTCAACGTGGAGTTTTGGGAAAAGAGAAGCGAATCGCGCCTGATGCCGGAAAAAAGGAGAGCGATACGCACTGTTTCGGACTCTGAAGGGAGGCTGGCGCGAATCCAGCGATTCAGGGAAGGAAATCTCCGCTAGGGATTTCGTTCCTTCCTGTGACTGCGCCCGTCCCTTTCCGGCAGGTCGATTTCTAAATCCTTGATTTTTCGACGCAGGGTCGTTGGATGGATGCCGAGCTCTGCCGCTGCCGCCTTGCGGCTTCCCTCGTGGCGGCGAAGGGCATCGGCGATATGGAGGGCTTCTATCGATCTCAAAGTCGCTCCGGGATGCACCTCCATCGTTGGCAGCCCCGAGCTTTCGAGAATCTCCTGGGGCAAATGCCGAAGCTCGATCAGACCGCTCCGGCAGAGCACGAACGCGTGCTCGATGGCGTTTTCCAGCTCCCGGGCGTTGCCGGGGAAATCCCATCTCATGAGCACGTTCAGAACCTCGTCAGAGACCCCGGCGACGTCTTTGTTCTGGATCGTGTTGAACCTCGAGATGAAATGGTCTATCAGCAGAGGAATGTCCTCCCTCCGGTCACGAAGAGCGGGCAGGTCAACGCGGAAAACGTTGATTCTGTAGTAGAGATCTTCGCGAAAAATACCGTTCTGAACGAGTGTCGCGAGGTCACGATGGGTGGCGGTGATCACCCGCACGTCGACAGAAACTGGATCGACCGACCCCAACGGTTCGTAAACACGTTCCTGCAGAACCCGGAGCAGCCGGACCTGCATCGCCGGCGAGATGTCGCCGACCTCATCGAGCAGAATAGTGCCCCCATCGGCGATCGCGAACCGGCCCGGTTTGTCCTTCCGTGCGTCGGTGAACGCTCCCGCCTTGTGGCCGAAGAGCTCCGATTCGAGGAGAGTGTCCGGAAGGGCGCCACAGTTGATGGCGACAAACCGCTTGCGCTTTCTCTGCGAGAGGTTGTGGATGGCTCGCGCCACCAGCTCCTTGCCGGTGCCGCTGGCTCCGCGGATCAACACCGTGCTGTCGCTGTCCGCGACCACCGGCAGAAGATCGAAGAGAGACCGCATGGACGGACTCCTGCCGATGATGTCACTGAAGGTGTAGCGACCCTCGATCTCTTTCCGCAGGTCCTCCACGAGGCTGAGGTCGCGGAAGGTCTCGACGCCGCCTACAATCTCACCGCTGGCGTCCCTGAGGATGGCGGTGGAGATGCTGATCGGGACCTGCCGACCCTCCGCGTCAATGACGTAGATCGCCTTGTTGACGATCGGTTGTCGGTTTTGAATCGTCTGTCTGAGAGCGCACTCGGTTTCGCAGATGCTGGCTCGAAACACATCGCAACACTGGGCGCCGAGAGCTTCGTCATGAGAGACTCCGGTAATTTTTTCGGCCGCTTTGTTGAAGGACGTGATGCGCCACTCTCTGTCGACGGTAAAAACACCGTCGCTCACGCTATCGAGAATGGTCTGCGCCGCTTCCGGGTCCTCGTGGTACATCGTGATGGATCCCCCTGCCGACGCCGCGTCTGCAAGCATCGCTGCAGAATCGGAGACCCGCTTACTTTACCTCGATCAGTGCCCTCAAGGTGAATTTTCGTTCATGCCGCTACCATTCTCGATCCAGAAATGCCGGAGCAGTGCTCGATGACTCCTGGTTGCCCCTTGCGAACGCTGCATTCTCGTGGTTTCGGCGGCGAGCTGTGAGGCACCGAGGGAGAGATTCCGGCGACAGCCATCGATGGCGGAACAGATTGGGCTGGCACGAATCCTGCTCTCCAGATGCGCCGAGGAAACCGGCGCAACGGGCTTTGCAGGCTTGGGCGCACATCGGCGAGACGGGGTCGAATCATGGACCGTTGCCCGGCTTGCACCTGCCGCGTTGGAGGAGGGAGCATGGGAATCCTGCGAATCGACCCGCCGATATACCTTTTCGTGTCTTTGGCAATGATCGCCGTGCTGCATCTTTTCGTTCCGGGAGCCAGAGTCATCCCTGCACCTTGGAACCTCCTGGGTTTCGTGTCTTTGGTGGTTGGGGCGATCCTGAATCTGCTGGCTGACACGTCGTTCAAGACAGGTGGGACATCGGTCAAGCCACTCGGCGACACGACGACTCTCGTGACCACCGGCGTTTTTCGCTTGAGCAGGCACCCGATGTATCTCGGTTTCGTGCTGATCCTCCTCGGTGCCGCGGTCCTGTCGGGCTCGATGACACCGTTCCTGGTGGTGCTCGTATTCCTCGTGTTCATGGACACGGTTTTTATTCGTTTCGAAGAGAAGAAGCTCGCGCAGACATTTGGTGACGCCTGGTTAGACTATACGCACCTTGTGAGGCGCTGGATCTAAATCCACTTGTATGGTTGCCAATGATCGCGGTGCGTGAGGAAATTTCGGCAAAGCCCTGGCCGGGTTACGACACGCCGTGTTTCCGCTTGAATCTCAGCCGCTCTTCGCGCCCCCGCCCGAGCGTCCATCGACCGGCGGAAGCTCGAGCCCCAGGCGGCGGATCTTGCGGTGGAGGGTGGTCTTGTGAATCCCCAGCTCGCGCGCCGCGGCGGTTCGATTCCACGATTTCCGGGCCAACACGTCGCGGAGGAAGCGGGCCTCGAGCTCCTCGAGTGAGGCGGGCTCCTTTGAGTGTTCAAAATCGACCGGTGTCTGCAACCAGTCGGGGAGATCTTCGACCTCGATCTCTCGCCCTGTCGAGAGCACGTGGGCGTGCTCGAGGATGTTCTCAAGCTCGCGCACGTTGCCCGGGAAATCGTGACGCATCAGTCGCCGCACCACCTCGCGAGAAATTGAGTCCACGATCTTGCCACGGGCTATTGACAGCCGACGGAGAATGGCCTCGGCGAGGAGCGCAATGTCAGACGGCCGTTCACGCAGCGGCGGCATCACCAGCCGGATGACGTTGACCCGATAGTAGAGGTCGCGACGGAACCCCCTCTTCTCCACGAGGCGCGCGAGGTCACGGTTGGTGGCGGCAATAATGCGCACGTCGGCGGTGAGGCTTTGCACGTCGCCGAGGGGCTCGTAAACCCGCTCTTGGATCAGCCGCAGGACCTTGACCTGGAGGGATAGGGGTAGGTCGCCGATCTCGTCCAAAAAAAGAGTTCCCCCTTGAGCGGTCGCGACCCGCCCCTGCTTGTCCCGGTCGGCACCGGTGAAGGCGCCAGCACGATAACCGAAAAGCTCCGACTCGAGGAGCTGCTCGGGAATGGCGCCGCAATTGATAGTCACCAGCGGACCATTACTGCGAGTACTTAGCCGGTGGATTTGCTTCGCCAGCAATCCTTTGCCCGTGCCGCTCTCACCCTCAATGAGGATCGTGCTGTCGCTGGCCGCGATGGTGGGGACGATCTCCAGGATTTGCCGCAGGTGTGGGTCGGCCGTCACGATCTCTTCACCGCCCACCGTCGCCTCCACATCGCGCAACAGGTTCTTGACCATGTTGAGATCGCGGAAGGTCTCGACGCCGCCTATGACCCGGCCGTCTTGATCCTTCAACAGGGCGGTGGAAATGGTCACGGGAACCAGGTCGCCGTTTTCGTCACGGATGTGGATGGGGAGGTTGACGATCGGCTGGCCGGTCTCCATGGTGTAGCGCAGGGCGCACGCATCCTCACAGATGTCGGTCCGGAGAACATCGCTGCAGCGTTGTCCGAGAGCGTCCTCACGGCGCACCCCCGTGGTGCGCTCGGCGGCGCTGTTGAAACAGGTCAGGCGCCACTCGCCGTCGACCGCGAAGACCCCGTCGGAGATGCTGTTGATCACGGTCTCGAATCGCGCTTGTGAGATCGGGTTCCCCTCGCACCCGCCGCCGGCAGGCCTCCGTTTGTCGTCACGCATGACTTCACCTCCGAAAGTAGCGTACGAGCTACTCTAACCGTATAAATAATAGCGTTTCTGCGTCACTCTGGTCAAAGAAACAGATTGGAAATTCACCGAAGCAAGCTATCAACTCGTTCAAAACAGATCGGTTAGATCAAAACCGGTGACTCAACCAAGGAGTCGGCACGGGACGTGCAACACGACTCTTTGAGACCGGGGCATTTTCGACACCCCGGAGAAGGGAAGAGCGATGAAAGTTCAAGACGGAGACACGGTTTGGGTGGGGCCGGAGCCCCACAAGGCGGCCCGCCCCATGAAGGTGGTGGTGGACAAGGGCGGTTGCACGTGGCTGTGCGATGCCGGAGTCGACGAGGGCCAGGACCTCAAAGAGCAGGGGTGCTGGAACTGCAAGGATGTCGCCTTCACACGCAACGACTGACGCGGCGCCACGAGTCGCGCATTTCATGGGAGGTTGTCATGCAGACCGCACAGCTCGAGAGTCACGAGATCTTCCAACTCCTACGACCGGAGCAGATGAGAATTCTCAGCGGCGCCGCCGAGGAAGTTACTTTCAAGGAGGGGGATACGGTCTTTCTCACGGGTGAGCCAGCGGACGATTTCTTCGTTGTGCTCGAGGGCCAGGTGGCCCTGCGGATGCTCCGGACCGACGGCATAAGCGTGCTCATCGACTGGGTGAGCGAGGGCGCGATCTTCGGCTCCTGTGTCTGTTTCCAGATCGACTCCTACATGCTCACCGCACAGTGCGCCGAGAAATCGAAAATCCTCAAGATCAAGGCCTCAACCCTCAAGAAACTCATGGACGACGACCTGGTCATGGGATACGCGATCCAGACCTTGATTTCGAGGGTCTACTTCAAGCGCTACATCGACACCATGCGCAAGCTCCAGGCGATTGTTCAGAGCGTCCCGCTGGAAACGATATAAGCATGAGGGTCTTCGAGACAACCCGCATCGGTCCGGTCGAGCTGCCCAACCGGCTTGCCTTGGCGCCCGCCAAGGTCGCCTTCGCCCACCTCAACCACGTCGACCGCGCTGAGATTCCTGCCCTCCTCGCCGTGGAAGGTGCCGTGGGGTGATTCTGATCGGATAGAAAGGAGGAACGCCATGGGGGCTCGGGCGCTGATCGCAGAGATCGAGGAACGGGCCATCATCGCGCTCGACAGAGAGGAACTCCCCGAGCTCCTCGAGACAGCTGAGGTCATTCGCGCAGACGACACCTGTGTCGCCGGATGGATCAGGATTCTCCGCATCAACGACCATTTCACCGTTCAGGAGCAGACACCGGACGGTGAGATCCTCGTGCGGAGGCTGATATCCCGGGAGGCCACGGAGCGTTTCGTCGAAGACCGGCTGAAAAATTACGAGCGCATGTGGGATGGCTGTAGCTGCACGATCGACTCCCACAACTGAGAGCGCATACGGTGGTTTGGTCCGTCCTCGGCAAGACCCTGACCATCACCTGGTTTGTCACCGTGATGATGGTCTTGGTGGAGTACGCCAACGTGCTCTCCGTCGACCGGCTGCGGTTTGCCCTGTGTGGTTCGCGCTGGACCCAGTACGTCGTGGCAACCATTCTCGGCGCCACGCCGGGTTGTCTCGGCGCCTTTGTGGTCGTTGCCCTCTTCATTCACCGTAGCGTCAGGCTCGGCGCCGTCGTCGCCTGCATGATCGCTACCAGCGGGGATGAGTCCTTCGTCATGCTGGCGACGTTTCCCCGCACCGCATTGCTCCTGACATTGGTTCTGGCGCTGGTCGGAATTCTGGCCGGTATTCTCACGGACGTCTTCAGCGACACGGGCACGCAGGAACTGGGGTGTGCCGATATGACCGTTCACGACACTGCGGCGTCGTGCCGGTGCTTCGATCCGGCCTCGATCCTCGTCGAGCTGCGGCGTCCATCGGCAGCCCGCGGCACCCTGGCGATCGGTACCTTCCTGTTTTTTCTGGCCGTCATCTCCGGAACGGTCGGCCCGGCCGAGTGGAACTGGATTCGGGTGACGTTTCTCGGCGTGGGCCTTTTTTCCCTGTTCGTCGTTGGGACGGTCCCGGAGCACTTCATCGAAGAGCACCTGTGGCGCCACATTGTGGCGAAACACGCCCCGAGGATCTTCCTTTGGACATTGGCTTCGATGACCTTGGTGGCGGTGCTGGATACGTCCGTTAACGCCGAGGTTTTCCTGCGACATAGCCCATGGCTGATGCTCTCGGGGGCGGCTTTCCTGGGGTTGGTGCCGGAGTCCGGGCCGCACCTGGTCGTCGTCATGCTGTACGCAGCGGGAAACGTCCCACTGAGTGCCCTCGTCGCGAACTCCGTCGTGCAGGACGGCCACGGGATGCTGCCGCTTCTCGCGCACTCGTGGCGAGACTTCATGAAGGTGAAGGCAATCAACCTCGTGGCGGGTATCCTCGTCGGAGGAGCCCTCATGATGGCGGGGAGGTGAGGGCGATTCGAGTCGGGGGTTTCGATCGTGAGCATGGCCGTCAACTCGTCTGGCGCGTCCTCCGGCTACGTGATCCCAGGCGAGTCTGCGATTCCGGAGCCCGCTGATGTGTGAGCTCTTCGCGATGTCGAGCTCACACCCGGCGACGGTCACCTACTCGATGCGGGAGTTTGCACGTCACGGCGGGCTCACGTCCGATCATGTGGATGGCTGGGGGGTCGCCTATGTCGAAGACCGCGACGTTCGCGTATTCCGAGACACCGATGCCGCCGCGGAGAGTCCCTACCTTCAGCTCGTCTCGGCGGTGGAAGTCCGCAGCAGCACAGTAATCTCCCACATTCGCAGGGCGACCCAAGGAGAGATCGCCCTGCGCAACACCCAACCCTTTGCCCGCGAGCTGGGCGGACGGGTCCACCTTTTCGCGCACAACGGCGATCTCCACGGGATCGACGGGCAGCCTGAGCTGCAGCTCGGTTGCCATCTGCCGATCGGTGAAACCGACTCCGAGCGCGCCTTCTGCGCCCTGCTGCATCGCTTGAGCTTCCTGTGGAGAGAATCAAGGGAGATTCCCGAGCTTACAGAGCGTCTGCGGGTGGTCGTCGACTTCGCCTCGGAAATCCGCCGTCTCGGGCCGGCGAATTTCATCTACACTGACAGCGATGCGATCTTCCTTCACGGTCACAAGAGGAGGAAGTCCCGCGATGGCGTCATCAGACCGCCCGGGCTGCATCTGCTGTGCCGTTCCTGCGAGGTCACTCCGGGGCCGATCGAGATCCCGGGCCTCGCGATTGGGTCGGAAACCCAGCGCGTCGTGCTGGCCGCCAGCGTTCCCCTCACCGGTGAGGGATGGACGCCCCTCGCTGAGGGCGAGGTTGTGGCGGCCCGCGAAGGGGAGGTGATTCAATGAGATATATCGTCGCAACCGATGGCTCCGAAACCAGCCTCAAGGCTGCTCACTTCCTCGTGGAGCATTCGTGCCCCGGGCCCGAGGACGAGATTTTCGTCATCTATGTCTTCCCGCTCCCGTCCGATCCGGAGTGCTACGAGGGCGTGGTGTCCCTGCCGACCGAAGCCAGTGACGATCGCGTCGCCGAGGTCGCAGGGCCCATCCTCGCGAAGACCCTGGAGATCCTGGACGAGGTGGAAGGCCGGGTCGACAAGGTGGTTCTGTTGGGGAACCCGGCCAAGGAGATTGTCGAGTTCGCCATGAATCTCGGCGTGGATCTCATCGTCGCCGGGACCCGGGGGCGCACGCCGGCGAAGGAGCTCTACCTTGGTAGCGTTTCCAGCGCCCTGACCCGCCGTGCACCGTGCTCGGTCCTCATCGTCCGGTGAGTTTTCGGAATCAACAACATTCGCCAGAAACGAGGCGAACTTGAATGATGAGCAGACCTCCTTCGACGTGATCGTACTGAATGCCCTGTTGGATCTCAGACCCCAACCGGCATATTCGCCGGTTCCTGTTGAACGGTTTCAAGCGGCAGACTGAGAACGATCGACTGCAGCTTTTTCATGGTGTCGATGTAGCGGTTGAAGTAGATTCTGGAAATCTGGGTCTGGATGGTGTAGCCCATGAGCAGGTCACCGTCCATGAGCTCCTTGAGGGTTGCCGACTCGATTTTCAACAGCTTCGAGGCGGATGTGCATTGCGCGTTGAGGGAGTAGTCGATGAGCTGGAAGCAGACGCACGATCCGAACATGGCACCCTTGGTGAGTTCGTCGATCTGAATGCTGACGCCTGACGGGCCGGGCAGGCGTAGCGATACCTGCCCGTCGAGCACGACGTAGAAGTGATCCGCCTGGGCGCCCATTTCGTAGATCGTGTCGCCTGCTGCGAGCTCGACCACCTCGGCAACATCACTGATCGCCTTGATCTGTTCGGGACGCAGAAACTGGAATACCCCTTGCCCTTCGAGCCGTTCGAAGTCCATCTGAAACTCCTTTCTGTTCGATGCAATGTGTCTTGACCTGCGCTGTTGCACGGCGCGTGCCAAGGTCTCACGAAGGCTGGTAGCCTCGCGGTCCGATGCGAGCTCGCGGATGACCAACAGAGGGGAGATCGGTGTCACGAGACGGTGGCACCCGAAATGGCCTCGCGTTGACATCAGTGGGCAACGAACGAAATCACTCTGTCGGGCCGTCGCATCATTGCAAATTGCAATCCCCTCGGCTCTGACGGCCTCGCGTTTTGCAATGTTTGTGAAGAGCGTCTTTCCGAGCCTGATTCGTCTATCTGAACCAACTGCTGGGTTTGGCAGGTTCTCAGGGACGGTTCCCCACGATGGCACAGCGGTTGCACCGGGAGGCGCCCAACACCGGGCGGATGCCCGATCGCACCGTCGGCCTGGATACGAAGGGAGCGCCGCAATGGTCGATCGCGAAAAATGGAACTGGGACACGGGGAAGAAGCTCGTTTGTGATCTTCGCGCGATTGAAGACCGGTTCGACGAAGTCCATGAATGGGTGGTGAGCCCTGATGGTGAGCACATCGCAGCTCCAGTCCTTACGGCTCCGGAGGTCTTCCGTGTTAGCGTCAACGACGCGCTGTGGGAGGGCGAGTTCGAGAAGGCCTGGCATCTGGTCTTCGGCCCCGACGGACGTTTGACCGCCCTCGTCCGGGTGGACGATGAGTGGACGGTTGGTATTGACGGCGAGCTCTGGGACGGGCGCTGGGAATTTGTCTGGAACCCGACCTTCAGCCGTAACGGCGATGTAATCGCTGTCCAGATCAAGGACAACATGGAGTACACGGTGGCGGTCAATGATGTCGCCTGGGAGCGGAGGTTCCCGTCTTCGCGGGGGCTCGTCGTCAGTGACGACGGCCGCCACGTCGCGGCCCCGGTCCAGGTGGAGCCGCTCGCCGAAGCGGACATCTTCGGTTTCATGGAGGGAACCTGGAGCATCGCGGTTGACGGAACTCCGTGGGAACGGAAGTTCATCAACGTGTATGCACCGGCCATCAGCCCGGATGGGACCCATGTTGCGGTCGAGGTGCGTCTCGACATCTGTGAGTACACCCTGGCCGAGGATTCTCAGCCGTGGCAGCGCCGTTACGGGTGCGTCTGGGAACCGAGCTACCGCAACGGAGGTGGGTATCTGCTGGCACCGGTCCGAGATGGCGGCGCCTGGACCATCGCCGAGAACGGCGAGCCGATCTGGGATGGCCGTTACATGCAGTTGTGGAATCAGCGGTTGAGCGCCGACGGCAAGCACATCGCGGCGGTAGCGGCGCCTGGATTCGGCCGCTGGACCGTGGTGGTCGACGACCGGCCCTGGCGATCCTCGTTCAACGGCCTGGTGTTGCCACCGGTCTTCTCGGAGAATGGACACAGGGTTGCCGCCGGGGTGCGGCACGACGGTCGTTGGGGCATCGCAGTCGACGACGAGACCTGGCCTGAGGGCTACGACATGGTGTGGGACCCGGTCTTTTCGCCTGACGGCGCCCTGGTGGCTGCCAAGGTGGAACGTGGCGGCCGTTTTGCGGTCGCCATCGATGGCCGCCAGTGGAGCCCGTGGTACGACGCGCTGTGGGAGCCGGTCTTCAGTCCCGACGGGACGAAACTGTTGATCCGCGTGGTGGAGAACGGAACCTACGTCCGCCAAGTGGTTCCATGCGACTCCACCTTTCGGGGTTGAGGGAGGAAGCATGTACGAGTTCGTTCGCGGACCTCTGGTCTGGATTGCGTTCCTCGGCTTCTTCGGCGGCTTGGCATACCGGTTTGTCGCCATGGCCAGGCTGGCGAGGAAGGACAAGGTGGTCTACAGAACCTATGACGCCAAGTACGGCGCGCGATCGATCCTTCACTGGGTCGTCCCGTTTGCCGGCGTCAACATGAGGATGCGGCCGCTCTACACGCTGCTGTCCTACGCCTTCCACGTCTGCGTACTTGTAACTCCGGTGTTTCTTCTCGCGCACGTTGTCCTGTGGCGGGAGTCGTGGGGAGTGAGCTGGTGGAGCCTGCCCGAGGGTGTTGCCGACATCATGACCTTGGCGGTGATCTTTGCGTGTCTCTTCTTCATGATCAGGCGGCTGGTGCGTCCCGAAGTGCGCAACGTCAGCTATCTTTCGGACTTCCTTCTCGCCCTCCTGGTAATGGCGCCGTTTATCACCGGTTTTGCGGCCCACCACCAGTGGCTGCCGTATCGGATGACGCTCGTCGTTCACATCGTCTCAGGGGCATTGTGGCTGCTGCTCATCCCGTGGACGCGCCTGGTCCACATGATGTGGTTCCCGTTCACGCGGGCATACATGGGGAGTGAGTTCGGCGCGGTGCGCCACGCGAGGGACTGGTAATGAATCGTCTATCGAAGTCGAGTTCAACGGGAGAGGGGCACCATGGCTGATCTCCAGGACATGCAGGTCATCGATCCGGGTGTTGACGAAAGCATCGCCAAGCTCACGCCGGAAAGGATCGAGCGGACCATCAACAGGGTTCTCACCCAGGAGTCGGCGGCGCGGCTCGAAGTCTACCTCCAGACCTGTGTTCACTGTGGGCTGTGCGCGGACTCCTGTCAGAGCTATATCTCGCGCGACAAAGACCCCGACTTCGCACCGGTGGCGAAGGTCAAGGACACCCTGTGGGAGATGGTCGAACGCAAGGGCAAGGTGGACGGCGAGTTCCTGCACAACGCGGCGCGCATCGCCTTCCTCGAGTGTGGCGCCTGTCGGCGTTGCAGCATGTATTGCCCATTCGGGATCGACATCTCGTACCTGATCATGACCGTACGGCGGATCCTCAACCTTCTCGGAGTGGTTCCCCAGTACTTGCAGGACACCACCAATAGCCACGCGGTGACCATGAACCAGATGTGGGTCCAGCAGGACGACTGGATCGACACCCTGATGTGGCAGGAGGAGGACGCCCGGGCCGAGCTCGCCGGCACCCGCATTCCGCTCGACAAGGAGGGCGCCGAGATCATGTACTCCGTGATCGGGCCAGAGCCCAAGATCCTCGCGCAGCTGATCGCCAACATGGCGATCATCTTCAAGGTTGCCGGCGCCGACTGGACCATGCCCTCCACTGACGGCTGGGACAACTCCAACATGGCCATGTACTCTGGCGACTTCGAGACCATGGGCCGGGTCGAGCGACTGCACTGGGAGCGGGCGATGCAGCTCAAGGTCAAGCGGGTGGTGATGGGTGAGTGCGGCCACGCCTATCGCGGCGCGGTCTACGACGGGCCGCGATACCTAGGGTGGACCGAGCCGCCGATACCCATGGTACATGCGGTCGAGTTCTACTACGAGCTATTGACAACCGGCCGCCTGAAGATTGTGCGCAAGATCGAAGAACCGGTGACCGTCCAGGATCCCTGCAACATCGTTCGCGGTCGCGGCCTCCACGAGAAGCTGCGCTACATCGTCAACGCCCTCTGCGAGGATTTCCGGGACATGGAGCCGCGGTATGAGCACAACTACTGCTGCCAGGCGGGCGGCGGGCTGATCAACTGCGGTCCGCCCTGGAAGCTGTCGCGGATGAAGAGCAACCGCATCAAGGCCGATCAAATCCGCGAAACCGGGGCGCACACGGTGATCACTCCCTGCCACAACTGCCACTCGGGGATCGAGGACATCATCGGCTATTACAAGCTCGGCGCACATGTGAACTTCATCAGCGAGCTGCTGATCAAGTGTATCGAGATTCCACAGGCCTGAGGGGAGGGCCTCGACGATGACACCAATCCGAAGCGCACCGATGCTGGCCGCGCTGATCGTGCTCCTCGCAGCTCCAGTCGCCGCAGCAGAGCAGGCGACGGAGCCTGCCGGACCGGCGCCCTCGGGCATGATCCTCCTGGCCCACCCGGAGCGGTTTGGAGAACTGGAGCGGCCGGCGGTCGACTTCAACCATGGTCGCCACAGCACGGCTTTAGGGGCTGACCAGTGCAACGAATGCCATCTCATCGAGGACGGCAAGTTGAGCCCGTCTTTCGCTGCTGCTGCTGGCAATCTCGGCCCCGAAGCACTGATGGACGCCTACCATGACCGCTGTCGCGGGTGCCACGAGGAACGTGCCGGGCACGGTTTGAGCGCGGGACCTCAGACGTGCGGGGAGTGCCACCGTCTGAAGAATACCGTGGCGCCGGAACAGACGCCGATGGCCTTCGACTACTCTTTGCACGCGCGCCACGTAGCTGTCTTCAAGGACGAGGACGAGAAGGACAGGTGCCGGAGCTGCCACCACGTCTGGGACGAGGATCTGAGGCAGCTGGTGTACATAAAGGGGCAGGAGGACGCCTGCAGCGACTGCCACCGGGAACGGGATGAGGGCAAGACGGTGTCGTTGCAAAATGCGTCGCACGTCCAGTGCCTCTCCTGTCACCTCGCGCGCGTCGGCAGCGGTCAGGAGGCGGGGCCAACCGCCTGTATCGGCTGCCACGACCCCGCGCACCGGGAGGCGGTAAAGAAGCTGGACGTCGTCCCGCGCCTGGTGCGCGGTCAGCCCGATCAGATGTGGATCCATCGCGCGGACGGTCTGTCGCGGTTGGTCGCCTTCGACCATGCCGCCCACGAACCTCGGACGGTTTTCTGCACGAGCTGCCACCACCTGACTCTCCAGCCCTGCGGCAGCTGTCACACCGTGGCCGGCGCCGCGAAAGGCAGCGGGGTGACTCTCGAGATGGCCTACCACGGCGCATCCTCGCCGCTGAGCTGCGTCGGCTGCCACCGGACGGAGCAGGCGGCGAGCGGTTGCGTTGGGTGTCATGGAGGGTTGGCATCGATCCGGACCGAAACGGCTTGCGCCGGGTGTCATGGGGGCCCTTGGCTTACGCCCGACACTAAGCTGCCGGATGCTGCCTCCGATACATCAGAGATTGCCCCCCTGCCACCGAGCTCGGACGACTTTCCCGAGACGGTCGTCATCGATGTGCTCAGCTCGACCTACGAGCCGTCCACCTTGCCGCATCGCAAGATGATGGTGAAGCTCGACGAGGCCGTCCGACAGTCGCGGCTCGCGAGCGTGCTCCATGGCGACGTTGAAACTGGGTGCGAGGGGTGCCACCACCACTCGGGAAACGACCAGCGCCCGCCGCGATGTCGTGCCTGCCACGGTGAGGTCGCGCAGGCGAGGACGGACAGGCCGGGACTGAAAGTGGCGTACCACCGGCAATGCATCGGCTGCCACCAACGGATGGGCATCGACAAGCAGGGGTGCACCGACTGCCACGCGGAAAAGGAGGTCGCCTCATGAGCATCTCGAGACGAGGGTTTCTCGGCTCCCTGGCGGCAGGTGCGGGAGCGCTGTCCACAGGTGCCGCCGAGGCCAGTACGATCGAGCACTTCGAGGGCTATCCTGGCCGCTACGGGCTCCTCCACGACACCACGCTGTGCGTCGGCTGCCGTTCATGCGAGGTGGCGTGCGCCGGGGTCAACGCCCTGCCCGAGCCGAAGGATCCGGTCGGCGATCTTGACGTTTTTGACACCGTCCGCCGGACCACCGCGACCGCACTTACGGTCGTCAACCGGTATCGGGGCGCGGCAGGTGACGAGCCACCGGTCTACCGCAAGCTGCAGTGTATGCACTGCAACGAGCCGTGCTGCGCCACGGTCTGCCTCGTGCACGCCTTCACCAAAACCCCCGAGGGGCCGATCCTCTATGACCCGGAGGTGTGCATCGGCTGCCGGTACTGCGTTATGGCCTGCCCGTACTATGCCCTCGCCTACGAGTACGATAACCCGATTGACCCGCGGGTGATGCGCTGTACCATGTGCTACCCGCGGATCAAGGAAGGCCTCAACCCGGGCTGCGCCGACGCCTGCCCCGCCGGAGCGATCACCTTCGGCCGGCGCGAGGATCTGCTCGAGGTGGCGCGGGAACGGATTCGCAAGTTTCCCGATCGTTACATCAACCACGTCTTCGGCGAGTACGAGTTCGGCGGCACGAGCTGGCTGATGCTCGCCGGCATTCCCTTCCACGAGCTCGATCTCCACGAGGGCGTCACCCACGAGTCGTTGCCCGCGATCGGCACCAGCTACCTGTCGGTGGTGCCGTTGATCGTCACCATCTACCCGGGTCTGCTGGCGGGGTTCTACGCCTTCACCAGGCGCAAGGACAAGCTCGCCAAGGCCGAGCTCGAAGCGGCCCTGGCCGAGGCCCGTGCGCGCGGGGAAGAGGAGATGAAGGCCAAGCTCGCACAGGCGGCGGAAAAGGCGAAGAAGGACAAGGAGCGGGCCGTCGAAACAGCTGTCAACAAGGCGCTGGCAGAGAAGAGTGAGGGAGGCCCGTCATGAGCGTTGCTCCAGCGGACACTTCGAAGAACGGGATTTTCACCCCGTTCAACCTGATCGCAGGCGCCATCCTTCTCGGTGGGGCGGTCATTCTCACCATTCGGTTCACGACCGGCCTCGCCTCGACCACCAACCTCTCGAACACCAACCCGTGGGGGCTGTGGATCGGGTTCGATGTCATGGCTGGCGTTGCCCTCGCGGCCGGGGGATTCGTCATTTCATCGACCGTCTTCCTGTTCGGGATGAAGGAGTACCAACCGGTTGTGCGGCCGGCGCTCCTGACCGGGTTCCTCGGCTACTCGCTGGTCGTGATCGGCCTTCTCGCCGACCTCGGGCGACCCTGGCGCCTTCCGTTCCCGTTTATCAAGCAGGCGGGACCGACGTCGCCGCTCTTTGAGGTCTCACTGTGCGTTGCCCTGTACCTGACCGTGCTCTTCATTGAGACCACGCCGGCAGTCTTCGAGTGGCTCGGTCTGAAGTGGTGGCGCCGACTGGTGGGACAGCTGACGATCGTGCTCACAATCTTCGGGTTGATCCTGTCGACCATGCACCAGTCGACCCTCGGCGCGATGTTCATGATGACGCCGACCAAGCTGCACCCCCTGTGGTACTCGTCGCAGATTCCGGTCCAGTTCTTCATCTCCGCGATCGCGGCCGGCATCGCCATGATCATCGTCGAAGGGCGTTTCTCGCATCGCGCATTTCACCATCAGGTGCAGATCTCGGACGACCAGTTCCGTGAGATCAACTATGGCCTCGCCAAGGGTGGGGCGGTGGTTCTCGCAACCTACTTCGCGGTCAAGCTGGTGGCGCTGTCGTTGGAGAACGAATGGCACCTGCTCATGACCGGATGGGGCGCGTGGTACCTCGTCGAGCTGATCGGATTTGTGGTCGTGCCGTGCATCCTGTTCGCCGTGGCCCATCGCGAGCGGCGGGTTGGGTTGGCGCGGGTCGCGGCGACGATGACGGTCCTTGGCGTCGTCCTCAACCGCTTCAACGTCACTTTTGTCGCGTTCAACTGGCGGGTGCCCCACGAGATGCGCTATGCACCG